>JGI12635J15846_10000786_pt1 | contig 27517 bp, 27 predicted proteins | sample BlaSpr_A8_OM2_M2_FD_15846 | JGI IMG/M metagenome (IMG submission 15846)
GCGGGCTTCCTCGTCTCTTTCGGCTTCATCATTGCATTGAAGCGGCGGTGCATCTCCTCGACGGACATCTCTTCTTTCGTGGTCGACACGCTCCACGAGTATCCGAAGGGATCAGCCAAGGTTCCCTCCCGGCTTCCATAGAATTGATCGGTGATCGGCAATAACAGCTTCGCGCCGGCCGAGAGAGCACGCTTTGCGAAGGCATCCACATCTGGAACGCGAATGGACATCATGACTGGAGAGCTGCCCAACGTCTCGGCGCTATAGCGGCCGCCTTCCGGCCATTCCTCGGCGAGCATGATTACCGAGTCTCCGATCTTAATCTCGGCGTGGGCGACTCCGCCTCCAACTTCAAAGCGCATAGTCTCTGTTGCGCCGAAAGCGTTCTTGTAAAATTCGATTGCTTTGGCCGCATCTTTGAAGCTTAGCCTGGGGGCCGCGAAGGTGCGGACTGCGGTAATGGGTTCTGTTGCTGTTGCCATTGAAATACTCCTTTCCAAGTCAGTTGTTAGACGTTCCTTGAAATTTTCTCGCGGCAGATCGCGCAACTCCTCTGCAACACGTAGCAATGGCGCGAGGCTTGCGTCGATCTTGACCGGTTGCGTATCGGGCTTGGCCAGCATCGCATCGATGGCCCGATTGAGTTGATCGATCTTCTGTTCACCGCCATTCAGAGACCGCTTAGGCATCGGCACCCTCCATCTGCGCCCTTAATTTTTCCAGAGCGCGAAATTGGAGTTGCTTCACCGCACCTTCCGTGCGATGAATTTCCAGCGCAATCTCCCGAATACTCTTCTGCTCGACGAAACGCATAACTACTACACGGCGCTGATCGGCGGGAAGACTCTCGACGAGTTGAAACAGCTCGGCACGATGCTCGATGTCGTGCGCCTCGGTGTCTGCCAGTTCGTCGGGTGGGTCGTCCTTGCTTTCCAGCTTAACCGCTTTCCAGCGATCCGCAATTGCATTTGCCGCGATGCGAAATAACCATGCGACAAACGGAGTACCTCGCCACTCGAACTGCTTCAACTTTGTCAACGCATGGTGAAAAACATCCGAGGTTATATCCTCGGCCTCCTCGCGGTTCGGAACCCTCCGCGAAACGTATGCGTATACCCGATGGAAGCTCAGCTCATACAACTCGGCGAACCGGCGCGGATCACGCTGCGCCGCCTCCACCAGAAGCCGCTCGTCTGCTTCTTGTTTGGGAGCCTTCAACCGGTTCTCCGCAGAATTCGACCGTCACTAAGAATAACGTTACTGGAGGGGGAAAAGTTACGAAGGGGCTGTGAATTGGTGGGCGCTGCAGGATTCGAACCTGCGACTTCCACCGTGTGAAGGTGGCACTCTACCGCTGAGTTAAGCGCCCTGGGGAGGAGGCTATATTGTAGCAAATAAACAATTTTCGGAGGACTCTAGGCCGTGATAGCCTAATCTCGCAGCCGCGAAGCCAGAACAGTTCGGGGAAGCCCCGGGCCGGTGGCCGCGAGCCCTTGGCATGGCAAGCGATTCCAGACCGGTGAAGGCGCCCGTACCTCCTTCCTCCAATGGCACTTCCGGCGATTCCGCAGAAGCCGCCGAGCCGCAACTTTCTCCATCGGCTAGGGTTAATCCTGATGTGAGCAGCATTGCCATAGACCGTGGGATGCTTGCAACTAACGGCGTGCCGTCGCATTTGGGGGCCAAAGCTGCGCGCCCTCTTGGTGCCGACGCGGTTGCGGAGCTGAGCGATGCCGATATCATGCTGCGAGCGAAGGCAGGAGATGATTCCGCTTTCGAATATCTCGTGCAGAAATACCGCCGGGCGATGGTGAGTTTTATGTTTCGCATGGCTCATAATTCGGCTGTGGCCGAGGATCTGGCGCAGGAGGTTTTTTTACGCGTCTACCGTTCTCGCGGTAGCTATGAAGCCAGCGCGAAGTTTACAACGTGGCTTTATCGCATCGCTACGAACCTGGCAGTGAATCATGCGCGCGACACACGCAACGAGCGTCCTGACAAGGTAGTGAGCCTGGATGAAAAAGATGAGGAAACTGGGCAGAGCCTCGATGTTCCCGATCAGTCTCTGAGCGCCGAGGAAAATATGGTTCGGCGGGAACGCATGGCGGCCATTCGGCAGCGGGTCCAGGAATTACCAGAGCGGCAGCGAATGGCGGTTCTGATGCACAAGTATCAGCAAATGGATTACAAACAGATTTCGGAAGTTTTGAAGTTGAGTGAGTCAGCCACCAAGTCTCTGCTGTTTCGCGCTTATCAAACTCTGCGCGGGCAGTTGCAAGAATTTTTATGAAGGATGCTGCTATGAAATGTAACGAGATTCGCGAACTGATGCCGGACCTGGCCGCCGGATTGAGCGCAGCCACGCCCGAAATGGATGGACATATTCACTCCTGCTCCGAATGCACGCAGTCACTCGCGGAGCTTCGCCAGACTATGGCGCTGCTCGACGAGTGGCAGGCTCCGGAGCCTTCGCCTTATTTTGATACCCGGCTGAGCGCGCGATTGCGGGAGGAAGCTGCGAAGCAGCCGGCGGGCTGGCTGTCCTGGCTTCGCAAGCCGGCGCTCGCATTTTCGCTGGCTGCAGTTATGGTGATTGGCATTACGCTGTTCCGCGGTGATGGTATTTACCGCGGCGGATCTGGTCCTGTAGCGGCCGTTCCTGGCACGGCGGTGAGCGACTTGCAGGCGCTCGACAAGAATCATGACCTGTATTCGGATTTCGATGTTCTCGACGATCTTGAAGTACAGCAGAACGTAACGGCGAATCCGTAATGTCGCGGAAGACTGGCGAAGTTGGGGAGGGCCAGACTTCAGTCGTGCCGAAAGAACGCCATAGAATAATTAATGCCCGACTGAAATCGGGCCCTCCCGCCTGCATCGGATGCATTTTTTGGGGGAAGAGTGGTTGGAATTAAGTCCATTTCGACTTGGGTGGCGTCGGCGATATTAGCCGTTAGCGTTGCAGTCGCTTGCCCAAATTTTGTGGAGGGGCAACAGCAGCAACCACACCAGACGGTTCCGCGGCCCCCGTCCTCCTCCCATCCTTCTCAGCAACCAGCTCAGCCGCCGCAGCGATACGCAGCGCCGCCGATGCAAGGACATCATTCTGGCCAATGGCTGCGTGAGTACAAAGATGTTCCGCCGGCCCAGCAACGGCGCGCGCTGGAAAATGATCCGCAGTTTCGCAAGCTTCCGCCCCAGCAACAACAACGATATGAGCAACGATTGCAGGACTTCAGCCGGCGTTCTCCGGAACAACAGCAGCAGGTTTTAAATAGGATGGAAACTTGGGAGCACTTAACTCCTCAGCAGAAGCAGACGGCGCGTCAGATGCATTCTCAATTTCAGCAGCTTCCGCCGGACCGTCAACAGGCCGTGCGAAACGCGATTCAAGCTCTGCGCGCCATGCCACCGGACGCCCGGCAGCGGGCGCTACAGTCGGGCCGTTTTAGTCAATACTCGCCACAAGAGCGCCAGCTTTTGGATGGAGCTTCCCAGCTTCCGTTGGCTCCCGCGCAACCCCAGCAGAATTACGTGCCGCGACCACCGCAGTAAACATCCAGCACTCGGCCGTCAGCATTCAGCCATCAGATTTTGCTGGAAGATGTGGGCAAGAGCCAACGTTTTAGGGCTGAAGGCTAAATGCTAGTGCTGAGTGCTAATTCATCAACGCAAGCATTCTCCGGATCGACAATGCAGTCTGGCGGATTTCATCGGAGTCTGAGGCCTCGGGGGACATCTTTAAATACTCTTCCAGGTCTTCCGCCGCCGCTTTAGCCTGGCCCAGGCTGTAGCGCAACAGGGCGCGCTGCTTTACGTCCTCGGGAGAACGCGGATAAATTACGAGCACCAAGTCAACCAGCGGCAGGACTTTCTTGAAATTGCGCGCGGTCATGTAAACCGTTTTCAGATTATTCAGAATGCGAGTGAGCATCTGCCGGCGGCTGACTGCGAATAAGAATTCAGGACGCAGAGTCATTTGGCCGGAATAGATTTCATCCAGCCGCCGCTGACAATCTTGCGCGTTCAGAATGTCGCCGCCGTTGAAACAATCGATCAAAGTCTCGCTGCCATCGATGTCGTAATTCTTGAGCAGGAAATGGCCAGGCATTCCAACTCCAAAGAGAGGGAAACCAAGGCGGCGGCCGACCTCCATATAGATCAGCGCGAGGGTGATGGGAATTCCGAGGCAACGATCCAGAACATCGTTGAGGAATGAATTTCGCGGATCGTAGTAATCGTCGCGATTTCCTTGGAGCCCTGCTTGCTGGAACAATGCGTAATTGATTGCGGAAATCGTTTCGGAGGCATCACCAATTTCAGTAACGCGAGTCTCCGCCTGGAAGGCGAGTTCGTCAACCCGCTCTACATAAGACTCAATATTCAGTTCGGGATATTCGGTGCGGGCAATCGTCAACGCGCCGCGGACGAGGTCGATTTTTTCGTCGTCAACTTGTGGACCAACCAGAGCCGCAAAGGCTTCGGTAAGCCCGGCTTGGCCCTTGTTGCCCATTTTATGATGCTAGCAGAAATGGGTCAGAGGTGCCTTAGCGAAAAGCTATCCCCGCAGCAAGTTCTTGGCAATAAAGAGGATATTGGCGGGGCGTTCAGCAAGCCTTCGCATTAAGTAAGGATACCATTCGGTCCCGAAAGGTATATAAACTCGCATGCGCCAGCCTTCACGAACGAGTTGATGCTGCAGATCGCGGCGGATCCCATACAGCATTTGAAATTCGAACGAATCACGATCAATCTTTTCGCGAGACGCGAAGGACTTGGCTTCCTCGATCATCTTTGGATCGTGTGTAGCAAGTCCGTGATATACGCCACTCTTTAGCAGAGTCTCCATTAAGCTGACATAGTTCGCATCGACCTCGGACTTCTTTTGAAAGACGATCTCTGGTGGCTCCTTGTATGCGCCTTTGCAAAGCCGGATGCGAATTCCATCAGCGAGTAGCTGCTCAACGTCAGCCCGCGAACGCCGCATATAAGACTGGATCACCGCGCCGACGCATCCCTTAGTCTCCGGCTGGCGATGGAGTTCGCGAACGAAATCAAGAGTACGCTGCGTGTAAGCCGAACCCTCCATGTCTACCCGGACAAAATTGGGCGGAGACATTGACGCAGCTTTGTTAACCAGCCGCCTAACGTTTTCACGGGCGAGGTTTTCATCTAAATCGAAACCCATGTGAGTGAGCTTCAGGCTGATATTGGCATTGAGCTGGCGGGCGGTGATTTGGTCGAGCAACTGGTCATAGAGTTGTGCGCTGGCGTTGGCTTCGGCGGCGTTGGTGACGTTCTCGCCTAGATTGTCGATGGAAACGCTCATCTTGGACTGATTCACAACCAGCGTTGCTCGAAGCACATCTTCAATTTGAGTACCGGCGACAAAACGGCTGGAGATCCGGTGCCCGATGGAAGAGCGTTCGGCCACGGCCCGGAGCGCCGGGCTTTGCGAAAGAGAAATCAATAAGCCTCTCAGCAAGGGTTCCCCGGAATATCGAGAATAAAGTGATCAGATCGAGGCTGAATCGGAGGCACAGAATTTTGTATCACAAGCTGCCATATCCTCTCTCGTTCACCCATCCCCTGTTTGCGTTCGCCGGAAGGTTCGGTTAGAAATGATGGTCGCTGCCCATCATTGACGGCCAACATGAAGGCGGGCAGATTGATTCATCCAATTGAAAGCTGGCGACGATAGCATGTTCGAGCAGAAAAGCGTTCGGCGTGATTTCTTGAGAACCGCCGGCCCGGGGATCGTGGGCGCTGGGATTGTCACGACCGCGCTACGCGGTTCGGCGGCGGAAACGAAGTCGAGCCCTAGAAATTCCAACTCCGGAATCTTCGATGCAAGACTCTTTGGGGCCATCGGCGACGGCACGACCATTGACTCCCCGGCGATCAATCGCGCCATTGAGATGGCAGCTTCTTCGGGAGGCGGAAGCGTGCGAGTTCCCGCGGGAAGCTATCTCTGTTTTTCTATCCGTCTTAAAAGCAACGTCGCGATCCTCCTCGACCAGAACGCGATCATTTTGGCCGCCGACCCATCCTCTTCCGGCTCCGGCGGGTACGATACCGCCGAGCCGAACACTCCATGGAACGATTATCAGGATTATGGGCACAACCATTGGCACAACAGTCTGATCTGGGGCGAAGGCCTAGAAAATATTTCCATACTCGGCCCGGGACTCATCTGGGGCAAAGGTCTCAGCAAAGGCTACGGGCCGGGTCCGGTTGCAGAGACCCCTGGGGTCGCTAATAAGGCGATCGCGTTAAAAAATTGCCGTAATGTTATTCTTCGCGATTTTTCTATTCTCAAAGGCGGACACTTTGGCATTCTTGCCACGGGCGTCGATAATTTCACCATCGATAATTTGAAGATCGATACCGACCGCGATGGTATCGACGTAGACTGCTGCCGCAATGTTCACGTCTCGAACTGTACCGTCAATTCGCCATGGGATGATGGTATCTGCCCGAAAAGCTCTTACGCTTTGGGATATGCGAGGGCGACAGAAAACCTGACCATTGCCAACTGCTACGTCACCGGTATATATCAGCTGGGGTCGGTGCTGGACGGGACGTTCAAGCGCTTCGACTCGGCGGCAAAAATACCACGAACTGGACGCATTAAATTCGGAACAGAATCGAACGGGGGATTTAAGAACATCACCGTTTCCAATTGCGTCTTCGAGGGGTGCAGCGGTTTCGCACTGGAAACAGTTGACGGAGGCTTGCTTGAGGATGTGACGATTACGAATATTACGATGCGGGATCTCACGTCTTCTCCGATTTTCATGCGACTCGGGAGCCGCATGCGAGGTCCAAATGGTGTTCCGGTGGGTTCATTGCGCAGAATCCTTATGAGCAACATTGTTTGCTCAAACGCGGATCCCCGTTTAGGGTCAATTCTCAGCGGAATACCTGACCACCCAATCGAGGATATTCAATTGAACGATATTTATATTCAACATCAGGGCGGAGTGACCGGCGAGGCAGCAACGATTCAACCGCCGGAGCTGGAGGCCCACTATCCCGAACCAAACATGTTCGGCCCCATGCCGTCTCAGGGTTTTTTCATACGCCACGCAAGAAATGTCGAACTGAATAATGTTGAAATCAGGTCAATTAGAGAAGACCCTCGTCCGCTTTTTGTTCTCGAAGACGTGAAGAGTGTTGAATTCTTTCGAGTGAGAGCGCGTCGTGTGAAGAGCGCTCCGTATTTCATATTGAATGATGTTGAAGACTTCAACGTCGGCCGAAGTCTATTCACTCCGGATACTCACATCGACCACGCAGAACATCAGAGGCTGTAGAGTCAGGAGAATGCGAGCGCGTACGCGATAATTCAATGGGGCGCTTAGACAGCAAGACCGAACTCGATTCTAGGGCAAAAGAATGTTGTTGAAAAAGCTTCGCGAAGAAGTACTGGACGCTAATCTCGAGCTGGTCCGAAGAGGACTGGTTCTTTACACGTTTGGCAATGTGAGCGGCATTTCACGGGATGACGGACTGGTCGTCATTAAACCAAGCGGGGTTCCATATGAAGAAATGAGGATCGAGCATTTGGTGATTACCGATCTCGAAGGTAAAAGAGTTGAAGGCGAGTTCAGGCCATCGTCAGATATGCCTACTCATCTCGTGCTGTATAGGACATTTCCACAGATCGGCGGCGTCGCCCATACCCATTCCGAATATGCGACGGCGTGGGCGCAGGCGCGAACACCAATTCCGTGTTTCGGAACCACTCACGCCGACTACTTTCAAGGATCGATCCCAGTGACGGAGGTTTTGGAAGACAGAGAAGTCGCCTCGGAATACGAGAAAAATACTGGCCACGCGATTGTGCGTTCCTTTAAGAACTTGGATTATGCCGCCATACCGGCGGTTTTAGTTGCGAATCACGGGCCTTTCACTTGGGGACGGGATGCACGCACGTCGGCGCACAATGCAGTGATCCTGGAGGCGGTGGCGCGGACTGCCTACTTCACACGCCAAATCAATCCCGATGCGGGCGCTGCGGGACAGGTCCTACAAGATAAGCACTACAAAAGGAAGCACGGCGCCGACGCATACTATGGACAGAGAAAAGAAAAGTGATTCTTTGAGCATTCGGAGGAGACGGTAACCACCCGCACTTGTGAAGCACCTTTCGTGCAGCGGATTAGGAACCGATGGCAGACTCGCAATTCAATGAAACGGATACTGACGAAACATCGGCTCCTTGTAGGATTATCCGTAATTGCTGGCTTGATTGCTTTGCTTTTTCTTTACGCTTACATGACGCAGGAGCCGCCAAATCCAGCGATAACATTCTAAACTCAAGGCCATTCTTGCCGTAATTTAGGCGCGGGCGGTCTCGGTCGTAAAGCAGTGCAGAAGACGCTGCGAACCAAGATAAGAGGAGTTCAATGTCCGAGAAAAAAATGACCATGGGTTTGATCGTGGGGAACCGAGGGTTCTTTCCCGATCATCTCGCCAAGGAAGGCCGCGAGGAAATGCTTCGCGTCCTCAAGGCTAAAGGCATCGACGTCGTCTCACCGACGCCTGAGGAGACCCACTACGGGGCGGTTGAAACCCGGGAAGAATCGCGGCGATGCGCGGATTTGTTCAAACGCAATCGCGACCGGATTGACGGCGTCATCGTCACATTGCCGAATTTTGGGGAGGAACGCGCGATTGCCGACACTCTACGATTGGCCGACCTGCGAGTGCCAGTATTGATTCAGGCTACGCCGGACGATCCTAAAAAGATGACGATTGCGTTTCGCCGCGACAGCTTCTGCGGCAAGATGTCGGCGTGCAACAACCTTATGCAATATGGCATTCCCTATTCGATCACCTCGCTTCATACCGAGAGCCCGGATTCTCCCGAGTTCGCCAAAGATTTGCATTGGTTCGAGGCAGTCTGCCGCGTGGTGAATGGCTTCCGTAATCTACGGGTGGGAGCGATTGGTGCGCGTCCTGCAGCCTTTAACACGGTTCGCTATAGCGAGAAGATTCTGGAATCGCAAGGTATTTCAATCGAAACGTTGGATCTCTCCGAAGTGCTCGGCCGCATCGGACGAATGAAAGACAACGACGACTTGGCACAGGCGAAGCTGGCTTCTATTCACAAGTATGTGGATTCCGGCAACGTGCCAGCCCCGGCATTATTAAAAATGGCGAAGCTTGGCGCAGTAGTCGATCAGTGGATGGCGGCGACAGAAGTTGCAATCAGTGCAGTCCAGTGCTGGACGTCCATCGAAGAAAATCTTGGCGTGGTGCCTTGCACGATCATGAGCATGATGAGCGACAGTCTTCTATCGAGCGCATGTGAAGTGGATATCTGCGGAGTGCTGGGGATGCACGCTTTGCGGCTGGCATCGGAGACCCCGTCTGCATTACTTGATTGGAATAACAATTACGGGCCTGATCCCAACAAAGCCGTCTGCTTTCACTGTTCGAACCTGCCAAAACACTTTTTCCGTTCGGTAAAAATGGACTATCAAGCGATCATTGCCGGCACGGTCGGAATCGAAAACACATACGGCACCTGTGTCGGAGTAATCAAGCCAGAGAAGATGAGCTTTGCGCGTTTCTCGACGGACGATACTGCAGGCCGGATGCGGGGCTACGTTGGCGAAGGCAGATTCACGGACGATCCACTTAAGACGTTCGGGGGCGCGGGCGTCGTCGAGATTCCTCATATGCAAAGGCTGTTACGCTTCATCTGCGAAAACGGTTTCGAACATCACGTCGCTGCCAATCTTTCTACGGTAGGATCCGCAGTTTATGAAGCGACCACCAAATATCTCGGCTGGGACATGTATTGGCATGATCGGAACGACGGGAACTGCTGATGGCAATTGTGGCTGGAGTCGACTTCGGTACGTTGAGCGTTCGCGTCGCAATTGTCGACAGCGAACGGGGAGTGCTCGACTCGGCCATCGTCGAATACCCCTTACATCGTAAGCGTGAGGATCCGGAGTACGCGACTCAATCTCATGAAGATCACATGCGCGCTCTTGCCGCTGCGACCCGCGAGGCAGTAAAGAAGGCCGGCATTTCAGGCAAGCAGGTAGAGGCGATTGCTCTCGATACCACGGGCTCTTCCGTCATTCCCGTAGATAAGAACATGCAGCCGTTGGGCGAGTACTACCTATGGTGCGATCACCGCGCCAAAGGCGAGGCCGCCGAGATCACGGAAGCCGCTCATGGAGAAAACCTCGAAGCCATTAAGTGGTGCGGCGGAGTCTACTCATCGGAATGGGGATTCTCGAAGTTGCTGCATTGGCTTCGCCACAATCCTGAGAAGCGGCCCGAGTTTAGCTCCGCGTTCGAACATTGCGACATGGTCGCAGCGACGCTATGCGGCATTACCGACCCACGGAAGGTGAAGCGCAGCGTTTGCGCAATGGGTCACAAATGGATGTGGAACGCGGCGCTGGGCGGCCTTCCTCCCGAGATTTTTCTGGTGAAGATTGATCCTCTATTAACAGGCATCAGGGAAAAACTTCAGGGGGAGTACGCGACGTCAGAAAAACTCGCAGGAACGCTATCCGCATTCTGGGCCGAAAAACTCGCGCTGAAAGCTGGCATTCCGATTCCGGTAGGTGCATTTGACGCGCACTGGGATGCGATCGGCGCCGGATGCCGCACCGATGACATGGTCAATGTGATTGGCACTTCAACCTGCATCATTGGCATCACGCCTGCCGTAAATTTGGTTCCAGGAGTATGCGGAGTGGTACAGGGTAGCGTGCATCCGCAACGCACCGGTATTGAAGCCGGTCTTTCCGCTGTCGGCGACATATTTAACGCGATTGCAGCGCGCGCCGGAACAGACGTGCAGACTCTCAGCCGGGGATTGGAAAATTATCGTGCCGGCCAAACCGGCCTGCTGCGGATGACGTGGGATAATGGCGACCGCACCGTGCTGGTAAATCCGAGTCTCCGAGGAATGACCCTGGGCTGGAACTTGCAGAGCACAGCGCAGGACGAATTATTCTCCGCGATTGAGGGTACCGCTTTCCATACGCGAGTGATACTCGATCGCATGGCGGAGAATGGTGTACATATCAAACGAGTGATCAACGCCGGCGGCATCCCGCAAAAAAATGACGTGCTCAACCATGTTTACGCCAATGTTCTGGGGCGTCCCGTGCTCGTTCCGGATAAGAACGTGGTGAGCCTCGGGTCTGCAATTTTCGCCTTTTTGGCTGCGGGAACGTTCAAAAGCGTCGAGGAGGCACAGGATAAGATCTGTCCAGACCACAGACAGTACAAGCCGGATAAACACCAACAATCGGTTTACGATCCTTTGTATAGTGTGTATCGAAATCTCTATTTTGCATTTGGATCGCCTGGGAACGCGTCTTTTGGGGGAGTCTTGCCAACATTGATTCGAACCGCTGAGAAAGCGAATGGGAATCTGAAAGTCATGGCTTCGTGATGCTGACATTGAATATGCAGCGGTCCGAAAGCGTTGAAGGGTTATATAGTTCGCAATCCAACAATAAATAAATGCGGCGCGGAGGCCACAAATGAAGTTGAGCTTATCAACCGTTGGTATTCTTTTGGTTTCGCTATTAGCAGTGAACGGCTGGAGTCAACAGAGGCAAAAATCGTCTATGCAAAAGCAATCTTTTGGCAAAACCGAAGACGGCCAACAGATGGATCTTTACACTCTTGCGAACAAGAATGGGATGAAGGTAACCATCACCAACTTCGGCGCGAGCGTTGTGTCCATAATAGTTCCGGACAAAGACGGCAAGATTGCCGACGTCGTGCTCGGCTATGACGACGTCGCTGGGTACGAGGGCGGCAAAGCCTCTATCGGCGCTACCGTTGGGCGTTACGCTAATCGCATTGCTGGCGGGAAATTCGTGCTCGACGGGAAGACTTACACGCTCCCACTCAACGATGGTCCCAACACTCTACACGGCGGAATAAAGGGTTTTAGTAAACGCGTTTGGACCGCTAAAGATGTCTCGGGGGCCGCGGGGCAAGCGTTGCAATTGACCTACCTGAGCAAGGATGGAGAAGAAGGCCTTCCAGGAAACTTGGCCGTGAAAGTGGTGTTCACATTAGCCAACACGAATGAACTGAAGATCGATTACAGCGCTACCACCGACAAAGACACCGTCATCAATCTGACAAACCATTCCTATTTCAATCTTTCTGGGCAGGGCGAAGGGGATATTCTTGGCCACGAATTGACTATTCACGCCTCCAGATTTACTCCGGTCGACGCAACTCTAATTCCAACAGGTGAACTGCGAGGTGTAAAAGGCACGCCTTTCGATTTCACGAAGGCAACTCCAATCGGGGCGCGCATCGATCAGGACGATGAGCAATTGAAATTAGGCAAAGGATACGACCATAACTGGGTTTTGGATGGCACTGCGATGCCGCTTCGTTTAGCGGCTCAAGCCTACGATCCCAAGAGCGGACGTGTCTTGGAAGTCTTGACTACTGAACCCGGCATTCAGTTCTACACCGGAAATTTCCTGGATGGGACAATTCATGGCAAGGATGGAAAGGTCTACAACCGTCGATATGCCTTTTGCCTTGAGACACAGCATTTTCCAGATTCACCGAATCACCCGAAATTTCCGACGACGGAACTAAAGCCGGGCCAGAAGTTCCATTCGATCACGGTCTTCAAATTCTTGACAAAGTAGAAGAGCGATTTCAGGTTGATGGGAGGACGGCAGACCTTTGGGCCTTGTCCTCTCCATTCGAAACGGGCTCGCCTGTTAAAATGCGACTGTGCTCCGAAGAGAGATCATTATCTTTATCAGTTTGGTGCTCGTTTCTTTTGCTACCGCTCAACAGGCAGCGGAGCCACCCGCTCAAAAATCGCAATCTCAACCGCAGGTAAAAATCAACGTTCTGAATGTTTGCACTCCTTCCCCTGACGAGCGGCAGCAAATTGCGTCCGCCTTATCGCGAATTCCGAAACAACCAGTATTCAGTCCGGACTTCGAGGTTGATCGAGGGCGCTCGACCCTTGACGAACAGCCCAGCTTCCTTTCAGTCGGGGAATCGGCGCACGTCTCAGCCGATTCTGCCACTGCCAACTGGGTGCGCATACGCCGCGAGTTTGGCGTGCAAGCGTTGTTTTCGACGGTGCAGTATTCCTTCAGCCATGATCCCCGGAGCATGTCCGAAACCGTGGTGTTTCGAGTGCGCGACCCTAAGGATCTGCTTGAAGTCTCGATCGAAGACAGCGCATCATCTGTGACCACTCCGGCGGCTATGCTGGGTGTTAACACGCCGGTCAGTCGAATCCGATTGGAACGTTTCGGAAAATCTTCCATCGTACTGGCGCGTTGCGAGGCGTCGGCTACCGGACCTGCGCCAGACCAAACTGTGTATGAGCCACTGTTTCAGAGCGGATCGTCGATCGTTGCTAACTACCGTGGCTTGTTAAGTGCGCCTCAGATCGTTCCTGCGGAGTTGGCTAGAGTAGCCGGGGTTCCCGCGGTGAAGTCGAAAACTGCTAAGAAACCAGTCTTAACGAAACCGGAAATCCAGAAGGCGGATCCGAGTGGCGGCGCGGATGACAAGAAATGAATACGCGCAACCGGATGTTTCGACCAACATCTAATTAGGGACAGTCCAAAATTAAGATCAGTCTATGGAAAATGTTCGGAATGTAGTCATAATCGGCTCCGGATGCGCTGGTCACACGGCGGCTCTGTACACGGCGCGCGCCAATCTGAAGCCTTTGGTTCTTGAGGGTCACGAACCCGGCGGCCAACTCTCGCTTACAACGCTCGTGGAAAACTTCCCAGGATTTCCGGAAGGAATTCAGGGTCCGGAGCTTATCGAAAACATGCGTACTCAGGCTGGCCGCTTTGGCGCGCAGTACCAGCACGGGCACGTCACCAAAGCCGATCTGAGTAGCTCTCCTTTTGCCTTGCACGTTGGGAAAGAGATCATCCATGCTCGTACTTTAATTATCGCTACGGGCGCCTCGGCGCGGTGGTTGGGACTTCCCAGCGAGCAGGCGCTCATAGGCCATGGAGTGTCGTCGTGCGCCACATGCGACGGGTTTTTCTTTTCCGGAAAGGAAATCGCCGTAATTGGCGGTGGCGATTCGGCCATGGAAGAAGCAACCTTCCTCACGCGCTTTGCGACAAAAGTTACGCTAATTCATCGACGTGAAGAGTTTCGCGCCTCCAAGATCATGCTCGACCGGGCACGGCACAACGAGAAAATACATTTCCTAACCAATACTGTCGTCGAAGATGTTCACGATGTCGCACAGAAGGAAGTGACCGGTCTCAAGCTACGAGATCTCAAGACGAATGTGGCGTGGGATTTCCCGACCAATGGCATGTTTCTCGGCATTGGTCATATCCCAAACACGAAGATATTCGAAGGCCAGTTGGAAACCGACCAGGATGGTTATTTGATCACCACAAACAACGTCTTCACGCGGGTGCCTGGTGTTTACGCATGCGGAGACGTTCAGGATCGGCGATATCGCCAGGCAATCACGGCGGCCGGTTCAGGATGCATGGCCGCGCTCGAGGCGGAACGATTCCTGGAAAACCAGGAAGCATGATAAGGATTTGGTGTCTGACTATCTGGGCGAGATCTTCTATTTTAGCCCGATGTACACATCTACCTGCGAATTCTGCGGATCGCGGCTTCGCTGATCGTAGATTTCAAAATCGGCCTTATAGGCTCGCGTGCCGCCGAGTCGGGACTTGCTCTCTAAGTCCAAAATTTCTTGCCATTTTTCACTGACCACCTTCCCAACTGGCCCTGCGGCGGTTGTGAAGACTGCATACTTCCCTGCTGGAACTCTCTTCGCAACCATCCCTACCGGGATAACCGATGCGTCGCTGACCTTCACGCCGATGAGGTAGTCGTAATCCCCAGCGTTGTCGCTTTCGTAGTTTGAATAAACCACCAGAATGTTGGAGTCGACTTTGCCAGGAATTTTTGCAGGTATATTTTCCTTGAAGAACCTATCCCATTGCTTAGGGATTATTCCTGTGCCCGTCATTTCCTTGGAGTTATTGGTGCGGGCTTCGATCCCGATCACAGAGAACTCTTTTTGCTCTACGATTTTAGGTTCCATGTTGTATTCCAAGGCGGCGCAGGCGGAGGCTATTATCAAAAATGCCAGGAAGGAACGGACTACTTTGTGCCTCACTGCCATAGCTTGGATTTCTCGCGTGCTCGATGAAAACAGCCACAAACGGATCTATATTTCCATCACTTCTTTTTCTTTTCCTCGATTCATCTCTTCCATTTTTCTGATTTCGTCGTCGGTGAGCTTCTGAATTTCTTCCATCGCGCGCTTCTCGTCGTCTTCAGTAATCTTCTTATCCTTCATAGCCTTCTTGATGGCGTCATTGCCATCACGACGGATATTGCGCACGGCTGTGCGATGTTCTTCGAGCACCTTTTTCAAGTGTTTGACCATGTCTTTTCGGCGTTCTTCGGTAAGAGGAGGTACTGGAACGCGAATGATTTTGCCGTCGTTCATAGGATTCAGGCCGAGTTCCGCGGTGCGAATTGCCTTCTCGATAGCCGCTAAAGAAGTGGGATCGAAGGGCTGCACCGTTAGAAGCTGTGCCTCGGAAGCGTGTACCTGGGCGATTTGGTTGAGAGGCATTTGCGAACCGTAGAAGTCCACGGTCACAGAATCAAGCATGTGCACTGACGCGCGACCAGTGCGTGTGGCCGCCATCGCTTTGCGAAAGTCGTCGACCGCCTTGTCCATGCGTGTCTTGAGCTGAACGTACGTTTCTTTCAGGCCGGGAATTGCGGCCATGGTGGCTTGAGCCATTGGTTAGCTCCGACAGAAGATTTAGAACGTTGAATTATAAACCCAGAGGGTCACATTATTACGCGCTGACCAGTGATCCGATCTTCTCGCCGGTCAAAACCTTGCGGATGTTTCCTCGCTGGTTCAAATTGAAGATAATGATTGGCAGATTGTTATCTTTGCAAAGAGAGATTGCGGTGGAGTCCATCACTTTAAGGCCTTGCCTCAGCACATCCATGTAAGTGATTTGAGTGAATTTCTTCGCGTCTTTTACCAATACTGGATCGGCGTCGTAGATCCCATCTACTTTCGTTGCTTTCATGATGACGTCGGCCTTGATTTCCATCGCCCTCAGCGACGCGGCTGTGTCAGTCGAAAAGTACGGGTTGCCAGTCCCTCCAGCGAAAATGACGATACGCCCTTTTTCCAGATGCCGCAGGGCGCGCCGCCGAATGAATGGCTCCGCAACCTGATTCATCTCGATGGCTGTTTGCACGCGAGTGTGAATGCCCTGCTTCTCTAGCGCATCCTGTAGAGCAAGGGAGTTAATCACTGTTGCCAACATTCCCATGTGATCGGCGGAGACGCGATCCATTTCGCGCGCCTGTTCCGCCACTCCACGAAAGAAGTTTCCGCCACCGACGACTATTGCGATCTGCACGCCAAGTGTGTGGACGTCGGCAAGTTCGGCAGCGATCTCGTGGATGCGAAGTGGGTCGACTCCGAAGCCTTGGTTTGCGGCGAGCGCCTCACCGGAAATTTTGAGCAGAACGCGACTAAAGACGGGAGTTTGCATTCGGTTCTCAGTTCTCGGATTTCAGATTAAAAAAGGGCGCCATTGGCGCCCTTTCAATTATTCTGCTGGTTTTTGGTCCGGTTTAGTAATTGCGATTGTCTCGGCCGCATCGCCCACCTTGAAACGGGCGAAGCGACGCACCGCAATGTTCTCACCTAGTTTGCCGATTTTGGTTGCGATTAATTGCGAAATCGTTACCGTCTGATCTTTGATGAAAGGCTGTTCATAGAGGCAGACCTCTTCGTAGAATTTTCCCATCTTGCCTTCTACGATCTTCTCAACAACTTGGGCAGGCTTGCCGGTTGCGGCGGCCTGAGTTCGATAAATATCTTTCTCGCGCTCAAAAGATTCTGGCGTTACGTCTTCTTTGCGGACGAATTTTGGATCGGTGGCGGCGATATGCATCGCTATGTCATGGACGAGCTCTTTGAAGTCATCCGTGCGAGCCACGAAATCGCTTTCGCAATTCACTTCCACCAGCACTCCAATTTTCCCGCCCGCGTGGATATAGCTTGCGACCGAACCTTCACTGGTCGCGCGCCCAGCTTTTCTTTCAGCAACGGAGGCTCCACGCTTGCGCAGAAGAACAATTGCGGCTTCGATGTCCCCCTTCGCGTCGGTAAGCGCTTTTTTGCAATCCATCATCGGGGCTCCGCTCTTGTCGCGGAGCTCCTTCACTTGGGCTGCCGAAATATTCGTATTGTTATTGGTAGCTTCCATACTTAGGATGAGTCCTTTTCTAGCTTACAAAATTTAACCCGCGGCGGTCGACCCGCGCGGGCCTAATTATTGGAGGGCAAATTCGCGTATCTAACTTCTCAAGCGCGCTGCCGAGCAGAGCTTGACCTCAAAACGTTTGATGCTCCACCTCTGGAGTTTCAACTTCGGGCTCTTTTGCTGCGACCGGTTGCTTGCGAGTTCCGACTCCGAGCACATCCTCCATGCTGATGTCCTCCGTTGCCGACTCACTATCATCCGCAATCGGCGCACCCTCGACAGGGGCCTCGGTCGCTGCCAAAGCGGCTTGTTGCGCCGCAACCCCTGCCGCTGCAGCGAGATCAGCGTCATTTTTGTCGTTCATGAACTGGGCGCCTTCGGCGATCGAATCCGAAATCTTGGATGCGAATAAACGGATCGCACGCAATGCGTCGTCATTTCCGGGAATCACATAATCCACTTCGGTGGGATCGCAGTTGGTATCAACCACGGCGACAACTGGAATCCCAAGCTTACGGGCCTCTCTGACGGCGATCTGTTCTTTATTCGAATCGATGACAAAGACTGCATCGGGGAGCCGGTTCATATTCTTGATGCCGGCGAGGTTTGCTTGCAGGTGCTTGCGTTCACGCTCGAGCTTGATGACTTCCTTCTTGGGAAGCAACTCGTAGCGGCCATCGGTGGCCATTTCGTCGAGTTCTTTCAGGCGCTTCACCGATTTCTGTACGGTAACCCAGTTAGTCAGCAATCCACCCAGCCAGCGCTGGTTAACGTAAAATCCGCCGCAACGGGTTGCCTCTTCGGCGATGGCGTCCTGAGCCTGGCGCTTCGTGCCGACGAACAATACAATCTTGCCCTGCATTGCCAGTTCCTGAACAAACTTTGACGCCTCTTTGAACATCTTCAATGTCTTTTGCAGGTCGATAATGTAGATACCGTTGCGCTCGCCAAAGATGTACTCCTTCATCCTTGGATTCCAGCGCTTGGTCTGATGCCCGAAGTGAACACCGGCCTCGAGCAACTCCTTCATCGTGATGTTAGCCAATTAACCTCCTCGTTTAGTCTGCATCAGGAACGTGGTTGCTCCCGATTGCCATTCCCGTCCCCGTCACGCGAGCACGGGAAGAATTTTAAAAACAGCTTTTAGCCGTCAGCTATCAGCCTTCAGCCAAAACTCTGATTACCGCTTGCTGTACTGGAAACGCTTTCGTGCGCCCTTTTGTCCGTACTTCTTGCGTTCTTTTGAGCGTGAATCACGGCTGACCAGCCCTTCGGCTTTCAGCTTTTTGCGCAGCTCGATGTTGAAAACCATCAGGGCACGCGCGATGCCGAGCTTCACTGCGTCCGCCTGACCATTTACTCCGCCGCCAGTGACACGCGCCACGACGTTAAAGGTAGTTACCATCTCGGTCGAGACCAACGGTTGTTTTGCAGCCGACTGCTGCGAGGGCGTGACGAAATATTCTTCGAAGGCGCGCCCGTTAATCTTGAACTCCCCGCTGCCGGGACGCAGGTAAACACGCGCAATAGCCGACTTGCGCCGTCCCGTTCCGTAATACTGAATCAATTCAGCCATTAAGCTTTCAGCACTCAGCCGTCAGCAATCAGCTAACCGGTGCTCAACCTTTCAAAGAATAGTGAACCTACTGTTTCTTGAAACTTGAAACTTACCTACGCCCGCACTTCTAGAGCTAAATCTTGAGGCTTCTGTGCCTGATGCGGATGTTTGTCTCCGCGATAAACATTCAATTTGGTGATCATTTGCTTGCCGAGTTTATTCTTCGGCAGCATCCGTTCGACCGCCAGTTCGATGATCAGTTCCGGCTTGCGGGCAAACCTCTCGCGGAAATCTTCGGACCGCAGTCCGCCGGGATATCCCGTGTAGTGCTTATAACTTTTCTGTTCCGCCTTCATGCCTGTGGTCTTAATTTTGTCAGCATTGATGACCACGACGTGATCTCCGGTATCGAGGAACGGAGTGTATTGCGGATTTTCTTTCCCCATCAGAATGCGGGCGACTTGCGACGCCAGACGTCCAAGCGTCTGCCCCGAGGCATCGACCACGTACCATTTACGAACAATTTCCCCCGCTTTGGGGAAATAGGTTGACATGCAGAATCTCCCAGAAAATAAAAAAACAGAAATATCAAGCCAGAAAATTAAGAAGACCGCTGAGCACCCTGGAAACGCCGAAAGGCGCAGTCTACCAGGCGGGCAACCACAGGACTTCCAAAGACTTAAAGATAGCGTAGCCCGCAGGTAATTGTCAACGAAATCAGAGGATAAGGCATGACGGGACGGCCCGGCTCTCCGCAAATGAGATATTCGCTTCCAAAGAGGAACGAAAAATGCCGGCCCACCTCAAAGCAGTCTCGCGATTAAACAAAACGTCAGATCAACCAAATCTAACGCCGAAACTTTCTCCGAACTGCTCCTCCCACCATCATAAGCCCGCTCCCGAACAATACAAGAGTTGAGGGCTCGGGGGTCTGGGAATCCGTCGGAGGTGGAACTCGCAAGCTGAATTGATGTGGGGCGATGCTGACGAAACCTGCGCTGGAATTGTTGGTAATCAAGCTCACATGGCTTTGGTCACTTCCTCCACCGGACAGGGAAGAATTGTAGACTCTCCCGCCAAAGCTGCTGAACGAGTGGGGTGCGACAACTCCCGCGCCCGCAATTGGGGTAGCGTAGGCTCCCACACTCACGCAAGCTACCGTTATCAATAAGGCGACAAGCGAAACATGAAGACGAGACATTTTTGCCCCCTTTCAAATAACCCTTAGTTCACGCAATGTCTTGGGGAGGCGAAAAGCGAAACCGCACCTACTACAACTCGATGGTAAACAAGCAAGCTGAGGGCCAATGATAATTCAGTGAAAATGCTGGCTTTAGGTGCAACATGAAAGCCGTGCGGAACAGTTGTTCTCCTTCCGAGAGAAGTATTCTGCACTATGGTCGCATGTCCGGTAGAGAGAAATGCCGGAGCGAAATGCTACATTGAAGGCTCATGGCTTCTCCCCGTTCCCGTTTTGTCAAGGCTTGCAAATCTGAAGAAGTCGACCGCACGCCGGTTTGGTTTATGCGGCAGGCGGGGCGTTATATGTCCGAATATCGCGCCCTTCGGAAGCAATATTCGTTGATCGAGATCTGTAAGAATCCGAAGCTCGCTGCAGAAGTCACCATTACCGCCGCCGAAGCATTGGGTGTTGATGCAGCGATCATTTTCGCCGACCTACTGCTACCCCTGGAGGTGATGGGCATGCCGTTCCATTTCTCGGCAAGCGAGGGACCGGTAATAGAGAAGCCGGTTCGTAATAAAGAGGACATTGGGCGCCTTCGCACCGATCGAGCTGCTGATTTGGGATATGTTGGCGAGGCTGTGAGCCAGGTATCCCATCATTTCGAAGGCTCGCTGCCGGTAATCGGTTTTTGTGGGGCGCCCTTCACGTTGGCAAGTTACATGATCGAAGGCGGTGGTTCTCGTACTTATCTCAACACTAAGAAGATGATGTATTCCTGTCCCGCTTGGGACGAGCTAATGCGAAAACTGGTAACGGTGGTTTCGGCATACGCGATGGAACAGGTTCGGTGTGGGGCAGACGTAATCCAGATTTTTGATAGCTGGGTCGGCTGCCTCGGCGCTGAGGACTATCGTGCCTACGTGCTACCCCGAACCACTGAACTTGTTCAGACATTGCAATGCACTGGCGTCCCGGTCATTTATTTCGGTACCGATACTACATCGCTGCTGCCGTGGATGAAGCAAACTGGTGCTGACGTAATTGGGCTGGACTGGCGAGTTCCACTGGACGAAGGCTGGCGTAGTATTGATTTCAAGGGCGCGGTGCAAGGCAACCTCGATCCCGTTTTGTTATTCGCGGATTGGAAGCTGCTGAAATCCCGAGCTGAAGACATTTTGAACTTGGCTGGCGGACGTCAGGGGCACATCTTTAATCTTGGACATGGCATTCTCCCCGAGACTCCGGTTGAAAACGTGAAAGCACTAACACGATTCATTCAAGAGCAGCCCGTTCAGGCGTTTTCGTCAGCACCATGATGAGCCGAACCGAAATGCCTGCCTCGAAAAAAACAGCAGTATTGTTGTTGGCTCACGGCAGTCCCGACTCAGTGGAAGACATTCCCGAATTCCTGCTTCAAGTCACGCGCGGGCGGCCCGTCCCGTCTGAAGTGGTCGAGGAAGTAAAACACCGCTACGGACTCATTGGACGCTCGCCTTTAACTGATCTGACGATGCGTCAAGGAAACCTTCTGTCGGCGGAGCTCGGGCTCCCGGTGTATGTGGGGATGCGAAACTGGAAGCCGTTTATTGCGGAAGTGGTACAAAAAATGGCGGGTGACGGAATCGAACATGCCGTCGTGATTTGCCTGGCGCCTCAGAACTCCCGCACCAGCGTGGGCCTATACCGTTCGACGCTCGGCGCGGGCCGTGAACTTCCGTTCAGCCTTGACTTCGTCGAATCCTGGCACGATCATCCTCTGCTGATTAAAGCCTACGCCGAAAAACTGAAGGTTGGCTTGGCAAACGCTTTGCGGGAATCCGAGCAGAAGATCGCAGTCGTTTTTACTGCTCACAGCGTGCCGCAGCGCACCATTGCCGATGGCGATCCGTACGAAAGGCAAGCGGAGGAAACGGCGGCGCGGGTTGCTGCAGAAGCGTCCATCGATCGCGAGAATTGGAGATTCGCCTTCCAAAGTCAAGGAATGTCCGGCGGACCATGGCTCGGACCCACCGTCGAAGAAACAATCCGTACGCTTGAGACGCAAGGATATGGCGGGATATTTGTCCAGCCTATCGGTTTTTTGTGCGACCATGTCGAAGTATTATTTGATATCGACATCGCATTCAAAAAGTTTGCAGAGGCTGAAGGCGTACGGCTCTGGCGGGCGGAATCTTTGAATGACTCACCTCTGTTAACTGCTGCGCTTGCCGACATGACGAGATTGCGCCTCAGCGAATCAGAGAACCGGCTTTCATTCCCGTACGCGCCATAAGTTAACCAATCCCAAGTAAATGAAACGCATCGCGATTATTGGCGGCGGAATCTCGGGATTGTCCGTTGCGTTTCTCCTCGAACAGCAACGGCTGGCCGGAAAGCAGCTCGAATACGTTTTGTTTGAAGCGAGTCCCCGCCTTGGCGGCGTGATTTTCACCGAGCGGGTGGATGACTGTCTTGTTGAAGCTGGACCTGATTCGTTCCTTACGGAGAAACCCGAGGCTTCTGAACTCTGCGGGGAGCTTGGGATCGCCGATCAACTGGTCGGCTCGAATGATTCGCAACGCAAGACCTACATTTTGGTGAATGGAAGATTGATCGCGATGCCCGACGGTCTCGCCTTCATGATTCCTACAAAGATATTGCCCGCTGCTCTCTCGCCGCTATTTTCCCTCCGTACCAAACTCAGGATGGCACGCGAGTGGTTTCATGCCCCGGTCGAAATCAAGGATGACGAGAGCGTGGCTTCATTTGTGGAGCGTCATTACGGTAAGGAAATGGTTGATCGCCTTGCTGATCCACTTCTTTCCGGGGTCTATGGAGGGGATGCAACCCAGCTGAGCGTGAAGGCTGTATTGCCCCGGTTCGCCGAGATGCAGGCCCGATATGGCAGTCTCGGCAAAGCGATGACTGAGACTCGCAGGCAAGCAACAAGCAACAGCTCGCGCTCACTTTTCACGTCCCTCAAAGATGGAATGCAGCAACTTGTGGGCGCTTTCGTACTTCGAATTCCCGCCTCTTGTGTTCGCTCGAATGCGCCGATTCAATCATTGCGGCCCGTTGACAACGGATGGAGCGTTTCGTGGAAAGAAAATACCGGTCGGTTCGATTCGGTAATCCTTGCGGTCCCGTCTTATGTAGCCGCGAAGTTGCTGGATGGTTCGTGTACGAACCTGGCCTCCGAGCTGCGCGGCATTCAATACAGTTCATCTGTCACCGTAGCTCTTGGCTTTGATCAAAAAGTCCGCGCGCTTTTGCCGCCGGGTTTCGGATATTTGGTTCCTCGAGGCGAAGGCAAGCGCGTGTTGGCCGTCACATTTGTTCACAACAAATTCCCGCATCGCGCGCCGGACGACCACGCATTACTGCGCTGTTTTTTGGGCGGAACGCGGGACGAGCCAATTCTCGAGCTTTCAGAAGCGGAAATCTTGCAGATCGTGAGAAAAGAACTTCGCCAAGTTCTTGGCATCGATACCGAACCGCGCTTTGCCCGTGTCCACAAATGGAGAGGAGCGATGCCCCAATACAACGTGGGACATCTTGGACGGCTGCAAAGGATCGAACAACTTCGGCGTGAAGTATCCGGATTGTTCTTCGCAGGAAACGCCTATAACGGCATCGGCGTTCCGGACTGCGTGCGATCCGGCCAGCAGGCAGCGAGCCAAACACTCGGCGTAGAGGCGTAGCTCGCCACGTCTCCGATCCATTATTACCCACGTAATCCCCGGTAACTCTCCAGGATTGCAAAAACTATTCGTATCTAGCAGGGTTATACAAGTGGGGAGTTCACATTCATGAAGACCTTTGCCTCGTCTGTAATGTTCGCCCTGTTAGCTATTTGTGTAGTCAGCGCTCAGGATCAGAAATCGCAAAACGCGTCGGGCGACATGTCCAACATGGATATGTCTTCTCACGGTTCGTCACATGGCAACGCCGGGATGCATGATATGGCGGGCATGAACAATGACGGGAGCGCTTCCGCAATGCATGCGATGGAAGGCCATCATATGGACATGGGCCCTCATATGAAGATGACCGCCTTGCGAAATCCGCAACCGGGGGATCAGGAAAAGGCGGATCACGTTGTTGAAGTGGCTCGCAAAGTCTCCGAGAGGTACTTGGATTACAAAGTCGCGCTGGCCGATGGGTTCCAGATCTTTCTGCCCAATGTTCCGCAAAAGCAATACCACTTTACGAATTACGCCTATGCCTTTGAGGCCGGGATGCATTTCAATCCTGAACATCCAACTTCGGCCCTTTATGAGAAGAACGGCGATGCTTACAAATTTATTGGACTGATGTATACAGCACCCAAGCGGACCGCTGAAGACGAACTCAATTCGAGAATTCCGTTGAGTATCGCGCAATGGCACGCTCACGTAAATTTATGCATGCCCCCAGCCGACAAAAAAGGCGAAGCAATGGGCCCGAATGCGAAGTTTGGCCTCGGTGGTTCGATCGCTTCGAAAGATGCTTGTGATGCAGCCGGCGGAAAGTTTGTCCCACAGATCTTCGGATGGATGGTGCACGTCTATCCTCTCGAGAAAAAGCCCGGGGACGTTTGGTCAGTTGAGCGTCAAATGCACGCTCATATGGACTGAGAGCGCTGGACTAAGACAGCGCACCGACGAACCATTTGTCGCAGCAGTTGCATCGCGATGCGCGTGTAGAATCGCCACTGAATGGCGAATTCCGCAGAACCCCCCGATAAAACCCTGAGCATTGCCGGACGTTTAAGGCGACTGCTTCGGCCGTCGCACCAGCACACTGCTTTTTCCGCGACGTTGCTTTTGATGACCACGGTGATGCTTTCGCGCGTGATCGGCTACGTGCGCGAGCTTTATGTTGCATGGACTTTCGGGGCGGGGGTACAGACCGACGCATTCTATGCGGGATTCACCATTCCTGATTTCTTAATGTACCTAGTCGCCGGCGGTGCGACGTCCATCACTTTCATTTCCATTTACACGCGTTTTTTAACCGCGGATAACCAGGACGACGCGCACAAGGCCTTTTCTGTTGTCATCACCGTGATGACAGCCATCCTGGGGGCTGGCGTAGTCCTCATGGAAGTCTTTACGCCGCAAGTCACCCACTGGTGGTTCCGCGACTTCAATCCTGAGCAGTTGCGACTTTGTGTTCACATCACTCGGATTATCTTGCCGATGCAGATATTTTTCTATATCGGCGGCGTGCTATCGGCGGTGCTGTATTCTCGACGGCTTTTTCTGCTCCCCTCGCTGGGACCCATTTTGTACAACTGTTTCATCATCGCGGGCGGGGTGCTCCTGTCAAGGCGGATCGGCGCGTCATCTCTCGCCTATGGTGCGCTAGCTGGAGCGTTCCTGGGACAATTTGTTCTCTACGCCATCGGAGCGGCACGGGCGGGCGCGCGGTACCGGATTTCTTTTGACGTGCGCAATCCGGCATTTCGGGAGTGGGTGCGGCTTTCGGTGCCGCTGATGCTCGGTCTGTCACTGGTCACCGTCGACGATTGGTTCATTCGCCGCTTTGCTTCCGCGGGCGTGGGAGAAATTGCGCGCCTCAGCTTCGCCAAGAAGCTTTTTAATGTGCCGATCGCCATTCTTGGGCAGGCAGTCAGTCAGGCTTCGTTGCCGTTTTTTGCCCGCCTATTCAACGAGAAGCGGATGGAGGATCTGGGCAAAAGTGTAAACGCCTCTATCTACCGCATTACCGCTGTCTCGCTGCTGGCGACCAGCTTTATGATGGCGGCGGCTTTGCCGCTTATCGATCTGGCCTATCGTCACGGAAGTTTCCATTTTTCCGATAGCAAAGAAACAGCGACCTACTTTTTCTGGTTTTCGTTGTCGTTGATTTTCTGGTCCGCGCAAGGACTGTACGCACGCGCGTTCTATGCCGCCGGCAACACGCTCACACCCATGATCGCGAGCACGCTGATTACTGTAGCGTCATACCCGATGTATGCAGCGCTTTACCATGCCTACGCGGGTGTTGGTCTCGTGATAGCGTCCGACTTGGGGATCGCGGCGAATTGCGTTGCCATGGCAATACTGCTCAGTCGCCGGGGGTTGATTCCCACTGCGCAGCTACCATGGAATGAATTGTGGAAGGTTGCGATCACCGCTATGGTGGCGTGCATTTTGAGCTACCAAATCGCCCGCACGGTGCCTATCAATGGCAGTAGAATCGCCGATCTCCGGGCCATGGGGTTAATAACCGTGACTTGGGCAGGAGCGGTCGCAGCGGGCTTTTGGATCACCAAATCGAAATTACTGCAGGAATTGCGCCGCCGCTCATAGCATCAAGGAATTTCGCGACGAAGTGCTTCTAACGTTCGAAGAGCGTCCATCAAAACATCTCGCTGACGCGAATCATCTATGTGCCGGGCGAGTTCTTGTAACCGTGCCTCGACCGCGTTGGAGGCCAAGTCAATTCTCTCAGCTAGTTTGGAACCGTCCACCTCGAGCAGGGCGTCTTGATACAACTGATTCCAGTCCTTGCTCTCGTTATCCACGGAATGCTTCCTCCGAGACAAACTGATCAAGAAAACAAGAGCACCGCGCTAGCGGATGCCAAGTCCGCCGTTAAAATGCTGGATCGCCCGGTAACACTCGCAGGCGGACTCTTCCAGTTCCGTGCGGTTCAAGATTTTCACCGTGCCGCGCAAATTCTCAATCATGCCCGCCCGCTGGAGTATCCCAGCCGCCAGGCTCACGCTGGGTCGTCCCGTGCCGAGCATTTGCGCCAGAAACTCGTGAGTGACGGGAAGAAAATCGGAGTCAACCCGGTCCTGACACATTAATAGCCATCTCGCTAGACGCTGTTCTATTTCGTGCAGGCGATTGCATGCCGCGATCTGGGCAATCTGCAAACCCTGAATCAGCACAAAGCGATTCAGGATGAGGCGTAGTTCTGGGCAATGCTGAAGCGTCTGCTCGAGCCGTTTTGATTTCACCCGCAGGCCGCTTCCAGCGATTTGCATAACCGCGCGATACGGTCCCCGATCCAGTCCTACGGCTAAAGGCGTGCCCACGAAGCCTTCCTTGCCCACTATTGCCACCTCGACGCTGCGCCCGTCGCTGGTGAGCACGACTAGCGATGCCAATCCTTCGTTCAAGAAATAGGCGAATTCAATATTCTCTCCAGGCTCGTCGAGAACAAGCTGTTGCGGCAGTTGGACAGGTTCCAGATGAGGCCGAATCAAGTTGAACTCGCGTGAGGGGATGGCGAGTAAAACAATATTCTTTACCGTCTCTCCCGCAGGATCTGTGCGAGTTCCCGAACGAGCCGGGGCTAGACTGCGTTTGGGCGATTGATTGTGAACTTTTCGACGTTCCAACAGTTTTCCTTGCAAACTGGTGTTCAGGGACGGCGACAACTAGTTGTGCGTAGGCTATTTGTGATGACGAGGGTTGTCTGTTCGGCAGCGAACGGTGATATTGGCGAGAAGCTCACAACTGCTTAAGGACCGCCGGAATCGTCAAGTTTTGTATCATCCCGTAACACTCACAG
>JGI12635J15846_10000787_pt1 | contig 27500 bp, 18 predicted proteins | sample BlaSpr_A8_OM2_M2_FD_15846 | JGI IMG/M metagenome (IMG submission 15846)
TGTCCAACGCTTCCGGCAAGTAAGTATCACCGCGCCGGTAGACGATATCGAGCCGCTCCCCGGTGTGCGTGTGATAAAAACGAAGCCGGTATTCCGGTGCTGGCGGCGCCGATGATTCTGAGGTCCGGCCGATTGGTACAACCAGCAAAAGCGCGATCAAGCACAAACCGCCCTGGCGGACTCCTGACCATGGCTTTACCGACTGCGGTCTCTCTAGATGTTGAGTTCGGATTGACAACTGAGATGCCCTCGGCTTCCTTAATGATTCTATAAAAGTTAGGCACTTTCGTGTAGCACGATTTACCGAGTACGAATGATAGGCTGATAGGGTTCTTATCCTAGGTCACAGTTCACACCCGCTGACTCGTGAGGGGACACGCTGGAGGGTCGCACTGACACGCGATTTCCACGTCTTGGCTTCCCGCGTCACGACATGCTTCTCTGCCGTACTCAAGTCCCTTGAGCACATCGCGAAGGCATGGACTATGCGCTCATTTTGTTGTCTTCGATTTGCCAGTAATACTTCTCCCGTCATTTACCGCCCTGGACTCTTGACTGGGTTCGCTTTCAAGCACGACTCATCCCGCTTGCCTTACTTACCTGACATCGAAGTGAGGATTTGCATTACGGTTCTGCTGGTTGTATCAATGGAAGACTCGGCGTGGAACAACCAGCGCAGCGCCTTTATGGCTCGGTAACGCTGTAGCGAACTTCCCCGAAACGGCGCACTGTATCTGCCATATTTTCCCATGCGTGAACATGTCATCGATCGCCTAAACGAGCTTACGAGGATTACGTGAAACTGCACCCCACGCACTAGTTATGGAACGAGGGAAGAGTCATTTTAAGCCCTATAGTCCCAGTTCGTGCGTGGAAGGCCCATTGCGGTCCGCTTGGTTTAATTGACAGACTGCGACGAAGGATTCGGGTTTTTCAACATCGCTACCATTGATTATTCGTAAGAGGCTAAACTTTTTCATTGGCAACCCTGTATAGAAACGTTTTAATCGAGCCTTGAAACCAGCCCGGATGCTAGGCTATTTATTTTTCAGACCAGGATTGCTGGACGATTCTCAAGGAGTGAAAACTCATGATGCTGAAAATATTCAACGACCGGGAGTCTCTGGGCAAGGCAGCAGCGGAACAGGCTTCGACCGCCATTCGCCGAGCCATGCAGAACCATGGCCGGGTGCGGGTAGTGGCCGCCACGGCCGCTTCTCAGTTCGAGTTCCTGAACGCGCTGACCAAGGCGCCGGACATCGACTGGCGGCAGGTGGAACTGTTTCATCTCGATGAATACATTGGTCTGCCCATCACCCATCCCGGAAGCTTCCGCAAGATGCTCCTCGAACAGGTGATTCAAAAAACTGGCATCACGAAGTATCACTTGCTTGACGGTGATGCCGATGCCGCCGAAGTTGTTCGCCGGGCTGGCGCGGCCCTGGGTTCTGCACCCGTTGATATCGCGTTTGTCGGCATCGGCGAGAACGGTCATCTCGCTTTCAATGATCCTCCCGCTGATTTCGAGACCAACGAGCCTTATCTCATCGTGAAACTCGATGAGGCTTGCCGGCTGCAGCAAGTCGGAGAGGCGTGGTTCTCCCAGCTCTCGCAGGTGCCGACACAGGCGATCTCGATGTCCGTGCGCCAGATTCTGAAGGCTAAAGAAATCCTCGCGGTTGTGCCCGACATTCGGAAGGCGCAGGCGGTGAAAGCTTGCTTCGAGGGTGAGATTGGTCCGATGGCTCCGGCTTCGATTCTGCGAACCCACTCGAACGCCACAATTTATCTCGATAAGAATTCGGCCGCTCTGCTTAGCACAGCGCGGCAAATAACTGCCTGAGAAGCCCACATTCCCGAGCCGGCAAAATCGATGGAGTCAGCGGAGCGAAAACCTTCGGCCGGAGTTCGCCCCATTGCCAACTTGCGCTGGTGGATCGGCGGACTTCTCTTCGCTTCCACGATTATTAATTATGTCGACCGGCAGACCCTTTCGCTGCTCGCTCCTTATCTCAAGCTGGACTACCACTGGAGCAACAGCGACTATGCCAACTTGGTGATCGCATTCCGTGTGGCTTACTCAGTGGGGCAGACGCTTTTCGGACGCCTGATGGACCGCATTGGCACCAGACGCGGTCTCACGCTCACCGTCGCCTGGTACTCGATCGTTTCCGTGTCGACGTCGCTGGCCAATGGTTTTTTCAGTTTTTCAGCATTCCGTTTTTTGTTGGGTGCGGGCGAATCCGCGAACTGGCCGGCTGCGACCAAGGCAGTTTCGGAATGGTTCCCGAAACGCGAGCGTGCACTGGCTACTGCACTCTTTGACAGCGGCTCTTCTGTCGGCGGCGCGATCGCGCCGTTCCTTGTTCTTTGGGTTTACTTCCGATGGGGATGGCGGCCAGCGTTCGCGATTCCCGGAATGCTCGGTCTCCTCTGGCTGATCGCGTGGCGCTGGCTCTACTATCCGCCGGAATCGCATCCTCGCATTAGTGAGTCGGAACTCCGACTCATCGTTGCGGACAAATTCGAATCCGAATCGTTGCCGCAGGAAAGGACACAACCACGTTGGCGTGATCTCCTCAGGCTGCCGCAAACCTGGGGAACAATCATTGCCAAGACCTTCACCGATCCTGTCTGGTTCTTTGTTACCGACTGGTTTCCGATTTATCTGGTGGCGAAGGGGATCACTCTCAAGGGTGGGATCATTGCCATTTGGATCCCATTCGTTGCAGCGGATTGCGGAAACTTTTTCGGTGGTGGCATGTCGGGCTACCTGATCAAGCGCGGATGGTCCCTGGGTTCTGCTCGAAAGGCTGTGGTCATTTTCGGTGGGATAGGAGTCACCATGCTCATTCCTACAATCTTCACGACGAATCTTTATCGGATAGCGTTTCTTTTCGGAATTGCCACCTTTTCCTACGCGGCGTTTTCGACCATGGCGAATGTGTTGCCCTCGGACCTTTTCGGCAGCGAGTCGGTAGCATCGGTCAGCGGCCTTAGCGGAACCGGCGCGGGATTGGGCACCATTGTTGCTTTCAAACTCATCGGCTATTTTGCCGATTCCCGCCAGATGCTTGCGGGACACTCCTTTGATCCCATCGTGATTGTGGCCGGTCTGGTTCCATTCGTCGGGATGATTCTAGTTTTACTATTGGTTCGCAACACGCGCGCGACCGACGAAGGGCTGGTACGCCGAATCTGATAGTTCGGTCCACGCTTTAACGTCAACGTCCGAGTAGAAAACCGAAAGTTCGCGAATCGCGAGGGACCATGGGTTACAGTCGCTTGGAACTGACTGGAAAGGTTGCAGTTGTGATTGGAGGGAGTTCCGGAATCGGCCGGACCATTGCTCGTGGGCTGGCGGAAGCAGGTGCCGATGTACTGCCGACCGCTCGCCGCCTCGAGCAAGTGGAAACCGTTGCGGCTGAAATCGAAGCGCTCGGCCGCCGTTCTCTGCCGATTGCCTCGGATGTAACCGATCGCGGTTCCCTGGAAAAATTACTGCGCGCTGCTGTCAAAACATTTGGGAAGGTGGACATCCTGGTGAACTCGGCAGGATACAACCAGCGCGCCCCCACCCTGGATCTTCCCGAAGCGGATTGGAACCGGCTCCTCGAAACCAACCTGAACGGTACATTGCGCGCCTGTCAGGTCTTTGGACGCCACATGATCGAGCGCCGCTACGGACGAATTGTCAATATCGCATCCCTAGGATCCTTTCTGGCGTTGTTCGAAGCAGCAGCATATTGTGCCAGCAAAGCGGGAGTGACCTCGCTGACAAAATCGCTGGCCATCGAATGGGCGCGCCACGGAATTTGTGTCAACGCAATTGCACCGGGATACTTTCAGACAGCATTGACTGAAAAGCTGGTGAACGGAACACCTCGCGGCGAGGAGATTTTGTTGCGCACACCCATAAAGCGATTTGGAGAGTTGAATGAACTGGTCGGTGCTGCCATCTTTCTCGCTTCCGACGCCGCCAGCTTTGTCACAGGCTCAGTTCTGGTAGTAGATGGCGGATACCTTGCGAGCGGGGTAAACCGGTAAAACAAGCTGTAGGGCCGCCGCGGTAAAGCGAAAAGCAGGCTCGGGCTATTTACTGGAATCCCTGATTCCTACTTGTGAAGCGAGCGGTTGCAGGAAGCCCGGCCCGGTACCTGCGTTCGAACAAATGCCAAAAAAGGTTTGACATTGCACGACTTGATTGAGATAAATCGTCCAAGCCCATGCTTTCTTAAGTTTTCAACACCACGGTCTCGAAGCAATTTCTACGGTGCTTCGAATTCTGTTCCCGTTTCAGAGTTGAAGCGTTCCCTTGCTGCTCCGAATCGATATGTTTCATTACGAATTATTGCGTATTACGCCTCTTGGGGGTATAGACTTCCAACTCAAGTATCTCTTTAGTTCTCAGCACGCCGTCAATGATTTCATCAGATGAAAGCAAAAAAACGGGCCAAATTCGATGGTGGCACGAAGACTCTTTCGGTGGGACAGGAGATCAGCTATGCGTAACAGTCGGGGTTGTGCAATAGCGGTATTTGGTTTCGTACTTTTCGCCTTAACGCTTGCGTTGGCAAGCATTACCGGCAGCATCTCCGGCGTTGTAATGGACAAATCGGGCGCGGTTGTTTCCGGAGCCTCGGTGGTTGCGACCGACACACAGACCGGGATCCGGACAATGCAAAAGACCGATGCCAAGGGTTTTTACAATCTTCCGGCCTTGGCTGTCGGCACTTATGACTTAGAAATCACGCAAGCCGGTTTCAAGACTTTCCGGCAGACCGGGGTGGTCATCAATGCCAACTCGGCGCTTCGCGCAGATGCCAGTCTTAGCGTTGGTTCGATCAACGAGAAGATTGAGGTGAGCACGGAAGCTGCTCAAGTTGAAACCCAGAGCACACAAATGGGCGAGGTGATCGAGGGCTCCAAGATGACCTCTGTGCCCCTGAATGGCCGTTCGTTTATCGATTTGTTGGCCTTGCAGCCTGGCGTTTCGCCTTACCAGAACGATGACACAACGTCGGGAGTGGGCGCAGATCCAACCACGGTATCCGGCGATCAAACCAACGGAACTCAGTCGGTGAATGGTGGACGGCTGGGTTCGAACGGTTTCATGGTGAATGGTGCAGACGCTCAGGAAGGCGTGCACAACGGAGCGGCCATTATTCCGAATCTTGACTCCATCTCCGAATTTCGCATCATAACCAACAACTTCAACGCGGAATACGGAAACTTCAGCGGCGGGCAAATCAATGTTGTCACCAAGTCCGGAACCAATCAATTTCACGGAGCCCTGTTCGACTTTCTTCGCAATACGGACTTCGATGCCGCCAACTTTTTCGCTGGAGGAGCACGGGGAGACTTCAAACAGAATCAGTTTGGGGGGACCATTGGGGGGCCGATAAAAAAAGACAAGGTTTTCTTCTTCGGCGACTATCAGGGAAATAGACAAATTCTCGGTCAGACCCAGTCCTTTGCCGTCCCTACGGCACAAGACCGATTGGGTAATTTGTCGGACGAAGCTGGGGCCCTCACCAATACGGTGACCGGCACCGCCTGGGCCGATACTCTTTCGACGGAGTTGACGGGAGTGAAGGGAAATGTAGCGGCCCTAGAGCCATACTATTTTCCAGGTTGCACGTTCACCGGCCCTACCCCCTGCGTATTTCCGAACGCGGTTATACCCACATCTGCGTTGTCTCCCGTCGCGCAGGCGACTCTGCAATACATCCCGGCACCTAATGCGAATCTACCGTCGGGCGCAAATTATGAAGCTTCATCCTTTAACCAGCACTTAAGGGATGACAAACTCGGAATTCGCCTGGACACGAATACACACTTTGGTACTTTGTTTGGATACTACTTTTTCGATCAATTCAATGTGACCACTCCCTACGCCCAGAGCATCACTTTCCCGGGTTTCGATAGCGGCGTGCAGGGCCGTGCGCAGATGATAAATCTGGGCCTGACGACAACCATCAATAACTCCACTATCAATGATGTTCGTCTGGTATATCTGCGGGACCGTTACTTCGGAGGAATTCCAATTGGTGGCACGGGCGTTCCGCTGCCGTCCTTAGGCTTCGCGGCTCCTGCAGGGACAGGTGCGAGCTTCAACGGAGGCCTCGCTCCCATTAATCCGGCGCTGGAGGGAGTTCCATCTTTCGTGTTTAACAACTATTCCTTTGGACTTCCCCAGGATGTCCTGCGTCAGTTCAACAACACCTACCAGATTATCGACAACTTCACAAAAATCGTGGGAACACACACACTCCAGTTCGGCGCGGATTTTCATTACGATCAGATTAACGAGAGAAACTACGATGACGCGAACGGGGCGTTTACCTTTGATGGTTCAGAGACCGGCCTGGATTTTGCGGACTTCCTGATTGGTGCTCCGGTTAATTTTACCCAAGCCAGCCAGCAGCTTCTCGACTCACGCGACAAATATTTCGGAGTTTATGCCCAGGATGGCTGGCGCGCAACGCCAAAGCTGACCATCAACTATGGCCTGCGCTACGAGATCATGACCCCCTGGTATGACACCCACAACAAACTGGAGACGGTCATCCCGGGCGAGCAGTCTCAATCCTTCCCGACTGCTCCAGTAGGGTTGGTGGTTCCAGGAGACCCGGGAGTGCCGCGAACCTTGGCTCCCATTCAGTACCACAACTTTGCTCCCAGAATTGGATTCGCGTATGCGCCGGATAACGCAGAAGGCTTGCTTGGCAAGATTTTTGGCGGGCCGGGCAAAAGCAGTATCCGTGCTGGTTATGGCCTCTTCTACAGCGCCATTGAGGATGCCACTGGCTTTGTTGAAGTTGGGGATGCACCGTACGGCTTGTATTATTCTTCCCCGGAACCCACCCTCCTGGCGACTCCATTCATCGATCGTGCTACAGGAAACCCTGAGGGACAGAAATTTCCCTTCACGTTTCCCCCGATAAATGTGTCGCCCAAAAATCCCGATACGTCCTTTAATTGGACCCAAGCCACACCCATCTCCGGGTCTGACTACCTAAATCCTCACGACAAAATCCCGCAGGTTCAGGAGTTTGAGTTCTCTCTGCAACGGCAGTTGGGATCGTCCACGGTAATCAGCGCCAGCTACGTGGGATCGGTTGGCCGGCATCTCTTGACGTTTGAGGATTCGAATCCCGCAAATGCATCGCTCTGCAATTTCTTGAGCAACCCTAATAATCTGGCGCCCGGTCAAACCCCCTGCGGTCCATTCGGGGAAGACAATAGTTACGTTCTGGCGCCGGGAGTGAGCGCGCCGCCTAACACGCCGACGGCCGTTACCGCTGGCACGACAACCACCGTTAACGGCACGCGTCCCACGTTTGGGTTTAACTTCGGCAGCAATCCATACATGTCCACCGTCGTCAGTTCGAGTTTCAACTCGCTGCAGGTAAGCCTGAAGCACAACGAAAAGTATGCCAATTTTCTCGTTGCCTACACCTATGAAAAATCGATCGACAACGGCTCCACATCGTTCGATGCCACCAATCCTTTTAATCCCGGACAAAGCCGTGCTTTGTCGGTTTTTGATGTCCCGCAGGACTTGACGGTGAGCTACACCGTCCAGTTGCCGTTTGACAAGTTAACTGGCGGCACTGCGAAAAGGCTGACCGCGGGTTGGGCGCTGTCAGGTATCACGACATTCGCCAAGGGCGAGCCCATCCAGATCGCCGAAAATGATGACCTCTCACTCAGTGGAACATTCGCCGACACCATCGACGAGCCCAGCTTCAACCCCAGTGGTGGTCCTCTGATTGTGAACAAAAATCCGCGCAACCAGGCTGGGCAACCATATTTCAACCCAAATTACTTCATGGCAGAACCGCTTGGGCAGGTGGGAAACATCATGCGGCGATTCTTTAGCGGCCCGGGTATCAACAACTTTGACTTGGCCTTGCTGAAAGATACGCAGCTGACCGAAAGTACGCAGGTGCAGTTCCGCGCAGAGGCATTCAATGTCTTCAATCACGCACAGTTCATGAACCCATCCGGAAATTTCAACAACACAGGCGCTGGTGGTTTTGGGTTTGTGACTTCGGCTCGAGATCCCCGCATCATGCAACTCGCGTTAAAGTTCCTGTTCTAAGCGGAACATATTTCGAAGGTTCCCGGCTCATTCACCAGCGAGCCGGGAGCTCCGCTCGAAGGCGAATGAATGAGAGGAACAAGAGCGCTACATCATGAAAATCTTTCAGACCTTCCTCGCTACTACCCTGCTACTCATTGCAGTTAGAGCCCCAGCTGTTCCCAGTGACTCACCGCCGCTTGCGGCCTTTCAGCTGCAAGCCGAATCCCCGCAGTTTTGGAATCTGGTGGATCACAACGCCAAACTGAGCGTCGTGGGCACAGGCTTCGGCTTCACCGAGGGCCCGGTATGGGATGAGGCTGGGTTCCTTTACGTGAGCGATGAAACCATCAACAAAATCTTCCGGCTTCATCTCGAGGGCAAGAAGGAGGAAGTCATTAAGCTCGGCGATCCTGACGGCAATACCTACGACCGCCAGCATCGGCTGATCGACTGCGCCAGCGTGTTGCGCGCCATCATCGAGGTAACACCAGACGGTAAATATAAAGTTCTGGCGGACCATTACCAGGGCAAGAAACTGAACAGTCCGAACGATGTAGTCGTGGGCCCGGATGGTGCTCTTTATTTCACAGATCCGAACATGGATCTGGTTGCCGGAGAAAAACAGGAGATCCCATTCCAGGGAGTGTACCGCCTGGACGGCGAGGGCAACCTGCGGTTACTCACGAAGGACTTGACCCAGCCGAACGGCCTCGCTTTTTCGCCGGATGGCAAACGCTTCTACGTGGACGACAGCGAACAACGAAACATTCGCGTGTACGATTTTGCCGCCGACGCGACTCTCACCAACGGCCGAATTTTCGGCAATGAGCCGGGCGGGAAAGGCGACGGCGAACCCGATGGAATCAAAGTCGATAAGAACGGCAACTTGTTTGTCGTCGGGCCTAAAGGCATTTGGGTCTGGGATGCCAAGGGAAATCATCTCGGGACAATCGTGATGCCAGAGCAGCCAGCAAATCTGACCTGGGGCGACAGCGATTACCACACACTCTACATCACCGCCACCACGTCGGTGTACCGCTTGGAAACGAAGGCGCAAGGCTTCGTGCCGTACCGGTGAGTGTCTTCCGGTATCTTAATTGATGGTCTTTTATTTATGGTCTAGCGAGAAGCTGATGATATCGCTTCCCGCGGCGATGGCCACGTACTGGACTCCATCGACCGCGTAACTCATCGGTGAAGCGTGGATCCCCTGACCTGTGTTGAACTGCCATAGAGAGTGGCCGGTTCGCGCTTCAACCGCCTCGAACGCCCCGGTATCTGTCCCGAAGAATACCAATTCACCCGCCGTGGTCAGCGTCCCGCCCCAGGAAGTCCCTCGGCCAACCTGCGGATAACGCCAAACGATCTTGCCCTCAGGCACCGAGTACGCCAGCAGCATCTTTTGGGAGTGCTCATCGGCAGAAAGTTTTGTACCTGTGGCGTAGTAAGTTTCGCCTCTGGTGAATTCTTGCGGGTGAGCCAAAAAGACATTGCAATTCTCCAGCGCCATGACATAAAACAATTTCGTCTCAGGATTGTAGGAGGGGGAAAACCAGTTCGTCGCTCCATCGATGCCAGGGCAAATCTCTGTCCCCGACTCGCTCGGGATTAGTCCTGTCAGTATGGGACGGCCAGAGTGGTCAACTCCTTTGGCCCATGTCAGCCTGTCAACAAAAGCCGTGGCCCGGAGGAACTTTCCGTCCGTCCGGTCGAGAACATAAAGAAACCCGTTACGATTGGCCTGCACCAGCAAGTCGCGCATTCGGCCGTTCACCTCAGCGCTCAGCAGCACTGGCGTTTCCGTCGCATCGTAGTCATACAAATCGTGAGGAGTGAACTGGAAATACCACTTCAACGCGCCTGTATCCGGGTTCAACGCCAGAACGCAAGCCGTATACAGATCGTCACCGGGGCGGGAGTCTCCGACAAAATCCGGCGCGGCATTGCTGGTTGTCCAGTACACAGTGTCTAGCTTAGGATCGTAAGTGCCGGGCATCCACGTCGTGCCCCCACCATGGAGATAGGAATCGCCCGGCCAACTGGAAGAGCCGAACTCTCCAGGTCCAGGGATGGTCCAGAAACGCCACCTTAGATTGCCGGTGACGGTATCGTAGGCAGCGATAAAACCGCGCACGCCGGAGTCCCCGCCCGACGTCCCGACAATCACCTCGTCTTTTACCACCAGGGGCGCGCTGGTTGAGCCGTATTGTTTTGCCTTGTCCGCGTAGGTCACGTCCCATAGCAGGCGTCCAGAGCGCGCGTCGAGACAAAGCAAGTGGGCGTCATCCGTTTCCATGTATACGAAGCTCCTCCAGACTCCGACTCCACGGTTAATATGACCCGCAGCGTCATCGAGCAAACCTTCGCTCACCGGTCTTGCGTGATGCCAAATCGCTCGACCCGTTCGCGCATCCAGGGCAAATGCATCGTTGGCCGAGGTCACGTACATGATGCCGCCGACAACGACTGGCGTGACTTCCAGCTTTTCGGAATTGTAAGCATGGAAAATCCATGATGCGCGCAGCTTCCTGACATTTTCAGGAGTGATTTCGCGCAAAGCGCTGAAACGGCGTCCGCTGTAATCGCCGTTGTAGGAAGTCCAGTTGGCTCCGGGAGGCTGCGTAAGCAAGTCCTCCGCACTCACGTTCACGTTGGCAACAACGGGAGCTTGTCCCCGCTGTCCGGCAGCCGAAAAACAGAACAGACTGCAAGCCGCCACCGCCACCACAGTGAATTCTTTCCGGAATGATTTCATGTCAGTGGTTTTCGGCAGGGCTCACTTGGACTTCCTGAAGAGAACCGCGGTCCAACCCATTGCGGTCTTCCAAGTGAAGCGAAATACGGGATGGACTTGCGGGAGGTTCTAAGTCCGTCTTCAGCACCACCAGAACCGCTGGGTCCACCTGAGTCAGAGGTTGGGATCCCAGGTTTGAACCGTGGTTGTCGTAAAAGTGCGCAACCAAGCGCCCCTCAAAAAACACGCCAAAGGAACCCGAAAGCCCGATGTCGCCGCCTTCCAAACGGGTGACCCGGAGCGGCTCTACAACGATCCCTACATCCTCAACGCCGTTGAATTCACCGCCGGCGCGAGTCGGGAACCATTCCGTGTCAAGGTCTTCGGTTTCGCCTGGCCTCAGCTGGACGAGCGGACTATTGATCTCGGCCTCAAGATAATAAGGCGACTTAGCAGGGTCAGTGGAAGTCAAGGAAGGCACTCCCTCGGAGTTCATCCTCAGTTCGGGGCCATTCGTCCAAAAAATAATGGAGGCCTTGCCTGGATAGGTTTCTTTCTTTTCGTAGCGGAAGCGTTCCACCATGGCATATCGATTATCGCCGTCAACCACAGCCAGCCAGCCCGGCGTCGAGTCCAGCCACAGTTCGGCTGCAAGATGCGCATAGTGCAGCGCGAACAGACCATCTTCCCTGACCGTGGCCGCTGGATTCTCCGCCGGACCGAAGCGCACGTGGTAGCGATTCAGATAGCTGCTCGATGGATTCGCCGGCGCGAAGGTCCAGAAATTACGGCTGTTTCGCGATGGGGAAGCCGAGTCCGAAGTATCGTATTGCGAAACCGACTGCATGGACCACTCGATCACATGTCCGCTCTTGTTCTGCATGGTCGCGTGAAAGCGGATGGCCGGCGAATCGGCATCTAGATGGATCGTACGCCGGATCTGAACCCCAGTCTGGGGATCGGCGGGGCCGGTCAACTCGATTTCGCACGCCTGTCCCTCCGAAACCTTTCGAAAGGTAAACGGGCCATCATCGATCAAATCGGAATTGCCCACCCAATGTTGTTCATCGTCGTTTCCTTCGGGCAAGAGCCAAAGCTTGTCGCCTCCGTAGTTAAACCATTCGGATGGGTTGGGTGGCAGGTATTTTCCTTCGTACTCGGGATTTACAAACAGGAAAGGATGCCCGGCGAAAATCACCTGCATGAGCCGTCCGCCATTTTGCGGTACGACCTCGAGCTTGACCCAGCGGTTCGAGAGCTGTTCGGCGCTCCAGCCACGGTATTTCGTCGCCTCGACGCGACAAGGCGAACCCGGTTGATCCGGCTCACTCGCAGGTTGTGCGGAAGCTACCGCCAGGCTCAAGTACCCTAAAAAAGCGATCATCGCGAAGCGCCGCATCAATCGTTCCTCCTGCATTCAAGACACCCTGATAGCCGTCACGGACGATCGTATCTTGTACTGTCCAACTCCGCATTCCTTAAAATGGGCTGGCTCACCGGATGATCGAGAAAATATTGAAACGAAATTAGACGTAATGTAATGAAACAATTTGATTTGCGTCAAGCAGATTCCGTGGTATATCAAATTTACCGCGAATAGGAGAAGCCGCGAAGTGACCTGCCGAATCGTACCTCGGGTTGGATTAGCTCTCATACTTTTTCTTTTTGGTGCGATCGGCTACTCTCTCTGCCGGGAGCTGAATGCTGAACAGAGAAAGTCCACTCCCGGTCTCAAATCCGACCTTAAGGGGAAAAGTATTTTCGAGTTGCGATGTGCGGTTTGCCATGGACTTGATGGGCTCGGCGGTGAGCACGCGCCTGACGTTGTCGGGTCAGGGGCAAGGACGCTCTCAGATCAGGCTTTGCTCAATGTGATTCACCACGGAATTCCGCAAGGCGGCATGCCAGCGTTCGCCGACCTAGGCAAAGAGGATAGCCAAGCTCTCATTGCTTATTTGCGCTTCTTGCAGGGCAAGTCCGCTGTGGGCTCCACACCCGGCGACCCCATCCTCGGTCAGGACCTTTTCTTCGGAAAAGCCGGTTGCTCAAGTTGTCATGCCATTCGGGGCCGAGGAGAACTCACTGCCGGAGACCTCACAGGATATGGCCAGGACCATCAAGCGGGCGAGATACGCGACGCAATTCTCAACCGTGCTGGACGGCGCAAAGACGCAGCGACCGCGGTTGCACAGGATGGTCGAAAGTTCTCCGGTGCGATTCGTAACGAAGACAACGCCTCCATCCAATTGCAGGACGACAAAGATGGCCGGTTTTATCTGCTCATGAAATCTAGCCTGGTTTCTATCCAGCGGCGTGCCGGAACTGCCATGCACGTCGATTACGAGAAACAGCTCAGTGCCACTGAACTCGGCGACCTGGTCAGCTATCTTGCGCATGAGGCCGGCAGTCCGGATCAGCCCTCACCGCCTTCCGGAAAGGACGCGCTGCCTGATGACAAAAATTGATTGCCGGCTTCTGCTGTTGTCGCTATTGCTAGCCCCTGGCCTCGGGGCACAAGAGCATCCAGTCGACCCCACATGGTTGCATCGCTATGTTCCCGAGCTGAGCGAGACGAAAGGCGATCTCTCAACCGACACTTGCCACTACCGCGCGATTTTCGGAGAGGGTGACAAAGATAATCGGTCCCTGCAAACCGTAACTCGCTTCGGCGAGGCCACTCTGGATGCGCACGGTAATTGCAGAACTGTACTCTACGATCGACAGGAAGAGATTTATATGGTCCTCGAAGGCGGAGGCATTCTGCATTACGAAGATCAGCTCCCGCCGCTGCGCAAACATGACTTCACGTACTTGGCTCCGGGAGTGAAGCATTCCATTTCTAACGATTCGAGCCAGCCCCTGCGAGTGCTGGTCATGGGTTTCAAAATCCCGTCATCCGTTTTGATCGGTGCCCCGTTGCTGCATCCGAAAATTGCGAATCTTGATGAGGCGAATGAGGAAACTGTCAGTGGTCACCCCAACTCGGTTTTGTACAAACTTCTGGCCGGTTCGCGTACCGGCAAACGCGACTTGATGGATCAGGCATATGTAATGAACAGTTTTTTCTGGATGGATTTTGCCCCGGGAGGCACGAACTGGCCTCACCACCATGAAACGGCGGAAGAAATCTACCTGGTGATAGAGGGCCAGGGTCAGATGGTTGCCGGAAGTGGAATGGACGGCGTCGAAGGCCGCTATCCCGCCCACGCGGGAGACGCCTACTACTTTCGTCCCAACTGCACGGTCGGCTTCTACAACCAGAACAAACCAGGAGCCAAAGCCTACATCTTGGCCGTTCGATCACGGATTCCATTTCACGAGGATGAAGAGTAAGAAGCGACGAACCGTCTTTTTCGCGGCAGAAGCAAATTGACAATGTCCTGCGATTGGGATAAAAAACTCCGACGCGGATTGCACTTTCAAAAATACAGCTGTCACTTTCAGCAGATGAAAATCGTTCTGATGGCAAACATACAGTCCCGGAGATAGATCTTCTCGGCCAGCCCGCAAACGCAGCAAGAGGAAGACACCACTTGGAGGTATAGAAATGCAAGTCCCGAAACCGAGCCGGCGATCATTTATGAAGTGGGTGGCGGCCTCTCCGCTGCTCGGCCAGATCGCCGTGGCTGACCTTTATGCCCAGGCTGCCAGCGCAGTTGGCAAAGACCCTCGGCAAAATGTCTATCGCCGCCTGGGGGTAAAAACCGTCATCAATTGCCGGGGCACATGGACTTATCTCAGCGGATCTTTGGAGTTTCCTGAAGTTCGCGAAGCTCAAATCGAGGCGGGAAAATATTTCGTGAATGTGCTGGATTTGCAGCGTGGTATTGGGCGGCGGTTGGCGGAGATCACCGGTGCTGAATCTGGAATGATCACCTCTGGCGCTGCCGGTGCCATGGCCGTCTCCACCGCAGCATGCATGGCGGGAACCGATGACAAGTATGTCTGGCAACTTCCCGATACTACCGGCCTCAAGAATGAAGTGGTCATGTGCGGTGGGCGGAGCGCCTTTGATAGTGCTATCCGGCTTACCGGGGCGAAACTGGTGCTAGTTTATTCCCCGGATGAACTTATCAACGCCATCAATGAAAAGACCGCCATGATCTACACCACCGATTTAGGTGACCCGTTGCAGCGGGAACTCTCCATCGCCAAAGACCATAAGGTGCCGATGCTCCTTGACGATGCCGCAGGCATACCGCCGGCCGACAATGCCAAGCTATACGCCCGAATGGGGATTGACCTCTACACATTTTCTGGGGGGAAGGGCCTGCAAGGTCCCCAGTGCAGCGGAGTGCTCCTGGGTCGAAAAGACCTGATCGACGCAGCCCTCATGAACTCGAGTCCGCGCGAGGGAGCCGTGTGCCGTCCGATGAAGGTTGGGAAAGAAGAAATGATCGGCTGCCTCACGGCTCTCGAAACCTGGCTCACGATAGACGAGAAGAAACTGTACCGCGATTGGAACGCGCGTGTGGATAACATCAGAAAGCTGGTGGAGACAGTGCCTGGCGTAGAGACGAGAATTTACACTCCGGATGACGGGAACCGCTATCCAACGCTAAGGGTTTCTTGGGATCAAAAAGCTTGGGGATTTGCCGTCATGGACTGCGTACGAACTCTGCGTGAGGGCGACCCCGTCATCGAAGTGCTCGGTTCGGACAATCCCAGTCTGGTGACCGCGGTTCGCGAGGGTAACCCCAATCCAACCAGAAAAGAGCACAAGGAAGCGGAGCATATCGAACTAGTTTCGATGACCATCCAGCCCGGGGAAGAAGTCATCGTTGGGCAAAGACTACGCAGCGTTCTCGGTGCCGCACAAAAAAGAAGCGCGGCAAACTAGAATCGCGGCTACGCTAGCTGTGCGCAGAGAGGAGGCTCGAATGAGATCATTGTCGGCTGGATTGTGGCTGGTTGGATCATTACTAATTGGATTGTTGCTTTGGTCTGCGGTCAGCTTACACGCACAGTCGGCGACCATTCCATCCCAGGAATCCGCCGAAATCCATCGTGCCGGCCCGTCGAGTGTGGATGCAGGAGACTATATCTATATTTCTGGTCAGGGACCTCGCACCCCAGATGGTGCACTACCGCCAACTTTTTCGGCTCAGGTCCAGCAGGCACTTACTAACTTGAAATCCGTCGTCCAGTCTGCCGGGTTGACGATGGATAATGTGGTGTACACCACTGTCTACCTCACTGATATCAGCCAATACGGCGAAATGAACAATATTTACGGCCAGTACTTCGACAAGGTTCCGCCTGCCCGCGCGGTGCTCGGCGTTGCCGGTCTTCCCGATGGCCCAATTGAAATCAACGCAGTTGCGGTGCGCAATCTCTCAGACAAGAGTGCGGTCTCTCCGCCGGGCTATAAGTCCACCGAGCCTTTCTCACCCGGCATTCTTACTCACGATCGGTTATTTGTTTCCGCTATGCCTGGCAGCGTCTCCGCTGGCGACAAAGTCTCGGACGACCCGGCAGCCCAAGTGGATTTCGCTCTCGATCGCGTTAAAGCGATCGTAGAAGTGGCTGGGCTGAACCTCAGCAACATGGTTTTCGTCAATCCCTACTTGACCTCGCGCATCCCGTCACGCGTCATGAACCAGCATTATGCGCGCCGCTTCGAGTTCGGCAACACTCCGGCACGGGCCACGATCGAAGTATCGAGCCTTCCCCATGGCGCCCAAATCGAGTTCACAGGGATTGCGGTCCGTGACCTCAAGCAACGGCGCTCCGTGCGCCCCAAGAACATGCCCCCCAGTCCCACGGCGAGCCCCTGCGTCTTTGCCGGCGACACATTGTATTGTTCCGCAAAGAGCGGTTTTATTCCCGGACCGAACGAGGGAACTTACGGATCGAGCACGGCCCTCCAGCTTCGCCAGACGATGCGCAACCAGTTGGATAATCTTGAAGAAGCCGAAATGAGTTTTTGTCAGGTAGTGTCCACCACCGTTTACCTCGATAATGTGGCGGACATGCGGCAGTTTGCCGAAGTGTATGTGAAATTTTTCCCGGGTACGCTGCCTGCGCGAACCACCGTCCAGCAGATTGCACCCGGAGACCGCAGCCCCAACAACGAAGGGCAATATCCCGATCTCGAGCAGCTATCGCTCATCGCCGTCCGGAAAGACTGTCACCTCCGTTGATATCGTCCGGGTTGCGGTCCCAGCGGTGCCGGATCAGCGGTCCAGCATCGCTGCTTGCGATGTTCTGCTGGACTTCCAGAAATACTTATCTTTACCGGAGAGACAGCATTTCGTGAGCCCAGCGTTTTGCTCGCCGGCAAATTACTGGTTGTCAAGACGGCCGATGGTGCCGAGCAGACGTTCCTTCAGAATCCCGAGCCCGCGCTCCGATGACATTTAGAAGCATAGATTAAAAGCAAAAGTGTTGACAAAAAATGCAGCCTATTTCTTCCTGTATCCATCCAAACCCTAGAGCGTTTTAGGTGCGGCCAGTTCCTGCCAGGGCGCCAAGAATTGTTTGCCGACGAATCCCAAAAGTTCGCGACAGTAAGGGCGAGCTCCAAAACGCGATATCATGACTTCGCGTCAAAGGAGGTATCTTGGAGATGAACGACACCGTCGACGCAAAGTTGATCGGAAGCACACCGGAGGCGATCTCAAGACGAGACTTCATCAAAGGGGTCGTCGCTGGGGGAGTAGTTGCTTCTTCGGCTAGCTATTTGTTCCGGGCTTCCACGTTGCTCGGTCAATCTGGCGTGGGCGAACGGTTAATTACGATCAACGTCAATGGACAACGGAGGCGCGCCGACGTGATGAGGCAAGAGACTCTGGCATGGACCCTCCGCCATAAGCTCGGACTCACGGGCACCAAACTGGGATGCGACCGGGCCGAATGCGGCTCCTGTACCGTGCTCATCGAGGATGTGCCGCACTATGCTTGTTCGGTACTCACACACACCGTCCGCGACAGAAAAGTTCTCACCATCGAAGGCCTGGCGGGCGCAGATGGAACGTTGCACCCTGTGCAGCAAGGCGTCGTCGACGAACAAGGCTTCCAATGCGCCTTTTGCATGCCGGGCTTCATTATGGCGTCGGTGGCTTTTCTAACGACGAATCCCAATCCTACGCGAGCGGAATTGGCGCAGGGTGTTTCCGGAAATCTGTGCCGCTGCCAGGACTATGACAAGATCCTCACCGCGCTGATGCGGGGCGCAGAAAATATGAGGAACGCCAGCCATGTCTGAGGCAAAACCTGAGAAGAAATCTGAGCAAAAAACTGCGCACCCCACCCAACCGTCTGAGCGCGTGTACGGTGTCGGTCGCAAACTGATCGGCAAGAACTACGAAACTCCTGACCTCTACGCGAAGGTCACGGGCCAGGCGAAGTATGCCGAGGACTATCACGCCGACGGAATGCTCTTCTGCAAATTGCTGCTCAGTCCGTTACCGCATGCGCGCGTCAAGCACATTGACGCGCGTGCTGCACTCGCCATGCCGGGCGTCAAAGCAATTCTTACCGCCGACGAGCTTCCCCCGCCGGCCGATAGCCTTACCGACAACGGCACCGTGATCAAGGCCAATCCGAAGAGTGAGCGCGCGCTTACCATGGAGCCCTTGTACCAGGGCGAGCCGATCTTGGCCGTGGCTGCGGTCGACGAGTTCACCGCCGCCGAGGCCATCGAAAAGATCCAGATTGATTTCGAACCGCTTCCATTCGTCATCGATCCGCTTGACACTCTGCGGCCGGGTGGACCGAATCCGCGAACCGATGGAAACATCTGGGTGCAGTCTCCGCCGCCTACGCCGGCAGCCGGTGGGCCACCCCCGAGTCCGCCTCCGCCAACGATCGGGGAATTGAAGTGGGCGCACGCTGATTTTGCGAGCGCGAAGGACGGTCAGTTGCCCATGGGCAAAGTTCCCGGCGACTGGACGTACGGTGACCTCGACTCCGGCTTCAGGAGCGCCGCGCTCGTTCTCGACGAAACCTTCGTCACGCCGGACACCAGCCACCAGACCCTCGAAACCCGCAGCGCGATGGCGTATTGGCAGAACGGAAAAGTCCACGTTTACACCGGCACGCAGAGCACGGCGCAGAGTGTGCCGGCGATTGCAAGATGGCTGAATATCGATCCCGGCAACGTAGTACTCATCAGTGAATACACGGGAGGCGGTTTCGGCAGCAAAATCACGGGCGGCATATCACTCGTCATCCCCGCGTTCCTGTCGAAAAAGACGAACACGCCGGTGATGATGCGTATCAGCCGCGAAGAGGAAACATTCATCGGCCGCGCCCGGCCCAGTCTGATGGGCCGCATGAAAGTTGGCTTCTCCCCGGAGGGACGAATCATCGCTCTCGACATGTTCGTCATTTCCAACAACGGACCTTACGATGCCAATGGCGACGTTCCCTCATCCGGCCGCATTGTCTCGCTCTTGTACCAGCCACAAGCCATGCGCTGGCGCGGGGCCACGATTTTGACGAACACGCCACCCCGGAGCGCGCAGAGTTCGCCAGGTGGCTTGCAGGGCATCATCATTATGGAGCCCATTATCGCCAAAGCCGCGCGTAAACTGGGCCTCGATCAAGTAGCGATTCGGCGCATCAATTGTCCCGAAGGCAAAGCGCCATTCGGGCCGGAGGTAAAAGGCAAGCGCCAATACGCGACGAGTGCGTTTCTCAAGGAGGCGCTGGATCGCGGCGCAGAGCAGTTCAAATGGCGGGAGAGAGTCGCTCGCACTCCCAAACGAATCGGTACGAAAGTGCGCGGCGTTGGTGTTTCACTCAGTTGTTACGTCGGAGGCACGACTGGTTTCGACGGATTGCTCGTCATCACGCCCGACGGCCGAGTGCGTTTTCAATCCGGAATCGGCAACCTGGGAACGGAGTCGGTAGTCGATGTTCACCGCGCGGGCGCTGAAGTTCTAGGCGTGCCTTGGGAAAAGTGCGACATCACCTGGGGCGACACGGCGAAGAATCTTCCCTTCACCTGCGTGTCGGGTGGTAGCCAGACAACACACGCAATGACCCGAGCTGCCTACGCCGTCGCCATGGACGCGAAGAAAAAACTACAGGAAATCGCAGCCAAAACTCTCGGTGGCAAGCCGGAGCAGTACGAGGTCGCCAACGAACGCGTATTCCGCAAGGGAGGCGGCGCCGGGATGACCTTGGCGCAGGCCGCGAAGCACGCGATTCAACTGGGCGGCATCTACGACGGTCACGAAGCGGCGCCCGACCTCAACAAAGTGACTAAAGCTTCAGTAGCGGCACTGGCGGGGCAAGGGCTGGTGGCCGCGGCCAAAGATAATTATCCTCGCGACGGCTCGACCTTTTCTTATGTCGCGAGCTTCGCCGAGGTCGAAGTCGACATCGAGACCGGCAAATACTACATTGTGGATTTCCTGGCATACGCCGACGTTGGCTCGGTAATTCATCCCCGCGCTCTCGGCGGGCAAGTGCTTGGCCGATCGGTTTTGGGGATGGGTCATGCGCTCGGTCAGAAGTGGGTATACGACCCGCACTATGGCGCCATGCTCTCGACGCGCATGTACCACAGCAAGCCACCAACAATTCTGGATGCGCCAGTGAATATGCAATGGGCCGCGCTCGACATCCCGGATCCCGAAACGCCCGTGGGCGCGCGAGGCGTCGGCGAGCCGCCGGTTGGCGGAGGGTGCGCTTCCATCTTGAACGCGCTTTCGGATGCGCTTGGAGATGAAATCTTTCAGCGCGCACCCGTCAATGCCGATACTATCCTGACCTCGCTCGAAGCCGGGCGGCCCATGCAGCATCCACTAACCGCCCATATCTAGAGGGGAGATCTATGGCTGTAATTCGAGACGTCATGTCGACATTTGAGCTGCTTCAGCCGAACTCCATCGTCGAGGCCCAGAGTCTGCTTGAACAGCACGGACGCGATGCCTGGGTGCTGGCCGGTGGCCTCGACAGCTTCGACTGGTTCAAGGACCGCATCAAGAAGCCGAAGACAGTCGTCGATCTGAGCGGGATCGAGGAACTCAAGGGAATCCGCAGCACTAGCGACGGGATCGAGATCGGGGCGATGACCACGCTGACCGAAATCGAGCAGCATCCGGTCATCAAAGAAAAATACGCTCTGCTCGCGGAAGCGGCGTCCGTAGTGGCTTCCCCGCAGATCAGGAATCAGGGCACGATTGGAGGCAATGTCTCGCAGGACACTCGCTGCTGGTACTACCGCGCCGGCTGGCCTTGTTATCGTGCCGGCGGAAACATTTGCTATGCCGACACGCCGGAGGGCCGCAATCGTGAGCACGCGATTCTTCATGCCGATCGTTGCGTGGCCGTGAATCCCTCCGACTCTGCGCCAGCGCTGATCGCGCTCAACGCCAAGTTCGTGATCCACACGCGCAAAGGCGAGCGTGTTGTGGACGCCGAAGACTACTTCATTGGTCCGGACATCGATATCACCCGATTACATATCTTGCAGCCGGGTGACCTGCTGACGGCAATTCGAATTCCCTCGGCGTGGGCTGGCGCGAAATTCTATTTCGAAAAGCTGCGCGACCGGAACGTGTGGGACTTCCCCCTCTTGAATATTGCATCGGCCATGTTGATATCCGAAGGCAAAATTCAGCGAATCCGCATCTCGGTCAATGCTGCGGCCGCTCGACCTCTGCGGTTAAAGACGGTCGAAACGGCAGTGCTCGGCAAACCGGCAAACGCGGCCACGGGTGAGATGGCAGGAAAGCTGGCGGTACAAGGCGCGGTACCTTTGCAATTCAATGCTTACAAAATCCCGCTCATGCGAAATTTGGTGAAGCGAGCGATTGGTGGGGTGGAGAAGGCGACATGGGCTTCCTAGATAGGCTTCTGCAATGGGCAAAAGATCCGTGGGGACAGAACGTACCGATTCACATCGCGTGGTTTCTGATCTGGGTATCGGTAATTGCAGGACTGCTGTTCTTCATGGTCCATGCGGTGTACGTACGGTACTTTGCCAATCCGAGGAAATTTGCACCCGAAGTTCCACCTCCTGTCGTATCCGCAATACCGGTGCGCGTTCCTAGGCATTCGCTGGTGGCGCGCCTGTTCCACTGGATCATGGCAGCCGCAATGTTGACCTTGCTGTTTACCGCGTTTCTTCCGAAAGTTGGCTTCCAGTTTCCCTGGGTGACCTATCACTGGATCGCGGGGGCCGTGCTGACGCTCTCGATAATTTTCCACATCTTCCATGCGTCGTTCTGGCTGGACTTCTGGGCGATCTGGCCCGACAAAATCGATGTAACTGACGCGCGCCACAGAGTGCTGCGATTTCTGGGGCGGCCCGCGCCTCCCCCGGGAAAGTTCGCCAAATACCCGCTGGAGAACAAGCTCTACCACGGCGCCATCATTGCAGCGGGCTTGTCCGCGATCGTCACCGGCGTGTTTATGATGTTTCGGGTACGCACGATCTTCTTTCCGCGCAATCCCTATCTCTTCAACGATATGACCTGGGGAATGATGTATGTCCTGCACGGTTTGGCCGGAGTTGGATTGATCGTGCTGATTATGATGCACATCTATTTCGGACTTCGTCCAGAGAAACGTCCCATCACGAAGTCGATGATCCTCGGCTGGATGAGCCGCGATTTCTATCTCGAGGAGCACGATCCCAAACGATGGGTCGTTACTCCAATCGTTAAACGAACGGGTTCTTCTCCGGGCACAACTCGAACTGAGGCATAGAAAGCCAACAATGCAGGCCGGAATCTGGGAGCGCTGCAACACCATCGAAGAGTGTTACGAGTTCATGCTGGCTTATGCGGCGAAGGGGCTTCCAACCGACGAAGGCGGCAAGCCGAATACGCAAATTCGCGAATTCCTGCAACGCTCCGTAAATGCGATGACCGGGCTGGCGGAGAGTTGCGCGTTGGCTGTTAAAGAAGAAAACCTTCAACCAGCCGAAAAATATAACGCATTCATCGCAGTACTCACCCGCGACTCCCGCGACTCCATGTCAGCTATCGAACTGGTTCTCGCCCAACCCTCGATCAGTTCTCAGTTGATCGACAATCTCAATGCGTCGATCCATCTCCGCGCATTGCTCACGGATCTATTTCTTCTGGGGGACGTCCTGAGGTCGCGGCTCGGCCATGCCGATTCGCTGAAAGCATAGATCGGCGATTGCACACGATGACAGACCACGATGGCGGCCCCGCCGTCATTGAGTGGATAGAATGTTTTCCCGGCTAGGGGAGACGGACGACCGACAACGTGTTAAAGCCATCCCCTGCGGAGTTTCGTGAAAATGGGTTTCAATCCACGATTTCCACCCGCGATTTAGTCATCTTTCACGATAGCAGCGAGGCCAACCGATCCGGCTGAATCAGCTCAATGGTGCTACGTCGAATTACAAAAGTTACCCGATTTGCGAGCTGACGAACCTTGTCCGAGGGGCTACGACTACAGAGAGCTACAGCCGCGGCGGCGCCAGCAATACAGTGGTGAGGATAAGGTTGCGTAACTTAACTATGACCCGCCTAACGACATGACCTCGATGCCGAACTGCAGCTACACTTATAACGCGAAAGGCAACCCGCTGACCGATGGGAGCGGCAAGTCGTATCTTGGCGCGCTGATCCTTGTTCCAATTCTATTTGCTTGCGTTGGCCTGGTGAATTGCGGCTCGTCAAGTTCGTCTCCTGAAAAAATCTCCGAGCCGACAATCACTTCCTTTGCGGCGAATCCGGGAAGCTTAAGCTCCGGTGCAAACAGCACGCTGAGTTGGGCGACGGCGGGAGCCACCAGTGTCGCTATCACGCCGGGGACATTCACGTCGACATCGGCAAGTGGTACAACGAGCATGAGCCCGACGGCGACGACCACCTACACGCTGATGGCCACCAATGCTGCCGGCTCGGCCAGGTCGATGCTAACCGTTACCGTAAGTACGGCAGGCAAACCAGTGATTAGCTCCTTCACGGCGAGCCCCACAACTATCACTTCGGGCTCCAGCAGCACGCTGACTTGGGCGACGGCGGGAGCGACGAGCATTGCAGTCACGCCGGGGGCATTCACGTCCACATCCGCGAGTGGCTCCGCCAGCGTGAGCCCAGCGGCAACGACCACTTACACGCTGACTGCGACGAACGCCTCGGGCTCGACCGCATCGACGGCAAACGTCACGGTAGGCGCAGCCCGGGGAACGTTGTCGATAACCACCACTTCGTGCCCAAGCGGAACCCAAGGCAAAGCGTATACAGGCTGCGCTGTAGTCGCCAGCGGCGGCTCTCCACCCTACACTTATTCCGTAAGCGCGAACTCCAGCTTTCCTCCATTACCGGAAGGGATGTTTCTCAATCCAACTACAGGGAATATCAACAGTTCGTTGATTGGCGGCCAAGGAACCTACACGCCCGAATTTGTGGTTACGGACTCCATAAGTGCGCTGGCGACTCAGGACATCAGCCTCGCCATCAATGGCAACAACGCATTTCTCTCGACTATCTTTCCTTCCACCTCGATTTTTCACCATCGAGTGGACGCGGCTACTACAGGCCTGCCCGTCGATACGTCTCCCGCAGCACCCCTCTACAGTGGGTATTTGTCGGCGACGGTGAAGCCATTCTTCGGAAACAATTCCAACGCCCCGTTTCCCAATGGAATACCCGCCATTGAAGTTCCGTACAACCAGGCGGAGGTATCGGTTACAACCACCCTGTATCAGTCCTACTTCGCTTCCGGTCCGATCCCGGCCAATGCTCCGGTCGAGGGCACCAGCAACTCCACGGGAGATCGACACGTTCTGGTCTACCTGGAGGCAGGTGGTGGAAACAACCCCGCCCTCTACGAGATGTGGCAAGGAATATACGAAGGTGGTCCCTGGACCGATTCCTCGAACGCGCTTTGGCCCGACGTTACCTTGAATGCTCTGACAACCCAAGGTGAGGGAACATCCGATGCCGCGGGACTTCCGGTAGCGGCGCTGCTCGCCAATGCCGACGAGGTAATCGGCGCGGGCACACCGACTGCACCGAGCGGTACCATTCAGCATCCCATCCGGTTCACCGTCAACCATATGTTGAACTACTGGGTCTGGCCCGCTACCGAAACTGCGGGCGTGGGGAGTTGCACGGAGACGGGAGGGGATTCAATTCTCGTGGAATCGCAAATCTCCCAATCTTCTCCTCCCTCAAGCTGCACCATGTCTGGGCCCGCTGGCGAGATCTATCGACTAAGGGCTTCGGTCGCGACTCCCTCTTGTGCCTCCACCAGTCCACAGGCAGCCATCATCATCACTGCCTTCCGAAACTATGGAATCATCCTGGCCGACAACGGAGACAGCGGGGGACTCATCGGCACACCCGATGCTCGCTGGAACGATAACGATCTTTCGTGCACCACGAATCTCACCTTGGGAGACTTCGAGCCCGTGAACGTTTCGAGTCTCCTGGTCAGTAACGACAGCGGCGCCACCAGCCACTAGACAAACTGCTCGGCGGCTAGTGAAAGCTGACAAGATTTGTGGCGACCAATGCAAGAGCAAAGCTTGAAGTATTTCTGCTGCTGCTGCTTTCTTCTTCGCCTGCAATCACAGCTCCAATTGGTTCTTCCGCCCATTGCAGCTTGCGTTTGCAAGTTTGCTCGAAGATGGAATAGAGCGATTGTTTCTCCAAATCTTGTTATCGACTCCCCATAAAAATGCGTGCGGGTAGGTAACTTGTGACCGCAGCGGCCGGTTCATCATCGACCGAGCGCACTGCGGACGACTGCAATCATTGCGGCTTCGTCGTTACTTCGCTCGAAGCTTGAACCGGTTGTTGTGAGGGTGAGTGTGATGAGATATCCGCGTGAGCTTCCTTATTCGGCGGGATTTCGCTTCCGGGTGGGTAAATAAGAATCTGCACATTACCCCAGGCGGCATCCGAGCCCGTGTTTGCCTGTTTACCCATTCCCAAAGTTTTAACTTGACTATCGTCGAATCCGAAATTCTCCACCAAATACTCTCGCACAACCATCGCCCGGGCTTGCGTTAGCACCAAATCCTTCTGGGTATCGCCCTCCATGCCGGTGGATGCCACGATCACCGCAAATCCGAACTGGTTATCTGCCAGGAATTCGCCGCCAGCATTGAGAGATTTCTGGTTCTTCAACTTGGCTGAATCCTGCTTATCGAAAAGCTGCTTCGCCGGATAGGTAAACTCCTTTGTCGGTGCGCTTTGCGGCAATCGTTCGATTTCGTTCTTGGCGAGCTCGGCGGAGTCTTGGTAACCGCGGCTTTTGAAATACCCGCGCACGAAGAAGCTGTGCTTCATGGCTTCCATGTTTTCCTGGAAGTCGGTAGCTCCAGCTTGCGCCTGGATCATGGTGTCGTGCATGGCGCTCGTCGTCTGTTCAAGGTTGGCATAGAGTTGCTTGTCGTTGATTAGCGCGCCTACCGTGCCTTGCCCACCGTTGATCTTGGCGCTGATCGATTGTAGATTTGCCGTCGCGCCAGTGGCATTCTTGATGGCTTCCTGGCTGCTATCCAAAATGCCGCTCATCTTATTTAGTAAGTCTGCCATCTCCAGCGGGGGCTGGCTGGCCAGCATATCGCCATCCCGCACGTTGGGCGATGTGCCGGAGCCGAACGAGATCGCCAGATATTGGTTGCCTAACAAGCCCTCGGTTTCAATGGTAATCACAGAGTCTTGCTTGATGATCTCGTGCGTCGACTTGCCGAGATCCATGATCACCGTCACTTTGTCGCCCGTCTTGTGAGGTAACACGATGTCACGCACCGTTCCGCCGTGCACCCCGCCAACCCGCACATCAGCTCCGGCATCCAGGCCTTCCACGTTGTCGAATTGCGCCTTCACTTGATAGGTCGAGCTGAAAAGATACCGCTTGCCGCCAATGACGAAAATCCCAGCCACTAGAATTGCCAGGGTAGCAACGATGAAAGCTCCTAAGCGCGCGGCTCTCGACATGATGTTCTCCTACGAGTGCTTCAAAAATTCTCGAACAAACTCGATGTCACTGTTCTGAAGTGCTTCAAAGTCGCCTTGAATAACCACGTCTCCCTTATCGAGCAGGGCCAGCTGGCTCGCTATGGTCTTCGCGCTGTACAGGTCGTGCGTCACTACGATCGATGCCATGTGATGTTCCTGTTGGAGCCTGAGTACCAAGTCGTTAATCTCCCGGGAACTGATGGGGTCAAGGCCGGCAGTGGGCTCGTCGAGCAGCAGAATGTCCGGCTCCAAAACCAGCGCGCGCGCCAGTCCTACCCGTTTCTGCATGCCGCCCGAGATGTCTGAAGGCATCTTCGCAAGGGCGCCGTCCATCCCCACTTCCGCCAGCAGCCCTCGAACCCGGTCGGAACGCTCAGACTTCGACATCTCTTTTCTGTGATGCTGCAGCGGAAAAGCCACGTTCTGTTCGACAGTCAGCGAATCGTAAAGCGCGGCGTGCTGAAACAGAAAACCCATCTTCTTGCGGATTTCGCCCAGTTGGTCGAGTGCCAGGCCGCCGATGTCCTGACTGTGAATGCGAACCGCTCCCGAGTCAGGCTTCTCCAGACCGATGATGACCCTCAGCAATACGCTCTTACCCGTGCCACTGCGCCCCAGGACCGCCAGGGTCTCGCCCCGCTTCACACTCAGGCTGATCCCGTTCAAAACCCTTTGACTTCCGAACGATTTATGCAGGCCCTCAACGGCGATCACCGGCGCACTGCCGTCTTCCTCGGCTTTTTCTCGCTTCATCTCAACTAGATCAAGT
>JGI12635J15846_10000788_pt1 | contig 27479 bp, 29 predicted proteins | sample BlaSpr_A8_OM2_M2_FD_15846 | JGI IMG/M metagenome (IMG submission 15846)
ATGGTGAAGGGCTCGCGGGTTGCCGCCGGATCGCTGATCTTCAGGTGTGTCACCTCGCCGCCCATTCCGGCGTTGACGCTTTCGACGACCCGCTGCCACTGCGACTCAGGCACCCGGCGAAAGATGGAACGCAACATCAGTTCTTCATCGCCGCGGAAGGTGTAATGCACGTGCACTTCCAGTTTGCCGATCTCGTTTATTTTTCCCTCGACCTCTGAAATCTCGCTATCGGGCATGGGCGTATCGGCGGGCGTGTCTTCCAGGTGCGGAGTACCGTCGACAGGAATGACGAGCGCAAGTTTGCTCCGCAGCGAATAAGCCAGCAGGCGGAACGGAGCCACCTCGCTGGTTGTATCCATCCACACTTCTTCCTTGCCCGTTGGCAGCATCGTGATCACGTGGTCGAACTGCGAGGGCGAGGGTACGTCAGGATCGAGTTTGCGGCTTGAATTAATAAGAACAGAAGACGCGTGCAGCCCTTCGGCCTCCAGCAGCGAGGCCAGCAGCGTGTGTTTGTCTTTGCAGTCGCCGTACTGGTTATGCAGAACATCGCCGGCGGCATGCGGCTGGTAGCGGCCCAGGCCGAGCGACAAACTTACATAACGAAAATTTTTCGCGACAAAATCGTAAAGCGCCTCAGTCTTGTCCAAATCGTTGTCGAGGCCCTTGGTCAACTCGGCAGCCTTCGCGCGGACTTCCGGCGAGGGCGCGCGCCGGTCTTTATCGAGGGAGGCATACCAGCGCCCGATCTGTTCCCAACTCACGAAGGTGGTCAACTGAACGTCGGGGCGTTCTTCGTCTGATTTTTTCTTCTTTTTCTTCTTGTCTTTGTCTTTATCTTTCGCGTCGTCTTCGCGCTCCAGATGGGAACTGCTCCAGTGGTAAATGCGGCGTCCGTTCGCTTCTGAAATTTTGGGGTCCATGCCCGGCTTGGTTTTCAATTTGAGCGCACGATCGGCGGGAACATCGACGTCGACTTCTTCATCCAGCATGATATTGCTCTTGTCGAAATCGTAGTCTGCCCAGAACTGACCCGCTGCCAGTGGCGTGTGGATCGCCGTGATCATGTCGTATTCCAACACTTCGCCGGGGCGCAATCCGGGCACGGTGATGTGCTTCTGCCGGTAGTCCGTGTAAACTGGAGCCTCGCGCTCGACCGGCGCCGTCAGGTCCTGTACCGAATCTTCGCCCGCTTTCACAACGCTGCCATCCGCCTTGACCACGCGCACATAACCAATTTCCACGCGCTCGTTTGCCGAGTTATAGCCGATCTGAATCTGCCCCCACTGCTGCACTCCGGCCTCGCTTTGCACCTTGATACGAGCGACCGTCTCCCGCCGTCCCGTACCATCACTTTCAAAACGGTAGGTTGACCGGTATTGCTCCACGACAAAAGCTTCCTGCGAATAGTCGTGCTTGGGCATCTCCGTTTTCGAAGCGGTAGGGTCCTCGGGCCTGGAGTCGCTGACCTTCGCCCCTTCTTTTACCTTCCCTGGGACGGTCGAACTGCTGGGAGTTTGGCCCGTCTGTGCAGAAGCCACGCCGGAGAACGTCAACCCGCAGACGATAAGAAATGGCAGAAAAAGACTACGCATAGGCTAATAGTAAGGCCTGGGAGGTTCTTAGCCAAAGGTTACCGGTGCCCAATGCTCATGTGGGGACAGCCGCCCTCGGCTGTCAGGGCGACGACTGTATGCCACTTTGTGACAAACATCACATTTCACCCCTCGCTTTTGAGACATTCCTCACATTTTTCGCCCCGTCAACCTGAAAACAGTAGTAAAATTCCGCCTCAGATAGTCTTGTCCGGCCACGATGCCGGGCAGGCGTGACGCATAACGTAATTGCGCCACGATCCTTCCGTTCGGAGGTTTTCTGGCATGGAAGATCGGGCCCCTGTCTCTTCGGTATCTCAGCAATCCCTTCCATCGGCATCCAATCGGCGTTTTGCCGGTCGCGGCGCGTGGGTTCTCACCGCTTACGGTATCTCCGGGCTGGCTCTTTTCGGAGTTCTCGCATACTTCTTCTCGGATTTTATCGCCCATTAGTTGGCTGTCGGTCCGGCGGAACGGGCGCAAGCGTCCGTGGAAGCAGTGCGAGTGTATTTAAACGTCTCATTCTAGAACCCAAGATTCGCCTCGTTCGCAGCGTGTTACAATGAGCGACCTTGGAAGTTGATGTCTTCCAAGGAATCCAGCGTTTCCCACACTGAAGAGACCGCCAGAATCCGTGGCTAAGAACCCTACCCCCGCTCCTGTTACCTACGCCGACGCCGGTGTGGATATCGACCGCGCCACTCGCACCAAGCAGCGCATCAAGTATCTGGCGCATAAGACCTTTACCCGTGGGGTACTCAGCGAAATTGGCGGTTTTGGTGGTCTTTTCGCAGTGGATAAGACCAAGTACGTTGACCCGGTGCTGGTATCGAGTGTCGACGGCGTGGGGACCAAGCTGAAAATCGCCTTCGAAATGGGTCTACACTCTACCGTTGGCGCAGACCTGGTGAACCACTGCGTGAACGACATCGCCGTGCAAGGCGCCGCCCCATTATTTTTCATGGACTACCTGGCGACCGGAAAGCTGGAGCCGACCATCGCTGAGAAAGTAGTGGAAGGCATTGCAGACGCCTGCAAGCACAATGGCTGCGCCCTGATCGGCGGCGAGACCGCCGAGATGCCCGGATTCTATCCCGATGGCGAGTACGACTTAGCAGGGTTCATCGTGGGTGTGGTCGAACGCGACCGGATCATCACCGGTAAGGACGTTCAGATCGGCGATGTGGTACTCGGCATGGCCTCCAATGGCCTGCACACCAATGGCTATTCGTTGGCCCGAAAGCTGCTGTTCGAAGTGGCCCACTACTCGCCCGACGATTACGTCAATGAAATTAAGAATAAAGTCGGCAACGAGCTGATGCGCACCCACAAAAGTTATTGGCCGGCGCTCAGAAAACTTATTGACGCACAATGCGTCTCTGCCCTGGCTCACATCACCGGCGGAGGCATCACAGAAAATCTACCCCGCGTGCTGCCCCGCGGAACCGCGGCCGCGATTGATCTCGGCTCCTGGACAATACCTCCCTTGTTCGAACACTTGCGGGAACTAGGAAATGTTCCGCAAGAGGAAATGCTTCATACTTTCAACATGGGCCTGGGCATGCTGCTGGTGGTGCCGCTGGCGAAATTCAAGAAAACTCAGTCCGTCCTGGAGCGTGTTGGAGAAAAGGCCGTGACCATCGGCCGCATCGTCAAAGGCGAGCGCAAAGTAATCTACAACTGAAAAAATGATAGTTGCTAATCGCCATCGCTAACTGCTACTTGCTGAGCGGCGGTTTTCAATCAAGAACCAGCAATCAATCATGCACTCCATAGGCATTCTGCTCTCAGGGCGCGGCTCGAACTTCGTCGCTATCGCCGACAGCATCGACGCGGGTCGCATCGCGAACGCGCGCATCGCCGTCGTCATCTCCAACAAAGCTGACGCACTGGGCATCGAGACGGCGCGACAGCGCGGCCTGAATGCGGTTGTAATTCCTTCCAAAGGCAAGTCGCGTGAAGAACACGACCGCGAAGTTGTCGCCACGCTGAAGCAGCACAACGTCGAACTCGTTTGCCTCGCGGGATATATGCGCCTGCTCTCGCCCTGGTTCGTGCAGCAGTTCCCCCGCCGAATACTCAACATCCATCCCTCGCTGCTTCCCGCTTTTCCCGGCCTCGAAGCGCAGGAACAGGCTTTCGCTTACGGCGTAAAGGTCTCCGGCTGCACCGTCCATTTTGTCGACGAAGAACTCGATCACGGACCCATCATTGTGCAGAAAACCATCCACGTGCTGGAGACCGACGATGAGCACATGCTGAGCGCGCGCATTCTGGAGCAAGAACACCTCGCGTACACGGAAGCCATCAATCTTGTGCTCAGCGGACAATTTGAAGTCGTGGGGCGCCGTTACAAAAAGCGCAATTGAAGGGATGACTCCGCTGGGCGGCGCAGCTGGGGCAGTTGTCCCCACCTGAGATTGAAATGGCTAGACTTGTGGCGTGACGCTCTTCGCCATCCTAACAATTGGCAGGCGCTCTCCATTTCCTAAAGGAACTTCCAGATTTTCCAGCGCCGCATATCCTTTCGCCTTGTAAAACTCCACGCCGCTCAAGGTCGCGCCCATCTCCAACTGAGTAAAACCCGCTTGTCGCGCCGCATTCTCGCACGCCTCGAGAATCAAGCCACCAATGCCCCTCCGCGCCCACTTCGGATGCACAAAGAACGCACGAATCTTGGCTGCATCGTGGACCGGATTCAGAAGTGAGTCTTGACGTGCCACATATTGATCGCCGCCATAGAGTGTGGTTCGCTTGCTCCATCCCCCACAGCCAACAATTTCTGCACTGTTGTGTGCGTCCAGGGCTTCCGCCACCAGATAAGTTCCATCCGCGATAAGCTGGCTATCCACGCCGTAAACAGATTCCAGTGCACCTTCAATCTGCGCTGGCGAATAGTCGCCGGCCTGCAACCCGCGCACCGAGGCCTCGATCACTTCCCGCAGGCGCGGCACATCTGCCGTAGTCGCCTCTCGTATATGAATGTTCGTCACCACTGCTTCTCTCTCCACGTTTGCGGCCATTCTAACTGCTGCATTCTGACTTCTGCGTTCTGTATTCCTTATAATGTCCTTTCTCATGCAAACCTTCGCATCCGTCGACGAACAGCTGACCTATCTCAGGAAAGGCTCCGCGGAAATCATCCGCGAGTCGGACCTCCGCGCCAAACTGGAGAAGTCCCGCGTCACCGGCAAACCGCTACGCGTTAAGCTCGGCATGGACCCGACTGCCCCTGACTTGCACCTTGGTCACACCGTAGTTCTGCGCAAGCTCAAACATTTTCAGGATCTCGGGCATACCGCAATTTTTCTGATCGGCGATTTTACCGGGATGATCGGCGACCCCACCGGCCGCTCCGCCACGCGGCCCCCACTGACGCGCGAGCAGATTGAAGAGAACGCCGAAACCTACAAGGCGCAAGTCTTCAAGATTCTCGATCCGCAGAAAACGGTGGTCGATTTCAACCGCCGCTGGATGGGCAAGTTTACTTCCGACGACTTTGTACGCCTGATGGCCAAGTACACCGTCTCACAACTGCTGGAACGCGAAGATTTTCACAAGCGATTCCGCGATGAGAAGCCCATCTCGCTACACGAGTTGCTCTACCCGCTGGTGCAGGGCTATGACTCGGTCGCCCTTGAAGCAGACGTAGAACTCGGCGGCACCGACCAGAAATTTAATTTGCTGGTCGGCCGCGAGTTGCAGCGCGCCTATGGCCAGGAGTCGCAAGTGGTTCTTACCACGCCGATCCTTGAAGGCCTCGACGGTGTGCAGAAAATGTCGAAGTCGCTGGGGAATGCTATCGGCATCCACGAACCACCGCTGGAAATGTACGGCAAGATCATGAGTATCTCCGACCCGATGATGTGGCGTTACTACGAACTCCTCACTGACGTGCAAGTCGCTGACATCGAAAAAATGAAGCGGGATGTCAACAGCGGCCAACTGCACCCCATGCGAGCTAAACGCGACCTCGCGTCGAGAATCGTCCGTGATTTCTACGGCGTTGACGCTGCGGATTCCGCGGACAAGGATTGGGTCCAGATCTTCCAGAAGAAAGAAGTGCCTAAAATAGTCGACCAAACACCCGTATTAGGCAGTAAGGTGAAGGGAAGAAGTCTGCAAGAACTTCCTCCCGAAAAACGAGAGAATGCTCCGATATTCGGGCACAAGGGCATCAAGCTGAGCTATCGGGATGTTGCGTTTCAATTGGGGGGACAAGGGCTTGGCAAAAGCTACCCGGGCATCAAGCTTGATCATGTGATCGCGCAAGCAGGCTTCGTGGCATCGGTGTCTGAAGGAAATCGAAAAATCAGGGAAGGTGCAGTAAGGATCGGTGACAACGTCGAGACTAGCCCCTTGATCTTCGTTGAGTCTCTCCCGACTGAACTTCCGATTCGTGTTGGACGGCAAGTGAAGAATGTCACGATCACACTTGACAATGCCGATCTATAGTTCTGTAGGGCCGAAAAACCTCCTCCTACAAATCCCTTATGACATGGCCCCCTCCTGTGTCTGTATTGTCTTTCTGGTGTTTCCTGCTACTCTCAACCGCGCACATGCGCGCCGCCGCCATCTTCGGGCTGGGATGTTCTCCGAAACACCTCGATCCTTTCCGAATCGATAACAGCATCGACTGGCGGATCGGAATGCCGGCCGCCGCAGACGAGGCCGACGTTATCCTGATCTTCGGCGGCGACGGCACCATTCACCGCCATCTCAACCAATTGGTAAAACTTGGACTTCCGCTTCTTGTTGTTCCTGCCGGAAGTGGCAACGATTTCGCCAGCGCCCTGGGACTGGCTCGCGTCCGCGATTCGCTCGTGGCGTGGCGGCGATTTTACGCGAGACAGGACAATGTATCCGGGATCGACTTGGGAGTTGTGACACCTCTGGCAGTCGCGGGCGGGGCGCCCGCGCCACACGGCTGCTATTTCTGCAGCGTGGCAGGCGTAGGCCTCGACGCCGAAGTCAGCCGCCGCGCCCAGGCCTTGCCGCGATGGCTGCGCGCACATGGCGGCTACGCGCTGACTCTGGCGCCAACAATTTTTCGTTTTGCCTCAGTTCCCGTGAAAATTCTCGCGCTCGACGAATCCGGCCAATGGACCACGCGCAGCGACCAGCCCACACTCCTCGCAGCCTTCGGCAACTCTTCCACATACGGCGGGGGTATGAAGATCGCGCCACACGCGCGATTGGACGACGGCCAGCTCGACGTCTGCGTGATCGCTGGCGTTAATCCCTTCAAACTGTTCTACATGTTCCCCACAGTCTATTTTGGCCGGCATCTGACCATCCGAGGCGTAGAGTCCTTTCAGGCGGCACGCCTTCGTGTCGAAACCGAAACGTCGCTCGATATTTATGCCGACGGCGAATTCGTTTGCCAAACTCCAGTCGAGCTGTCTCTTCATCCTCGGGCGCTAAAAGTGCTTACGCCCCGCCCCCAGTGCTAAACTTTCTTCATGCCCGAAAAACGTTCCCGCACTCTGCTCTGGATTCTGATCGGTGGAGGAGCATTCTTCCTTTTCGTGCTAGCCGTGTTTTCGCTGGTTTATCTCACCATGCGCGCGGGCAGCAACCAGGCTGCCTTCGGAGGCTTCGGCGACCGCCTCGGCGTAGTCGACCTCGACGGTGTGATCCTCTCGCCGCAGCCGGTGGTCGAGCAGTTGAAAAAGTTCGCCGACGATTCTTCTATCAAAGCGATCATTCTGCACGTCAACTCGCCAGGCGGCGGCGTGGCTGCCTCTGAAGAAATCTATCGTGAGGTCAAACGCGTTCGCGAAGAGAAGAAAAAACAGGTCGTGGTTTCCATCGAAACCGTGGGAGCTAGCGGCGCCTATTACATCGCTTCCGCCTCGAACAAAATTTATGCCGACAAGGGCAGCATCGTTGGCTCGATTGGAGTAATCGCCGAGTGGTTCAACTATGGCGACCTGCTCAAGTGGGCCAAGCTCAAAAGCATCGTGCTCAAGACCGGCGAATTTAAAGACACCGGAAACCCCACCCGCGACCTCACTCCCGCCGAACAGGCTTACATGCAATCGCTTATCGATAACATGTTCGGGCAGTTCGTGCATGCCGTCGCCGACGGCCGCGGCATGAAGTTCGAAGATGTAAAGTCAATCGCCAACGGCAAAGTCTGGACCGGCGAACAGGCCCTCTCGATGAGGCTGATCGACAATGTCGGCGATTTCGAGGCAGCCGTGAAAGACACGGCCAAATCCGTAGGCATCTCCGGCGAACCCACACTTGTGCATCCCGAGAAAGATCGGCGCACTTTATTGGACTTAATGCTCGGTGACATCTCGCAGTATCTTCCCGACCGCGAGAAAATGCTCGAACAGCAGGTGGGGTTTTATTATCTCTGGAAGTAGTTGAATCTGAGGCTGTGGTGTTGGATCTCAGGGGTTAGGGATTCAGTCGATTGCGCCGGCCCCCCAGCGCCCAACACGTGCCTCCCCAGTTTTGAGACGTGCTTCCCAAGACTGGGACTTGCGCACAACCCCTGAAATTTGAGAAGGTTATGAGATATTGCTGACGATTCGACCGTGACCGTCAAGAGTATTGGCTACTTCTTAAGAAAAAAGCCCGAACCGGAGCGAAGAGGGATCATGACAAAAGCCGATCTGATCGATGAAGTCTCACGTTTAGCGGAACTTACGCGCAAAGACAGCGAAGTCATTGTGGAAACCATCTTTGACAGCGTGGTGCGCTCCCTGCGCGCGGGCGACAAAATTGAGATCCGCGGCTTTGGCAGCTTCCGAACCCGCCAACGCAAGCCGCGCACCGGCCGCAACCCCAAGACCGGCGAAAAGGTCGAAGTGCCGGCTAAAAAGATTCCTTTCTTCAAACCCAGCAAGGAGTTAAAAGACCTGGTGAACGTGGGAATTGCTGACGCGGGTGCAACTCCTACGCCCGCGAGTGCACCGCCTACCGCGTAGAACTCGATTCAGGTAAGAAGGCAGAGTTCAGAAGTAAAAGCGAATGGGTTCTTGCTTTTCGATTCTAAATTCTGCCTTCTTACTTCTGATTTCTGCCTTCCCCACGGATTCCCGCGACGCCCATCATCCGCCCCGTCTTGCCCCTTTCCGCACGATAAGAAAACAGCAAGTCCGGCCGGCAGTTGGTGCACAGCAGTGAGGCTTCGATATTTTTGGCCAGTACGCCCGCCGCCAACAACTGTTGTCGGTTAGCCTCCACCAAATTCAGGAAAATCTTCTTCGGCAAAACACTGTGGCCGGGAGGACGCGCGGTAAGGAACAGCATCGGATATTTGTCGCGCACCGGATCCCGCCCTTCGATCTCATGAAAGAGCTTTGCGGCATACGCGAACTGCGATTCAAATCTCTCGCGGACTTCGACGCCAACCTCATAACAGCACTCATGAATTCCCGGACCAATTGCGGCCCTTAGATCGAGAGCGCAGCTTCCGAAGTGGCGATGCATCTCGCCCACTCCCTTTTCGACAATGCGTTTCACCGTGCCTCGCCAACCCGCGTGAAAAACTCCCACGGCGCGTCGTTTTGCATCGACAAGAATAATCGGCAGGCAGTCGGCAGCTTGAATGCCCAGCAGCAACCCCGGAGTCGCAGTGATCAGGCCATCGCCAACCAATTGCGCTTCCGGCACCGACTCGACCAGGTGGATGACATCGGAATGAATCTGACGCAATGTAATCAGTGATCGGCGGGAAAACTTCCCGGGCTGACCAGCGTCTACTACATCCAGAAGGGCGGCGCGGTTGCGCTCCACCGCAGCTTTTGAATCGTCTTTCGTGAAGCCCAGGTTAAGCGCTCGATCCCCATACGCGCCGGAGAATCCCCCCAGACGCGTCGAAAATCCGTGAACCAGCCAGGAAAACCCGTTCAGCTTCGCAGCTCGGAGAACATCGATCTTATTGGAAAGGGCGCGGCTTCTAGCAGCGCCGCCGTCGGCAGATAACTTTCCGGACTTTAGCCGCTGGGGAACTCGCCCCTTTCCTCTGGAAACTGCAAAAGGTTTCGTCACGTATCCATGTTACCCGAAGGACTTACCCTCGCACCCGGCCGGCCAAGCACTCCCGCACGCCCGCCAGAAATTTCTTCTTGTCTGCTTTCATCAACCGGACCAGCGCCTGATTTCCCGTCTCTTCGTGCGCCGCGGCCCACAACACCATCTCGGTAAGCACCGGCGCCAGGTCGATCCCCTTTGCCGTCAGTGAATAGATAACCTTGCGTCCGTCCGCTGGATCCGCTTTTGAAGTAATGATTCCGTAAGCGACAAGCTTCTGCAATCGATCAGCAAGAATATTTGTCGCAATGCCTTCGTAGCACTCCAGAAATTCCTTATATGTGCGGAATCCGCGTAGCATCATGTCGCGAATGATCAGCAGCGACCAGCGGTCTCCCAGCATTTCTATTGAAGCGTTGAGCGGACACTCCGACCGGCGCTTGACTTTGCGCTTTCCTGGCACGAACTTACACTAACATAATATTACTTGCAATTCACAAGTAATCTAAGATAGATTTTCTGGCGGAGAGAATTTCCGCTTCACTCCCAAGGAGACGACGCCATGCAGATGAGTCCTTATCTCCATTTCGACGGCAATTGCGAGGCCGCGTTCAAGTTTTACGAGAAGGCTCTAGGAGCTAAAATTGAATCCATGTTTCCGCACGAAGGCACGCCGGCAGCCGAGCACGTGCCCCCGGAGTGGCGCAAAAAGATCATGCACGCGCGCCTGACCGTGGGCGGCCAGCGGCTGATGGGCTCTGACGTCCCCCCGGATCACTACAAGAAACCCCAAGGCTTTTCCGTGAGCCTCGGCATCAAGGATCAGGCGGAGGCGGAACGGATATTTCATGCCTTGGAAGAAAAAGGGACGGTTACGATGCTGCTCCAGCAGACCTTCTGGGCGGTGCGATTTGGTATGCTGATCGATCAGTTCGGCATCCCATGGATGATTAACTGTGGACCGGACGCGTAAGAAGGAGAATGTCATGAGTAAAGTTAGGGTTCTGGTGGGTACGCGCAAAGGCGCATTCATCCTGACTGCGGACGGAAAACGCGACAAGTGGGAGGTCAGCGGCCCGCACTTCGCCGGCTGGGAAATGTATCACCTCAAGGGATCGCCCGCCGACCCCAATCGCCTGTACGCATCGCAAACCAGCGGCTGGTTCGGACAAATCATTCAGCGCTCCGACGACGGCGGCAAAACATGGCACCAGCCCGGCGCCCCCGCCGGACAAGCCCTGCCTGCCGGTGGAGGCCCGCCGAAGGCCGCCGCCAATAAATTCGTTTACGATGCTTCCGACGAAACCGGAAAAGCCCTCACCACGCATCAGTGGTATGACGGCACCCAACACCCTTGGGAGTTCAAGCGCGTCTGGCACATCGAGCCTTCGCTGAAAGATCCTGACACCGTATACGCCGGCGTGGAAGATGCCGCCATTTTTCGCTCCACCGACGGCGGCGAGAACTGGAAGGAGCTTTCCGGATTGCGCGGCCACGGCACTGGCCCCGAGTGGCAGCCCGGCGCGGGCGGCCTTTGCCTGCACACCATCATTCTCGATCCCAGCAATCCCCAGCGCATGTTCATCGCAATCTCCGCCGCCGGAGCCTTCCGCACCGATGATGGCGGCAAGAGCTGGAAGCCCATCAATCAAGGTCTGAGGTCACAATACATTCCCGATCCCAAAGCCGAAATCGGCCATTGCGTCCACCACATTGCCATGCACCCGTCGCGCCCTGGTGTTCTCTTCATGCAAAAACACTGGGATGTGATGCGCAGCGACAATGCCGGCGATTTGTGGAAAGAAATCAGCGGCAACCTGCCCTCCGATTTCGGATTCGTGATCGATGTGCACGCTCACGAGCCCGAGACAATCTACGTTGTCCCCATCAAAAGCGATGGTGAGCACTTCGTTCCAGAAGGCAAGCTGCGCGTCTACCGCAGCCGCACGGGTGGCAACGAGTGGGAGCCTCTAACCAAAGGCCTGCCGCAAAAAGACTGCTACGTGAACGTGCTGCGCGACGCCATGGCAGTAGACTCTCTGGATAAGTGCGGCGTGTATTTCGGCACCAGCGGCGGGCAGGTCTACGCCTCGGCTGATGCCGGGGATAGCTGGTCGCCAATCGTCCGCGACCTTCCCGCCGTGCTATCCGTCGAGGTCCAAACGCTGGGATGAGTATCAGGTCGCGACTGGAACGTTTGGCCCTGATACAACAAGCTGATGCTCGAAGAATGCAGCACGATTTATTTCGAGACCACATGGTCCCGACCGACGTAGGGTTTCCGAATTTTGTGAGGCGCGAGCAGATCCGAGAAGCTCAGGCCAAACCGCTGATTTAGCCTAGCCGCCGCATTCCAAAGGAGCTCGCGGGCGGCGTAAGAAGGCGCTTCGAATCCTCGGGCTCCGCCCTCGATCTGCCAAATGAGCTCGTCAGTGGCGTTATCGATTTCGAAGTGTGCGCCAACATCCGAGGCGTGAGCCATGGACGAAGTGAAGCGGTAAAGCGTCGCGTACATAGCGTCGCCTCGAAGGGCCTTCACTGCCTCTTGTAAATTGCGTTTGCCGGACCAGTGACGGCTGAAGTCTGTTCCTGGCGGAAGTCTGTTCGTCCATGTTGCCAGGCCTTCGCTCGCCTGTTTCAATATCCCTTTCGTGACCTTTCGTTTCAAACCCGGGGTATTCTTCCACTCGTTCAGCATTTTGATATCCTGAGCGATCGAATGAGCGTTGTAGATCATCACCCGCTCTCCTGACTTACTCTGCAGAATAAAGGCGATGGCTACATAGGTTTCCATTAGTACACGCGTCAGCGCGTTGGCATCCTGGATCAGGCCCCGTTCGCACAGAATCTGTACAGCCCGGAATGTCTTGCAAGCCTTCGTCATAAGCCCAATAATGGTCTGTATCACGGCACTGTTTAGGCCGCGCCTTCGAATTGTCCAGGATCCAGCCGACATCATCGCGACTACTGCATCGTGCAGCCCCGTCATCGCATCGAGTTCAGCGCGATACCTCGCGGCGATGTCCGCCATCACTTCTGCTTCATGAGGGAGAGTCATCCGCCGTCATTTTACGAAAAATAGCCCCTTTTGACGTACCACTTGTATGCCAAGAATGAAGCACGATGTTCATGCAACCGTCGGATGTGCCGTGCTGGAATGATTTGGATGAGCTGCAGAGGCTGGCTTGAACAGAGTGGATGAATCTCAGGATGCTCGGCTGACGTCGGTCCCGACTCTAATGAGGGGCGCTTCCGAAGCCGGAACGCCTTTCGCCTGAGCAATGGCCGCAATCTGCGCCCCATTTGCGTTCACGGAGAGCGGCGCCCACGAGCGCAGCGTGGTCCCTGAATTGCCGGTCTGAATCGTAAAATCGCCGCCGAGTTCCTTGATGCGTTCGCGAATACCCACCAATCCCACCCCGGAACCGGTTCCGGTTCGCTGCAAACGGTCCATCACGGCTTGAGGAAGACCACGGCCGAAATCCTTAATCTCTAGAAGGGCACACGTCAAGCCGTTCGAATTTCAGGTAGTGTCCTAATAGTACTAATAGGACACTACCGAATTTCACTTCTACGCTGGGACTCGCCGAGTGCCGATGCGCATTGGTCAACCCTTCCATTGCGGATTAGCACTCAGGGGATTACTGTAGGCTGAAATGCTTGGCCGGGGGTGACTACGAAAATGGCTTCCAGCACAATCCGCGTGGCACTTCCGCAGCACCTGCGAACGCTGGCAGGCGTAGGCGCCGAAGTGACGCTCCAGTTGACCGGATGGCCGACGCAGCGATCTGTTCTTGACGCTCTCGAGGCTCAGTATCCGATGTTGCGCGGCACCATCCGCGATCAAGTCACCCAGCAACGCCGGCCCTTCTTGCGCTTCTTCGCCTGCGAGGAAGACCTCTCTCACGAACCACCGGACAGCCCCCTGCCCGACGCTATCGCCTCAGGCGCTGAACCGTTTCTTATCATTGGCGCCATCGCCGGAGGAGGGGATTGAGGGATGCGGACATTAAGTTGAGGTCGGCCGCACGTGGTAACATTTTTCNTGTGCCCCTCACCGACACAAGCCCTTCCGCACAAANCGTCCAGCTCAACATTCAGCAGTCCATGAGCGGAGAGCAACGACTACTTCTAGCATTTGAGATGAGTGTATTCGCTCGGGAGCTCACCAAAGCCCGGATTCAGCGAGAGCATCCAGAGTGGCATGCGTCGCAGGTCTTCTTGGAGCTCATCCGGTTGGCATTCTTACCCGCATCTATGCCAGCGCACCTGCGATGAGCGCCCCTGAAGTCATCCAAAGAATCACGTCCGCTCTGGTTCGGGCTGGCATCAACTACATGCTTACCGGCTCTTTTGCCAGCGCCTATTACGGTGCACCGCGTTCCACACAGGACATTGATCTCGTTATCGACGCTACACCACAGCAATTGCAGGCGTTCATTCAAAGCTTGGCGATTCATAAGTATTACGCCGACACGGACGCGGCCCTGGACGCTCACAAACGACAATCGTTGTTTAACCTAATTGATTTGGACACTGGTTGGAAAATTGACCTCATCATTCTCAAATCGCGCGCCTTCAGCCAAGAGGAATTCAGGCGTCGGCAATTGGTGAATTTGCAAGACGCTGAGCTTTTCGTGGCCAGTGCCGAGGACATAATCGTCGCGAAGCTAGAATGGTCAAAGCTGGCGCAATCCCAAAGACAGATCGAGGACGTGAGCGCCATTTTAAGGGCACGATGGGATTCGTTGGACCACACTTATCTCGGAAAGTGGATAGCTGAGCTAGGCCTGGAGGAAGGCTTGAACGAAGCTCGCCGAACAGCCAGTATTTCTGAGCAGACATAGTCTGTCTTGTCCTGGCTGCTCCATTTGCCCCGCCAGCGTTCGTCCGCTATAGTTTTCCTATCCATGTTCGAAGATTTCACTGCCACTGACCGCTGGACCAAAAAGCCGGTTCACTGTGTCTATCAAGCCCTGATCGTCGCCATCGCAACGCGCCACGCCGATGCCGTTGACATAAAATTTCTGGTCGACGGACGAACCGTATGGGTCGCCCTGCCGCACCCGGCGTGGGTCGAGTACAAGAAGCGCACTGGCAAGTTCATCACCGATTCGTTGGCCGTGGAAATTGCCGGGCACTATTTGAAATCCGCGCTGGAAGCGGGCGAAGGCCTGGGTCGCGAAATGTACTCCCTTACCGTCGAAGAAACGCTGGCTCATCTCGAAGCCGTCGTCACCGCGATGCAGGCGCTAGCCCCCGCATAGCTGGGGCGCCAGCCCGGGCTCGATTCCGAGTCACTTCTGCATCGCTTGTTTGGCTGCGTCACGCCCGGAGCGGACGCAATCCGGAACGCCGATTCCGCGATAACCATTGCCGGCAAGAGCGAGTCCCGGCAGTTGCTGGCGCAGGCGCTCGATGCGCTCCAGTCGTTCGAGGTGTCCAACACCGTACTGCGCCATGGCCGACTTCCATTTATAGACGCGCGCGAACAGAGGTCTCGCCCGCAGCCCTAGAATCTGCTGCAGCTCATTGCGAACAATGGCGATAATTTCGTCGTCGGAAAGCTTCCAGATATTTTCCGCCCTCGCTCCCGCAAAAAAACAACGCAGCAGGGCGCGATCGTCAGGCGCGCGATGCGGGAATTTATTGTGAACGAAAGTTGCGGCCAGAAGACGCTTGCCTTCGCTGCGCGGCACCAGAAATCCGAAGCCCGGCGGAAGCGACTGGCGTACATCGCGGTCGTAGCCCAACCCCACAGTGATGGAAGAACTATAACCAATGCCACCGAGCTCCGCGGATAACTCTGGGCTGCAAACCGACAGAAGTTTTGCCGAAGCCAGAGCAGGCAGTGCGACGATGACCCTGTCGAAATTGTCGGACTTCGCTCCTGTCGAGACCTTCCATCCCTGGGCGACGGGCTGAATGGCATGTACAGCAGTGCCGGTCAGTAGCGAAGTTGGATTGAGCTTGGGCACCAGAGTCGCCGCCAGCTGCTGCATGCCGTTTTTGAGTGAAGTGAAAAGTGGAGGCGCCGGTTTGTTCGCCGGTCTCGGCATTTTTCTTCGCGCCGCCAGCATGGCGCGTCCCAAACTGCCGTGTGTGCGTTCCATCTCTGCGAATCGTGCCAACACCGCGCGCACGCTTAAACTCGTGGCTTCCCCGCCGTAGACGCCAGACAGCAGTGGGTCGGCAAGGCGATCTACCATTTCCGCCCCGTAGTGCCGCTCGACCATCGACGCCACGCTTTCATCGCCGTCAGCCGCCCGCGGGGGATGAAATAATTCCTGCGCCATGCGCAGCTTCGTGCTCCAGGAAAAAAGCGGCGAGAACCCGGTCGGCAGGATCTTCGTTGGCACCATGAACATCAGCCCATCGGGCATGGGAATCAGCCGACCGCGCACGAGTATATAAGTCTTGCGGTCCGCGTCGTTCGATCCGATGAGCTGATCGCCGAGTCCGACCTCACGGCAAAGATCGGCCGCCCACGGTTTTTCCGTTATGAACGAGTCCGGCCCGGCTTCGACGATGCATCCTTGAACGTGCTCGGTGCTGAGCACCCCACCCAGCCGGGGCGACGATTCGTAGAGTGTGTATTCGACCGCGCCCGCCTTGCGCTGTTCTTCCAGAGCGAAAGCGGCGGCCAGTCCTGAAATACCACCGCCGATAATCGCGATGCGAGTCACGGCTTCCGGCTTCCGGCTTTCCAGCTTTCAGAGCCAGGTTTCGGCGCATACTCCTGCACCAGCCGCGCCAGGTTCTTCACATTTTCCACGGGACTTTCCGGCAAGATGCCGTGCCCTAAATTGAAAATGTGGCCGGGTCGCCCGGCCGCCAATCGAAGAATTTCTTCCGCGCGAGCCTTCAACTCTTTCCAATCTGCGAAAAGCAGAACTGGATCTAAGTTCCCCTGCACCGCGCAGCGATGTTTGAGATCGCTCCAGCCTTTGTCGAGCGGGATTCGCCAGTCGAGCCCAATCACATCGGCCCCGGTCTCGTTCATCGCCGGAAGCAGCGTCGCGCTGTCGGTGCCGAAATAAATGACGGGCGCGCCGGTTTTCTGCAACCGCTTGACCAGGCTGGTCACATGTGGCAGAACGTAGCGGCGGTAATCTTCCACGCTCAGGCACCCGACCCAACTGTCGAATATCTGGATCACATCGGCACCCGCGCGTACCTGCGCCGCCGAGTATTCCGCGGTCACATCAACCAGCTTGCGCATCAACTCATCCCACGCCGCCGGAGAGTTGTACATCATCTTCTTGGCGTGCAGGTAGTGGCGCGAGCTGCCGCCTTCAATCATGTAGCTCGCCAAAGTAAACGGCGCTCCGCAAAAACCGATGACCGGAAGTTTCCCGGCAAAATGTTTCGCAACCAGGCTCACTGCCTCGGAAACATAACCGAGCTCAGCGGCGCGATCGGTGCGCAGCTGCATAATATCCTGAGCTGAGCGCACCGGCTTCTCAATCACGGGCCCTTCTCCCGCAGAGAAATGAAAGGGCAGCCCCATCACTTCCAGCGGAAGCAGAAGGTCGGCAAAAATAATCGCCGCGTCCACTCCCAGAAATTCAGCAGCCGTGATAGTCACTTCGGTGGCGAGTTCAGGCTTCTTGCAGATCTCCAGCAAGGAATGTTGCTTGCGAACGGCGCGGTACTCAGCCATGTAGCGCCCAGCCTGGCGCATAAACCAAACCGGAGTGCGCTCGACCGCTTGCGATTTGCAGGCACGAACAAAGAGTGAGTTGGGTGCAGACATGAACCGAATACTCTAGCATCTTTAACGGAATAATGCGGTGACGCAGCCCGTTCTTGTGCGAGACTAAGAATGTGAGCCGTTCAGAAATTGTGACCGAAAAACTGGAGGTGTCCGTAGCCGACGGAACGCGCATGGCCGCGTATGTTGCCCGTCCCCAGCAAAACGGCCCGCATCCCGGCCTGCTTGTGTTCCAGGAGGCATTCGGCGTTAATCATCACATTCGCAACGTGACCGAAAGATTTGCCCGCGAGGGATACGTGGCTATTGCTCCGGAACTGTTTCATCGCAGCGCGCCGCCGGGGTTTGAGGCCAGCTATACGGATTTTCCTTCTGTAATGCCACACCTGCAGGCCGTAACCGCAGAAACCGCGGAACCGGATATACGCGCAGCCTATGACTGGTTGCGTTCCAATGCGCAGGTCAAACAAAACGAGATTTCGAGCGTGGGATTCTGCCTGGGTGGTCGCGTCTCATTCATCGCCAACAGCATCGTCGCACTGCACGCTGCTGTTTCGTTCTATGGTGGAGGAATCGCTCCAGGATTGTTAAGCCGCGCTCTGAAACAGCACGCGCCGATCCTGCTGATCTGGGGTGGTTTGGACAAGCACATCACTCCCGAACATCGTCGAGCCGTCACCGATGCTTTGGGCGCGCACAACAAGATTTACGTCAACGCGGAGTTTTCCCGCGCCGATCATGGATTCTTCTGTGACGAGCGCGCCGCCTATGAACCTCACTCTGCGCGGCAAGTTTGGGCTCTCACCTTGGAGTTTCTACGTTCGTGAAGAAATTCGGTTCGCTTTTCCTGGCGGGATTTTCTCTGTTGTTCGCGACCGCAGCGTGGCAAACGCCGGCGGCGGTCCCCGAGATAAAGAAAAAGACTGCGCCAACTTTTTATAGAGACGTCCTGCCCATACTTCAGGACAAGTGCCAAAGCTGCCATCGCAGCGAAGAGCCAGCACCGATGCCCCTGAAGACCTATGAGCAAACTCGACCCTGGGCCGACAAAATTGCAACAGCCGTCGAAATGAAAATCATGCCGCCTTGGTTCGCCGATCCGCGCTATGGCCATTTTGCCAATGATCCTTCGCTAAGCGAGGAGCAAATCGCCACGGTTACCGCGTGGGCAGATGCCGGCGCGCCCGCTGGCGATCTGCATGACGCGCCCCCGCCTCGCAAATGGAGTGAAGGCTGGAATATTCCCGAGCCCGACTTTATCGCTAGAATGCCGAAACCCGTGCAGATTCCTGCACGAGGCCAAGTCGAGTACACCTACGAGATTGTGGCCACACATTTCGCGGAAGACAAATGGGTCCAAATGGCGGAGTTCAGACCTTTAAGCCCGGCCCACGTACACCATGCAGTGGTTTATATTCGGCCTCCGGATTCGACCTGGCTTCGCCATGCTCCCGTAGGCGAGCCCTTCACCGCTTCGACGTTAACCGACGAGCAAGAACGCCGCCAGGCGCACGAAACCACCAGTGATCTTTTACTTGTGTATGCGCCAGGAAGTGCGCCAGACCGCTGGGCCGATGGCATGGCAAAATTCGTCCCCGCAGGTTCCGACCTTGTGTTTCAAATGCACTACACCACCAACGGTGAAGCAGCGGCGGATGAAACCAGCGTTGGCATGGTATTTGCCAAGACTCCGCCGCGGCAGCGCGTGATAACCTTGCAGTTGAATAATCATGCGCTGATAATCCCGCCGGAAGCAGACAATTTTCGCGTCGAAGTCGCCGGCACCCTGCCCAACGACGCAATTCTGTTAAGCCTCTTCCCCCACATGCATCTTCGCGGCAAGCGCTTTGAATATGACATCATTCACGACGACGGAAGTGTAGAAACTCTCCTACGGGTGAATTATCACTTTCACTGGCAGTTGAGCTACAAGCTGGCCAAGCCCCGAGAACTAAAAGCCGGGACCAGATTGCGAGCCGTAGCCTGGTATGACAATTCGAAGAATAATCCCCACAACCCCGACCCGGAAAAGACTGTGACTTGGGGTGACCAGACTTCGGACGAAATGATGGTGGGGTTCTTTGACGTGGCCGTGCCGGCAGCTATGGACAAGTGGAAGTTTTTTATCCGCCATCAGAATAATTAGCTGTTTTCTATCGGCGCGTTGTCCCGCGATTGTTTGAAGTCTATTCTGGGGTTCGCCAGTTGCTGACTGCGACAGTATTTGTAAAACTGTGTTGGGCTCATCCACTTGACCGCCAATCCTTCTCTCACATCAGATCAGCAGCGCCAACGCCGCGGGTTCACAGTTTCCTGCTGGGCCCTGGCTGCGGTGTTCGTGGCGGTTTACGTGGGCTCAATGTTCACTCCGGGTCTGCTCGATGACGTCGACAGCAGCCATGCCGAAGCGGCGCGCGAAATGGTCGCGTCCGGCGACTACGTCACTCTGCATATCAACGGCGTGCGCTATCTGGAAAAGGCTCCCCTCCCATATTGGTTGGTAGCAGCCAGCTATAGGGTTTTGGGCGTGAACGAGTTCAGCACCCGCTTGCCAATGGTGCTCTCAATCATGCTGCTCGGTCTGCTGGCATTCGGGTGGGGCCGTCGCGCATTCGGCCAGCGGACGGGCCTCTACGCCGCGCTATTCGTCTACACCTGCGCCGGGGTATATCTTTTTACTCGCGTTTTGATTCCTGAGGTCTTGCTGAGCCTGCTGATTGCCGGCGCGCTCTATTTTTTTCTCACAGCTCTGGAGCCCGAAGCTGCTGCCTGGCGATGGTATGCGGTTTACCTGCTGGTTGGCTTGGGCGTGCTGACCAAAGGATTGATCGCACTCGTCTTTCCCTGCGGCACGACCTTTTTCTTTCTGCTGATCACCGGCGAGTGGCGGCGCTGGCGCGAGTTCCGGCTGTTTTCAGGCTTCGCTCTATTCCTCGCCGTTGCCGCACCCTGGCACATACTGGCAGGACTGAGAAATCCGGGCACGGCCCAGCATCACGGCTTTTTCTGGTTCTATTTCGTGAATGAACATTTTCTTCGCTTTCTGGGAAAGCGCTATCCCGATGATTACAGCAAGCTTCCCGCAACCTTGTACTGGAGTCTGCATCTGGTATGGCTTTTCCCCTGGGGCCTGTATTTTCCCGCAGCCCTCACGATTGCGCTGCAAGAATGGCGCACTCGCCGCAGAGCTTCTGCGCTGCTCGGCGTGAGTGCAGCGACAATGCCCTCCGATTTCGCCTCGCGAACCCGCCTGCTGTGTTGGATCTTCGCCGGCGTGATTCTAATTTTCTTTGCGCTCTCCACCAACCAGGAGTACTACACTTTCCCGGCGTATCTCCCGCTTTTGCTTTTGCTAGCGGATGGCATCGCGCAATGCGAACGTACGGAGTACGCAAGCCAAAAGCGTGCGGGTTGGCTGACCAGCTCCGCCGCGGTGTTGGCCCTGGTCGGAATCGTGGCCAGCATCATGCTCGTAGTGGGCCTATGGCAGTCACGCCATCTGCCATTCGAGCCCGACATTGGCACTCTGCTTAGCGAACAGGACACTAGCGCGTACACCCTCTCGATGCCGCACATACTCGATTTAAGCTATGCATCCTTCGCGGCACTGCGCCTGCCCGCAGCCATGGCGGCGGTCATTCTCCTGTTCGCCCCGTTGCTATCTTTTCTGCTGCGTTTGTACCGCCGGCATTACTCTGCAACCTGGGTGCTCGGCGTTGGATTCGCCCTCTTCCTGGTAGCTGCTCACATCGCGCTGGGACGCTTCGGCCCGTATCTTTCTTCAAGAGAATTGGCGCAGGCGATCGCAAGCAAGGCCCGTCCAGAAGACAAGGTAATGATTTACGGCGATCAGGCGTTTGGCTCCTCTTTGCTCTTTTACTTACGTCGCCCAATCGACCTGGTCGAGGGCCGGACGACATCCATGTGGTTCGGTTCTACTTTCGCGGACGCCCCTAATATCTATTTGAGGGCGGCAGATTTGCAGCACGACTGGGCCGGAACCGGGCGTATATTCTTGTTTGTGCCGCCTCACGAAAAAACAAAAGTGGACCGACTCTTGCCGGCGAAATACGTCATCGCCGAGCTTTCCGGCAAGTACGTATACAGTAATCAGCCATAGACTTTGACGCTCGCGACGGCCTAGCTTTGCATAACGAATCCTGATAAGAATGATAAATAGTTTCGATTTCCGCGAAGCCGGCCAACACGATACAGTGAGCGNGTGCCGAGTTGTGTTCGCATGGAGCTTCCAGGTTATCGACAAATGACAAACCCATGACGAAGATTGAAGCGGTCATCCAAAACTCCAAGCTGGAAGCGGTAAAGAGCGCACTGCAGGAGATCGGCGTTGAAGGTATGACGGTGATTGAGGTGCGGGGTCACGGCCGGCAAAAAGGCCACACCGAGGTTTATCGCGGCCGTGAATACAGCGTCGATCTTATCCCCAAAACCAAGCTGGAAGTAGTCTTGGTGGACGCGATGGTTGAAAAAGCCGTGCAGGCCATCCTGACGGCAGCGCGCACCGGCAAAATCGGCGACGGCAAGATTTTTCTTACGCGCGTGGATGAAGCCATTCGCATTCGCAACGAGGAACGGGGCGAGGGAGCGCTGTAGGCGGGATACTTGCGAATCTGGGTTTGAGAAACGCGGGACTGAGGAGCAAACAAAATTCTTACCGGGACGCTAACCGACGGCATCTTGGCTTCGCGTGTCGCCAGCGCTTTTTGCGATCATATGTGCCATGCGCGGCAAGTCGATTCATTGACCTATCGTCATGATGGCAGCGTCTTCACTCCTCAGTGAACTACGGATTTCGCTCGCCGACGAGTCGGCGCGAATTGCGCGCGACTTCGGCGCCACAGGCGATGGCCGGGCGGCGGTTGCCCAACGGACGCGTCTGATCGAAGACATTCTCCATCGGCTCTGGCGCGATTTAGTCTCAGCTGACGAGTCCGCCCCACGCGGCTTCGCGCTCGTGGCCACGGGTGGTTTCGGCCGGGCGTGGCTGTTTCCCTACTCCGATATCGATCTCCTCTTTCTGTACGCCGGCCGCGCCGAAGAAGAAGCTCACAAAGATGCAGTTCGCCGCTTCTCTCAGGAACTTTGGGATCTGAAACTAAAGCTAAGTCCCGCCTCTCGCACTCTCGCGGAATGCGACCGCTTCGATCCCAACAATACTGAATTCACGATTTCTCTTCTCGATTGCCGCTATCTGGCCGGCGACCGCGAGCTGTTTTCCAAGCTTCATGACAAAGTGATTCCCAAGCTGGTAGCGCGCGAGTCGAAACCGCTGTTGCAGGGACTCGCCGAGGTCACGCGGGAGCGTCACGCTAAATTCGGCAATACCGTATTTCACCTCGAGCCCAACCTGAAGGAAACGCCCGGCGGCCTGCGCGATTACAACGTAGCCTGTTGGCTGACGCTCGTGTCATCCATGAGCAAGCTGGGCGATTGGCCCGACGCCAGTTCGCTGCGCGCTCCTGTACGCAAGCAGTTGGAGGCCGCTCTCGAATTCCTGATGGCCGCGCGCTGCTTCTTGCATTTCCGTCACGTCCGCGACGACAACTCTCTCAGCTGGGAGGCCCAGGACGAAGCCGCAGCGCGCAAGATCGGTGCCGCCGATGCCGCCGACCTCACCGCCGCCGACTGGATGCGCATTCACTTCGGGCACGCCCGCGCCGTGCAACGCACCGTCATGCAACTGCTGGAAGAAATCCCCGAGGCCTGGTCTTCGCTCCGTCGCCAATTTCAAGGCTGGAAGTCGCGTCCATCAAGTCCCGACTTTTCCGTGGTCGACGGCATGATTTTTCTGCAACAGTCTTCTTCTCTTCAGGACCCCGAGATGCTGCTGCGCCTGTTCCACTTCATGGCGCATCACGGACTGAAGCTAAGCGCCACCACCGAACACCGCATTGAGCAGTCGCTTCCCGCCTTGGCCGTAACTCCCCCGCGAGGCGCCGAACTATGGCTTTACCTGCAGGAAACGCTGCTGCAGCCGCACGCAGCCGAAGCCCTGCGCGCCATGCATTCACTCCGCTTGCTCACCTTGCTGCTACCAGAACTGAAACCGATCGATTCTTTGGTAGTTCGCGATTTCTACCACCGCTTCACAGTGGACGAGCACTCAATCCTCGCCATCGAGAGTCTGCATCGACTGAACCAATCGCAATCGGAGTGGGACAAGCGCTACGCCGAAGTGCTCGGCGAGCTGGAAGATCCGGAGCTTCTCTACCTCGCTCTGCTTCTTCACGACACTGGAAAAGGAGTACCGGGCGGCAATCATGTGGAAGCCAGTCTAGAGATTGCAAGCCGCTGTCTGGATCGCCTCGATGTCGAGCCGGGTGAACGCGCCGCAGTCTTGTTTCTGATAGCCAACCACCTCGAGATGTCGTCCCAATTGCGGCGTGACATTTTTAATCCTGAAACCGTCGCCGCCTTCGCCGAAAAAATGGGCACGCCCGAGCGACTAAAAATGTTGTGCCTGCTCACCTATGCCGACATTAAGGCTGTGAATCCCGAGGCCCTGACCCCATGGAAAGCCGAGAATGTTTGGCAGCTCTACATCGGCGCCGCAAATTATCTCAACCGCAGCGCAGATCAGCGAGTGCACAGCGATGGCCGCGACGAAAAGCTCGCTCGCCTACGCAGCCTGGCGCCGGCAACCGGCGCGAAGTTCAAAGACTTTATCGAAGGATTTCCCCAACGATATTTGTTGGTCCACTCCGCCGAAGAACTTATGCAGCATATGGCGATGGCCGCCGAATTCGGCCACGACCCAGTACAGGTCGATCTGAAACGTGGACGCCACTGGTACGAATTGACTCTGGTCACAAAAGACCGCCCTTCATTATTTGCCACCTTAACCGGGGTACTGGCTGCCTGGGGAATGAACATCGTGAAGGCCAACGCCTTTTCCAACCAGGCCGGGGTTGTGGTGGACAGTCTTTATTTTACCGACCGCTTTCGTACCCTCGAGCTGAATCTGTCCGAGTGGCAGCGATTCAAGCAGAGCATTACCGACGTGCTTGCCGGCGCGGCCGATCTCGACCGCATGTTGCGCGATCGTCAGCGCAGCGAAAAACTCGCGCGCATCAAGGTGATGGTCGAAACGCGCATCGACTTTGACGATGAATGCTCGTCCACCAGCACTCTCTTGCAGGTGATCGCCCAGGACCGTCCGCGGCTGCTGCACCGCATCAGTTCCTGCCTTTCCCGCCTGCGCTGCAACATTGAAATCGCCTTGATCGATACCGAAGGACAGATGGCAATCGACGCTTTCTACCTGACTTCTGCCGGCAGGAAGCTGACGCCAGACCTGCAAAAGAAAGTCGGCGCCGTCTTGTCCGAGGAATTAAAAGCCCTCGAAGCCGGACAGTAGCCTATATGGATTCGTCAAATTCCAGGTGATACCATTCCTTGCTGACACCATGATCAAACTGCGGATTCTTCTCTCACTCTTTCTTCTGTTTGTCTCATTTCTTGCAGCACAAACGCAGTCCCAACCGCCGGCCGATGCGCGGCCGATCGTCCTGCGCGCCTCCCGTCTACTCGACGTAAAGAGCGGCCATCTCATCTCCCCCGGCGAGGTTCTGGTGCAGGGCGAACGCATTGTGGAGGTCGGCACTTCCGTCAAGCATCCCGCTGACGCGGAAATCATCGACCTCGGCGACCGCACTCTGCTGCCCGGCCTCGTCGACGCCCACGTCCATCTCTTTCTGCATCCCGGCGCCGAGGACTTACAAACCATGGAGGAATCCGTTCCACAGCGCACGATCATCGCTCTAACCGCCGCACGCGACGATCTGATGGCTGGCTTCACCGCCGAGCGCGACATGGGCACCGAGGGCGCCGGCTCGGCCGATACCGCCGTTCGCAATGCGATCGACGAAGGCCTGTTTCCCGGGCCGCGCTTGCGCATCAGCGGAAATGCCATCGACATCCTGGGTGGACACGAAGACGCTATTAACTACAACCCCGCTCAGCATGTTCTTTCCAACGCCACCTACGCGAACAATAAAGAGGAGTTAGTTACCGCCATACGCCAGCAGCTAAAAGAGGGCGCGGACTTCATCAAAATCTACGAGACTGGTCCGGATATGGCCCGTAATGGCCAGTTTTCTACGGTCTACCAATACACGGAGGCCGAACTTAAATCCGCGATCGCCGAAGCCGCGCGAGTCAATAAGCGCGTTGCCGTGCATGCGACCGGCGAACCCGGCACCCTCTTCGCGGCGCGGGCCGGAGTCGCATCCATCGACCACGCCAACCAACTCGGCGACGAAACCATGGGCCTGATGCGCGAAAAGCAAATCTATGCGGTGCCCACGTTTACCATCTTCGACTATTTCGCCGATCACGCCGCTACGCCCGCTCAAGCCGCGCGTGAGCGTGAAATGCTCGACTTAAAAATAAAAGATTTCCGCAAGCAGGTCGCAGCCGGAGTTCCCATGGCCGTCGGCTCCGACGTAGGACCCTTCCCGCATGGTACGCAGGCCCGCGAGTTCGTGCTGATGGTGAAATTCGGCATGTCGCCGCTGGCCGTAATGCAGGCCGACTTACTCAACGGCGCAAAGCTCTTGGGCTGGGATGGCCAGATTGGCGCGTTGCAGGCAGGTTATCTGGCAGATGTCATTGCAGTCTCTGGCGATCCGCTACAAGACATCAGCGTGTTGCAGAAAGTGTCGTTCGTGATGAAGGGCGGCGTGATTTATAAGAAGTGAAATCCCTGAGCCTCGCATGACGACCTTCCGCCCGGCAAAGGCTTCGTATCAGGGCATGCCTTCAGGCATGCCACAAGCCACCAGATTGTGACTGCGCCTTCAGGCGGGTGCATTGCTGGCTCTACGTCCACTCGTTTGCAGGCTCGCCAGTCTCATCGCGAGTCTTATTGCGCCTGCGATAGCACACCACCATCAGCCCGAAGCTCATGAACGTCGGCGGGGCAATCAGGATGAGAATCCCACTCTTCAACGCCTGTATCATTCGCGCGCCCGAGCTTGCCGCCTGGGTATAGCAAAGCGCACAACTCTGCGCCGAGGCCGGAACCGGCACCAGCAGAAGAATCGTTCCCGCCAAGACTGCCCAAATCCAGATTGTTCTTGAATACTTCATCTTGATCCGTCAACTGCTAACGCTAGCGATGCTCTACTGTGCCCAAGGCACGCCGTTGGTCAGACGATAGCTATCGGTCCATCCATACTGCAAACCGAAGAGCACCGCTACCGTAAAAATTATCACAAACCATCGCAGCCCGCGGTTATCGGCCAAATGCATGAAAAAGAGAAGCGCCAGCCCCGCCTCGATGATCGCCACAATCAGCATGCGCTCAAACATCTGCTTCGCGCTGATGTCCTGGTAGGCGATGACAAACTGGATTCCCGCCAGCACCAGCAGGCAAATGTAGACGCCCACATCCTTCGTCATCCCACTACTCTTGTGCGTATCAGCGGTCATAGTTTGGCTCCTGCTCTTTCTTTAGTCCTTAGTGAGAGAGATTCAAAAGATAAACCAGCGGCACCACGAACATCCACACCAGGTCGACAAAGTGCCAGTAAAGCCCGGTGATTTCCAGATCGTCTGCGTTGTAGCGTCCGCCCTGGTACCGAATTCCTACCGCGATCAGGGCGATCACGCCGCCGGTCACGTGCAGCAGGTGCAACCCGGTGACGCTGTAGAACAACGAACCAAACAGAGACGTGCCCCACGGATTATGGAACAGGGTCATGCCCTCTCCGACCCGTTGCATCCACTCCCGAATGTGCAGAGCAGCGAACAAGATTCCGGCCACAGCTGTAATCGCGGTCCAGCGGAACGCTTTGGCTTTGTCGCCCATCTGGGCCGCCCTTACTGCCAGGAGCATGGTCAAGCTGCTGGTCAGGAGGATGAAAGTCATTAACGCGACGTTCGCGACGCCATGGAAGGGTCTGGGCCAATTTGGACTAGCGTTGCGTATGAATCCGTAGGCCACAAGACAACCGGCAAAGGTTGCGGTGTCAGCGATGATGAACAGCCACATCGCCATTTTCTTGGCGGGAACGGAAAATGTGGGCGCGGTCATTACCTCGGTCGCCTGTGTTCGCGACACCTGCCCGTGTATTGAAAGATCGGCTTGGCTCACTTTGCCTCCTACCTTTTAACTGATTAGAGCTTCATCCAAAGCAGAAAAAGCAGGTACACCCACA
>JGI12635J15846_10000791_pt1 | contig 27413 bp, 20 predicted proteins | sample BlaSpr_A8_OM2_M2_FD_15846 | JGI IMG/M metagenome (IMG submission 15846)
GCGCTCGCGGCATCGATCCCTTCAACGAGCATTCGTTCTCGCGCGGCAACTAATCGAAGCTGTTTCTGGTATTGAAGTGGGCTCATCGCCGTCAACGAGCGGAAGTGATGGTGAAGGGTTGACATTCCCATGCGTGCAATTTCCGCAAGTTTCTCTACACGCAAAGGTTTCGTGTAATTGGCCCTGAGCCAAGCGATCGCTTTCGCTGTTCTGTGACTCTGATCGCCCAGCGTGGCGATGGCGCGCAACCGCTCTCCTTGAGCTCCTCGAAGCAAGCGATACACGATCTCACGCTGGATCAGATTGCTAAGGAACGGTACGTCCTCGGAAGCGTCAAGAAGGTCGAAAAGCCGACAAAGGGGTTGCAGCAGATCGACGGTCGTTTTCCCAATCGCGATACCACGAGCTGGGGATGAACCATCAGGTGCATGGAACTCCTCATGGCTGAGAATTTCCCGGACTACTGCCATATCGAGTTTTAGCAGCATCGACAGCAAGGGCAAGTCCTCGCTTGCTGCGACGATTTGGCTGACGACTGGCACGTCAATGGAACTCAGGACGAATGTCGATTCGTCGCACAGGTAAGTGGTTCCGGCAAGTGCTATACGCTTTCGCCCTTAAAACGAAGACGTTGAGGCTGCGCTCACACATTGCGGGATAGCAAGGACTCGGTGAAGTTCGGCGGTACAGGGTGAGGCCTAGTATCGCGGTTGCATTCGCTCCTGGTTTCGGGGCGTGGGCGGCAATCTTGCGCCGGAGTTGTTCCCTCAACTCAGCCACGCGTGGAGACGGCTCTTTGTTTCTAATTTTTTGAGTTTCCACGTGTACCAGGAAGTGCTCCTTTGAGGATCAAGAATAGTGCTGAATCGTGAATAAATCTGCACGAAATCGTAGGGAGCGACAGGAATAGGCAATGAATCGGTAGGATCAGGATACCGGTTCCACAACGCTTGACCTTAGCCTTGGAGATGAGAGAAACACTCCGAAGGAGAAATAATGCAGAAACGCAAACTTGGAAACAGCAACTTGGAAGTCTCGGCTCTCGGGCTCGGCTGTATGGGAATGAGCGTTGGCTACGGTCCGGCAAGCGACAAGAAGGAAATGATCTCGTTGATCCGGACGGCTGTCGAACGTGGCGTCACATTTTTCGACACCGCCGAAGCCTATGGTCCCTTCACAAACGAAGAACTCGTGGGCGAAGCGCTGGCTCCACTTCGTGACCAGGTGGTGATCGCCACCAAGTTCGGTTGCAAGCCTGATCCCAATGGTGGACCGGCCCTGAACACGCGTTGGACTGCCCAGAACAGTCGTCCAGAACACGTCAAGGAGGTCGCCGAGGCATCGCTCAAGCGCCTCAAGACCGATGTCATCGATTTGTTCTATCAGCACCGCGTAGATCCCAACGTGCCGATCGAAGACGTCGCCGGAGCCGTGAAAGACCTCATCCAGCAAGGCAAGGTGAAGCACTTCGGACTCTCGGAAGCCGGCGTGCAGACCATCCGTCGCGCACACGCCGTTCAGCCGGTCGCGGCGCTTCAGAGCGAATATTCACTTTGGTCGAGAGAGCCTGAAGCGGAAGTGATACCGACCCTTGAGGAACTAGGGATCGGGTTCGTTCCATTCAGCCCTCTCGGCAGGGGCTTCCTCACTGGCAAAATCACCGAAGATACCAAGTTCGATAGCACCGATTTCCGTACCGTCGTCCCTCGCTTCACTCCAGAAAACCGCAAAGCGAATCAGGCGTTGGTGGATCTGCTGGGCAGAATCGCGGAACAGAAGAAGGCGACACCGGCGCAGATCGCGCTGGCGTGGCTGCTTGCGCAGAAGCCGTGGATTGTTCCGATCCCGGGCACGACCAANTTGTCTCGCCTCGACGAGAACAATGGCTCGCTCGCAATCAAATTCACATCAGACGACCTGCGCGAAATCGACNGTGCGGCCTCGAAAATCACNGTGCAGGGTGATCGTTATCCGGAACGCGTGCTGCGGATGAGTGGTCGGTGATCGGCCAAAGCATGATGACGACGCCTTCAGTCCTCAGTGGGGGATCAACTTCCGAATTGTCGGCAAACGGAAGCTATCAAGTTGGTGGATCAGTATCGATAAGTCGGCCCGGCACTTCCAAGTTTGCCCCAGTTGCGCGGTGGAGCTGATGCAGCGCATTGGCTTCACCGGCGCGATGTAATGCCACTCCGCACCGATCGCCCCACACCATACGAGCACGGCGTTGGACGTGAGTTCCGTGCCGTTGTCGCTGACGATCGTCTTACATGTGGCTTGAACTGACAATCCCTTGTGCCAGAGCCCCTGCTCACCAAGCAAAAGTGCTTCTTCTATAAGCTCCCGGTCGTCGTTTCGTTTCTAACGTTTTCAACAACTTGGGGGATCTGCTTCTCGCTCAAAGCTAACCCGAGTACCGTGAAAACACAGCATTCGTGCACAGTTGGTGCACAGTCCGTTCGAGGGCCGTCCCGCAGACGTGTATTTGACACAATAGCACTTAGTCGATTACGGGCGGCGTGATCTCAACAAGGATCTGTCAAGCACGTATACCGCGAAAAATTGCAGGGCCGCGATAAAGAGCGGCCCAGCGCATTTACGAAGATCATGCTCATACAGCCCGATTCCGGCATCCAGCAATTGCATGGCGCCGGCGAGCGCCCCCAGAAGCAGCAACGCATTCGTTGCCTGCTTGTAGATCGCCCCCAATGCCAACACAGCCAGAGGAACTGTGCGCGCCGCCGCGTACAGCGCCAATATTAAGCACGCCTGCGTTGGGACCGATTCGACAGGGACCAGGTATTGCGGACGGACGATCGCCACGATGGAAAAGCCGGTCGCGACCAGGACATTGATTGCCGTGACCACCGAAGCCAGCCGAAACGCCTTTGTTGTTGTCATTGATTACTCTCTCTGGGGTTGAGCCTAAGCGCTATGAGCCTTCGTGTGATACGCGGGCACAAAAACATCCCGCACAAATGTCTCAAACGTCGTCGGCGTGCTGTTCTTCGGGGAACGCGGCTCCTGCGCGACAAGGAGTCCCCCATTGATGGCCTCGAACATCTCGATGTACACGGCGGCTTTCTTCGGCGACCATCCCATTTGCGCTAGCCCCTGTCGCACCTGGTCATACGAAAACTGCTCGTAACGCAGGTCCGGTTTGCCGATACCGAGAGCAATCGCGGCCGTAACTTCCATCATCGACAGATCGCGCTCGCCAAGCACTTCGCGCGTTTCCCTGCCGGAAAAATCCAGGTCCAGCAGGCGTTGTGCGGCGTAGTCGCCCACGTCTCGTGTCGCGATCATGGGCAGTTTGAGGTCCGGCCGCAGCGCATGCCCGAAGAGGCCCATCCCACGAATCATGTCGATTGCCGCCAGATTGTTCTCCATGAAATACGCAGCTCTCAGGTGAAGAACGTTCAAATCTTTGATCGCGTTCAGTTTTTCCTCGGACGAATGCAATCCGGTGACCGGCCCCGTGCCCTGCGGGACCTGCGCGCCGTAGCTGCTCAAGTGCACGGCGTGGCGCAGACCAGACTCCTTCACGCCTTTCGCAATCGCATCGCTCTGTTTCTCTTGCTCTTCGCGCGAGTGCAGAGGCGGCAATATCGCGTATGCCGCGCGGGCGCCGCTGAAGGCTTTGGTGAGAGCAGCCGCATCGGTCATATCCGCGGGGAAAGCTTCCGCTCCTTTGCGCACGAAGCGCTGCAGCCGGCCCACGTCGCGGCCCACGACGCGCACTTTCTCGCCCTTCGACAGCAGGAAATCGGCAATGATCGAGCCGGTGTTCCCGGTCGCCCCTAAAATTACGTACTTTGCATTCGAAATAACCGGTGAAGTCATGGCTACTGCCTCCTTGGTTTGGTCAAATGGGATCGAACGCCTTCCGGACGGTCGCATGTTTTTGGTCGTCACCTGGGGAAAGTGTCGCCGAACATGGGAAGGCCGCTGACAGATTCGGCTTTGGTCGCCTCATCCTGCAAAACGTCCCAATGCTCCTTAAGAACACCGTCTTCGAACCGGATTACGTCGGCGGCGATCCAGGCGGCGGGCCTTCCCATGCCAGTGAAGCGCCCATGCGCTATGACGTAATCGCCTTCGGCGATGACGAGCTGGTTCTCGTAGTGCAACGTCTCCGGCGCTGAGCGGACGAGATTGAATAGGCCTTCGCGCCCTGGTGATATGTGTGCGCTGTGCTGGATGTAGGCCGGCGACCAGAAGCGTTCCGCGCCCGTATAGTCGCGCTTGTTGAACAGTGTCTCGAATGCTTCGAGCACGATCGCCTTATTTCGTTCTGGGGATAAGTTGCTCATTGCTTCTCCTGTGTTTGAAGCGGGTTGCTCTGCGCTTTCACTAATGTAGAGTATGTTCGTACTCCAGAAGTTTCAAGGTATTTCCGAAAAATANCTGTAGCACATCCCGTCGGACCTCACTCGCCAAGGACAGCATTGACCTTTATCGTTGACGTATAGAGTTTTTTGCACCAAGGGTAGACGGTTTACATCCAATCAAGGAAGAGTACGCTGATACTCTAGGAGCTCTTCCTACCCAGCGCGATCCATGGAGACTCCGGAAGAGAGGGTGAGGGCGGATGGGTTATTCGAAGAGTGACAAGGCGCAGACGCACGCTAGGATCGTGAACGTTGCCGCCAAGAGGTTTCGCGAGCTTGGGCTCGAAGGCATCGGCGTTGCCGATGTGATGAAGGAAGCGGGTGTCACTGCCGGTGGATTTTACAAACATTTCGCTTCACGCGACGAACTGGTGGTGGAGGCGCTGGCCACCGCGTTCCAAGACCTCGACCGCTGGGAGGAAACTACCGACACGTTGACGAAAGGTTTGAAGGCCTATTTGACCGAAGAGCATCGGGACGCTCCGGGAACAGGCTGCGCTCTGGGCGCGTTGCTGGGTGATATGTCCCGGGCGAGTCGATCCGCGAAGGCCGTTTATACTGCACGGCTCAAGCGCACCCTGGCGTACTCGACGGACTTGGTTCNTCCGACTGGCGAATCTGATCGGCGCTCCCGTGCGATTCTCACGATTAGTGCAATGCTCGGGGCGATCAACCTCTCTCGTGCCGTGTCAGATCCGAACCTTTCACGAGAGATTCTCAAACGGACTCGCGATGAGCTGATCAGTTTGAACAAAAAGGACGGCACGGAGAAAACGCCGGAAACCCTTTGAGAACTTGCCTGCTCACGCTGCAGCTTCTCGTAATAGATCTTCGATTATCCTATCCAAATTCCTCGCGACCTCTAGCGCGTCTCGATTCTCGTAAGGAGCCAAGAAGCTCTCCATCCTGTCGTAGGACAAATGCACGCCGTCCGTGCGCTCATCTACAAGAACCGTAACTGGCGCGTAAGAACCTGCATCCGGAACGTGTTTGGCCATTTCCTTCATGATCAGGGATTGCCAATAACGAAGCGAACTATCTTCGGAGTTCTGCCACCCATTTCTTTCCGCAGGATCGCGCCATGGTCCAACTGCATAAACAGCATCAGTTCCGCTTTGCCCAAGCTCCTCTCAACTACACTCTTCAATTCGGCAAAAGAACGCGCCTCGTGTGTCAATCTTCCGAATTCGACCATATCCGGATGACCGATGGCGGAGTTCACACCGGCTATTACTTCGTCGAACGGCTTAGAAGTCGTCAGACTGAACCGCTCGATCTCGATTTTTTTAATCATGTCGAATCTCTTTGTACGTAGTCGCCCTGGTGAACCCGCGTGAGAATCACCGCAGTTGCAGGTGTAGGAATTCGCGCGTCCGCCCGTTGGCGAGTGCCGCCGCGTTGGCATTGTAATGCGCCCCACCATGCCGAGAGAACGCGTGATTCTGGCCCGGGTAACTGTAAATTGTCGCGTTCGCTTTCGTAGCAAGCGCCGCCTTGATTTCAGCCTGGGCCGCCTTCGAAATGAACTCGTCCTCCTCGGCCAGATGCATCAGCAGCGGCGCACGGAGCCCATCGACTTCTCCCAAATATTTTTCGGTGTCACCCCCGTGATACGCCACGGCAGCATCCACGCGGGAGCGAACCGCGGTAAGGTACGTCATAAGTCCACCGAGACAATATCCGAGGACAGCAATCTTTCCGGTGCATTCCGGCAGCTTGGATACCGCGAACACCGTGTCCTCAATGTCCGTGACGCCAGCATCCCGGTCATAGGCTTGATAGAGACGAATCCCGTGCTGCCAGTCCGCCTCGGACGTGACATTGCTCAGGTCAACGCCCGGCTCCTGCCGCCAGAATAGATCGGGCGCGACAGCAAGAAACCCTTGTTCCGCCAGCTCGTCACAGGTCTTGCGAATGTCGGCGTTCACTCCGAACAGTTCCTGCAACACGACGACCGCTGGAGCCGGCGGCGTCTTCGGCCGCGCGACATACGCGCCAAACGAACCATCCCGCCCTTTCACGCTAAGGCCAAACTTCAGCTTCGTGCCTTGCTCTGACATGTTTCCTCCTGATGCGACGTTCGACTGGGCCTCCGCCGATGTCGTCAGAATCGGCGGAGGCGCTTCTCTTGGCGATAGGTTCTAGCTTGGGACCAGCGCTGGATGATGAACCGGTTTAATCGGCGCCGCGAGCTTGCGCAACGGCGGTCGTCGCAGCCTCTTCGATCAGCTTAGCTGTTTCCTTCGGAAAGGCCATGTACGCGACGTGGCTGGAGTTCACTTCAACGGTCTTGGCCTTAGCGCGCTTCGCCATCATCCGCTCCTGGTCCGGATTGATCGAACGGTCTTGGGCGGCGACCATGTACCAGGTGGGTTTGTGTTTCCATGCGGGATTGGTCACCGGATGGGTGAACGAGTCCGTGGAGATCGGCACTTGCGAGATTGCCATGAACCACGCCTTTTCCGGCGGAACATCCGCAGCGAAGTCCGCGGCGAAATGCTCCTGGTCGATCCACCAGTTGTTGTTGCTGTCCGGCTTGAACGCCTTGGACGCCTGCGGAACGGCCTGTTCGATTGACGCGCAGCTCTCACCTTCATCGAGCGCAAACGCGGCGATGTAAACAAGCGCAGCGACGTTTGGATGATTGCCGGCCTCGGTGATGATCGATCCTCCGTAACTGTGGCCCACTAGAACCACCGGTCCGCCCATCGCATCGATCGCGGCCCTCGTATATTTTTGGTCGTCTGCGTACGAGGTTTCGGGGGGCTGTGCTACTGAAACTTTGAATCCGTTTTTCTTCAGGATGCTGGCGACAGGTTCCCATCCGGAGCCGTCAGCGAAAGCTCCATGCACTAGAACCACGTTCTTAATCGGCATTGTCGTTCTCCTTTTTTCTATTTTCTCTTCACATCGACACAAGGGTTCTTGAGTATCGTCGCGAGCCTGGAATTCGCTCGCTCCCGCAACTCGGCGGCAGGGACCATAGCAGCGACGAGCACACTGCTCTTGAACGGACAGACTATTTTTGAGGATTTCTGCTTTAAACGTGGAGGAAGAGCCGGCGAAGCGACCGTTTCCAGCTTATCGGAAAACGTGCACACGATACTGCCACCAGAACGGTGGATTTGTGGACGGGGCGAATTCGCGAGTTAGTGGGATTGGCCGCTGGGCATTTCGATAAAACCCCCGCGGCCCGATTGTTCCCGCCGCCATTTTGCCGGAGTCGCGCCAACGATGGCTGAAAACATGCGCGTAAGCGCCGCTTGATCGGAAAATCCGGTCTGCGCGGCGATTTCCACGAGGGAGTGCTTCGTGCCCGTCAAAAGCGTCTTCGCGATTTCCACGCGGCGCAGAATCAGATAACGATGCGGGGAGGTGCCAAAGGATTTCCTGAAGGAGCGCGCGAAATGGCTAACGGAAAGTCTGCATTCCCCGGCGAGTGTTGTCAGGTTTATCTGGCCGTCTAAGTGCTGCTGGAGAAGTTCCACAACGCGACGGCTTTGCCACGGTGCGAGACCACCCTTGATTTGTGCGGTTGCTTCGCGAAGCTGACCATATCGTTTCACAAGGTGCGAGCAAACCATCAGGGTGAAGGAATCCATGAACAATGGAGAAAACATTTCCGGCCTGTTTAGGCACGGCAGCATAAGTTGCGTCAGGTGATGGAGCACCGGATCGGGAGTTCCATACACGCAGTGTAGCCGTTTGACGCTCGTCGTTCCGGCATCGTCCGTGAGCGCGTCCAGGGTTGCGCGCGGAACCAGATAGTGAACCCAGTCAAGCGGACCAGGGTTTCGAATACTCGTATTTGATTCAAGGTCGCACATTGCGACTCCGCCGACGGGCCACACACCGGTCTTTGTGTACCTGCCATCGGTCCAGAGTTCCCATTCGCCAGAATTCGCGTGATTCAGATGAACCGAAACAACGTAGGCCCTTTCAGAGGGGATCGACGCAGTTCGCTCCGGGATGCCGCTCCGTATAATCAGCCGAGTCATCGCCAGTTGGGGCCGGACGATGGAAATTACGGAATCGATGGAAACGGAGGGCGGTTGGTTCATCGTGAAATACTTCGCCATCTGCGCGCCGTGGGCGCTCGCTTGCGAATCACGCGAATTCGCCGAATTCCGATTCTCGTTGCGGGCGTGTTTGTTGTTCTGCACAACGATCCTCTATAAGAGACGACCGGCGGCCTTACTGAATGAGCGAAGAGTACTACCGTTGTTGCTTATGTTGCAATTAGTCCCCAAAGAGGGAAAAAATTCCGGCGTACGTTTGTCGACTCATTCCACATGCCTGAGAAGTCGGGTGGTTAAATTCAGACCGACGAAGGCCAGTGTTGCGCCTCGCTGGTTCTCTGCTAATGTGCCGGCTAGACCAGAACGTCCTGCGACAATGCTTATCTGCGTCCGTAGATCGGAGGCCTGTCTTCAGGCTTGATGATCAAGTTCCACGAATCAACTTCATGAAATGTTCAATCTTTTTTGTAACCCGTGCCCGATCGGGGCCAAGATTTTGTTGTAAACAACTTCCGCAAAAGAACGTGATGATGAGGTCAGCCAGTAATTCATTGTCGCCGGCTTCTCCACGTGCAGCGGTTAGATTGTCGATCAAGAGCTCATGGGCTTTCGTCATATTAGCAATCATGATCCGGCGGGCTTTGGCGGGAAGATCCGCAAACTCGCGCATGGAGTTCACGGAAAAGCACCCCTTCTGTCCCCAACTTCCGTAACAGACCTTCAGAAAGCCCTCGACGTTGGCCCAACCCAAAGGCTGCTTCGTCAGGGCTCCGCGTGCCGTCAGCACGTCAAAATATTGGCGCATGCTTGCGACAAACAGGTCCTCTTTGTCCTTGAACTCTGCATACAAGCCGGATTTGCGCACTCCCGTGGCCTGTTCAAGGTCCTGAACACTCGTCTCGGCAAGGCCATGCTCCCAAAAGATAGGGATCGTTTTGTTGAGGACATCTTCTCTGGTGAACAGTTTTCGCCGTCCCATTGCGACATTATCGGTCAATTCACCGGGGGCTTGCAAATAACGGACCAAATGGTCCATTATTGCAAACCGAACTTGTACTGGAGGACCCATGCCGCCCAGCCGCAAACAACAGGTCATCGATCTCCTGAAGTCGCTTGAGACCAGAGATCCGGTTCCGTTCGCATACGTCAATGCGAATAAATACATCCAACACAACCTGCAGGTCGGGCCTGGCCTGGCAGGCGTCGCGGCGCTCATCAAGAACCTGCCGCCCGATGCGTCCGTCAATACGATCCGCGTCTTTGAAGATGGCGATTATGTTTTCGCTCACACGGAGTACAACTTCTTCGGTCCACGCATCGGATTCGACATCTTCCGGTTCGAAGACGGCCTGGTCGTCGAGCATTGGGACAATTTACAGGAGACCGCGACCAAACCCAGCCCGAGCGGACACACGATGATTGACGGTCCGACAATCGCATCCGATCTGGACAAGACGGAGGCCAACAAGGCGCTTATGCAGCGCTACATGGAGGACCTTCTCGCCGGGCGTCGGGAGACCTTCCCGGCCTATTTCAACGGAACCCAATACATCCAGCACAACCCTTGGGTCGCCGATACACTCCCTGGGCTGATTGCGGGTTTGCAGGCTCTTGCCGCCAAAGGTCAGGCAGTCGTATACAAGCGCGTGCACAAGATCCTTGGCGAAGGTAACTTCGTCCTCGTCGTTGCCGAGGCTACGTTTGGTGGCGCACCCACTGGCATTTATGATTTGTTCCGCATTGAACAGGGTAGGATCGCCGAGCACTGGGACACGCTCGAAACGATCCCGCCTCGCGATCAATGGAAAAACAGCAACGGCAAATTCTGATTCGATACGAGGCAGAACGTATGCTTCAAGGAATGTTCGGGCAAAGATTGGCGGAGCATTTCTGTCTGCTGGAATCTTCCTCACTCGCCCTTGGTCCCAGAGGAGATTCTCAGGTTGCGTTGACACGTATGCGAATGCCGAATGGCTTTCCTGGACCCACGCCACACATTCCACCAGAAAAGGCTTTTTCGATATCCGTGCACCTGTGCCGTCCCGACAGCGTTAAGGGCTGGGGAACTTGGCTCGACGGACGCTTTCATCGGGTCACCGAATGGGATGCCGGCGGGATTCAAATATTCGACATGGAGTCGGAGCCGGTCGCACTGCGAACTTCAGGTTTCGACTCGGTGCACGTCTATTTACCCCGGTCAGTTATCAATCGTTTTAGCGACGAGCACGAGCAGAAGCGGGTTCGCAACTTGCATTGCACTCCGGGAACCAAGGATGACGTAATTCTCCATTGGGCCCTGATGATGATCCCCTACTTTGATCTTTCGATGCATCTGCCGCGCTTGGTCCTCGATGAAATGATTGCATTGCTATGCGCTCATCTGACCGGGACCTACCAGGATTCGGTTCAATTCCCGGAAGTTGTCACCGGAGGACTAGCTGTCTGGCAGCAAGACCGAGCAGTCGAACTACTGGACGAGCACTTGGATGGTGATCTTGCACTTCCCGATTTAGCAAAAGAATGCGGTCTATCGCCCGGTCGTTTTATGCGCGCTTTCAAGAAGTCATTTGGTGTGCCAGTACGCCGCTACCTCATTCAGAGGCGAATTCAAGCCTCGAAGTCGATGTTGTTGCACTCCGATAAATCATTGCTTAGGGTTGCGTTAGAAGTCGGGTTCTCTGATCAACCAGCCTTCAATCGAAGCTTCCGTGAGATTGTCGGAACTTCCCCGGGCCAGTGGCGAAGAGCAAATGCGCCGATGCCAAAAGCTTTCAAACTGCTCGCCCAAGAGTAAGGGTCAAAACCGCCTGCCATAAGACCACTCGGGACTTTCCGAAGCATCACAAGCAATTCCTGAAGCGAAGCCACACTCTCTGTTAGGAAACCTGCCGGTTGAACCGAACGGAAACTCCAAATCGCGACAGTTCCAATCAAGACGGAACTCTAATTTTCCGAAACAATGCGAAACGCCGATTCAATTGGACGGTGTAGAACCGCGCTCTCGCACTGGCGCATATTGCGCTCGCAGGAAGCGACCTCGAAGTAAGAGAGTGACTGACACTTAAGGCCAAATCATTTCTGTTCGGCGGACTATGAAATTGGAGGACCAAAGATGGCGAGCACATACAGAGCCGTCGAGATTTCTTCACCGGGCGTTTTCTCCTTGGTCCAAAGAAAGGTCGCCGTCCCCGGCGCAGGACAGGTGCGTATCCGCGTCGAGGCTTGCGGTGTATGCCACTCGGATGCGGCAACTGTGGAAGCGCAATTCCCCAACCTTTCTTATCCGCGCGTTCCTGGCCACGAGGTTATCGGACGAATAGAGGAAGTGGGTCCTGGCGTGACAGCGTGGAAGATCGACGAGCGTGTCGGAGTTGGATTTTTCGGAGGTGAAGACGGAACCTGCGAGGCCTGCCGCCGTGGTGAAACCGCCTACTGCCAGAATGCAATTATGACCGGCATCACAACTGACGGTGGATACGCGGAAACGATGATTGCGGAGGCACGCGCGCTCGCTCTCATACCGGACGAACTCAAGTCAGAAGATGCGGCCCCCTTGGTATGTGCTGGCATAACGACCTTCAACGCGCTTCGTAACGCTGCACGTGCGGGCGACACCGTTGCCATTCAGGGAGTCGGTGGACTGGGCCACCTTGGCGTGCAATTTGCGCGAAAAATGGGCCTGCGCACCGTAGCCATTGGTGGAGGCCCTGACAAAGAGCACTTGGCGCAGAAATTAGGAGCGCACATCTACATCGATGCCAAAGCACAGGACGCGGCGGCGGCTCTGCAAAAGCTCGGAGGCGCCGATGTCATCCTTGCGACCGCGCCAAGCGGGGCCGCAATCGGAAGTTTGCTTCCCGGTCTTAAAATTCGTGGCAAATTGGTCGCTGTCGGAGTTTCGGGTGATGCCATCCCGGTCAACGGCGTACCGCTTATCTTCGGCGGACGCTCACTGGTCGGCAGTCTCACCGGAAGAGCTATCGAAACTCAAGACACTCTTAATTTCAGCGTACTCACCGACGTCCGTCCAATGATCGAAACACTTCCGCTAGCAAAAGCCGAGGAAGGATACAAACGAATGATGGATGGCAAGGCACGCTTTCGAGTAGTGCTCACCATGAGCTAAGCAAGTACGTTCCAGAGGGAGACTTGGATGAATTCATTCCAGGAAATCTTTAACAAACAGAAGGCGTACTTCGATTCGGACGCGACCAAATCGTATGAGTGGCGCATCGATCAGCTGACGCGCCTTGCGAACTTGTGCAATGAGAACTCCGAAGCTCTTGAAGCCGCGATGAGCAGCGACTTCAAGACCGCCAGCCAGGAAAAAGTTTTCGAGATTATGGCGCCAGTCGGAACCGCCGCCTTCGCAAAGCAAGAACTGAAAGAGTGGATGAAGCCTGTAGATGTCGTCGTGCCGAAAGCCCTTCGTGAGAGCGGGCATGCTGCCAAGGTCTATCGAGAACCGTACGGTGTGACTTTGGTGATTGGTCCGTTCAACGGGCCTTTGACCCTGCTTTTCGATCCGGCGTGCCAAGTTCTTGCGGCGGGCAATCCGTGCATTCTCAAACTCTCCGAAGGTTTGCCCGCTACTAGCAAGGTTTTACTGGGCCTAATTCCGAAATACTTCGATCCTCGGGCCGTTACTGCCGTCACCGGAAGTAAGGACGAGGTGACGGAACTGCTCAAACTCCCGTTTGACTTCATCTTTTTCACCGGCAGCGTCAAGGTGGGCAAGATCGTCATGGAAGCGGCCGCAAAAAATCTGACTCCGGTTCTTCTCGAACTTGGGGGCCAGAACCCAGCCTTTGTTGATGCGACCGCGAACATCCCAGATGCGGCCAAGAAAATTGTGTGGGGCGCAACAGCCTGGGGTGGGCAGTGGTGCACCTCTCCTGGGTACGCCTATGTGCACGAATCAATTGCTGAGGAGTTTGTAAGAGAATCCAAGAAGGCCGTGATCGACTTGTACGGAACCGACCCGAAGAGCAGGTCCGATGACTACTCGCGTATCATCAGCCCGAAAGCTGTTGACCGGTTCGTATCCCTAATTGATCAGAGCAAGGTTGTGGCCGGAGGTTCTGCCGACCGCGAAGCGCGCTACCTTGATCCCACGATCTTGTATCCGGTCACCTGGGGCGACCCGATCATGGAGGACGAAATCTTCGGGCCCATTCTCCCAATCCTTACATATAAAGAAATGGATGCGGCCATTCGTGAGGTGAAGAAGCGTCCAAAGCCCCTTTCCGGTTTCCTTTTCAGCCGCGACCAGAAGGCGATCGACCATTTCCTATCGAGCTTGTCCTTCGGCGGTGGCGCAATCAACCAAGTGAACATTCATCTGTTCATTGAAACCATGCCTTTCGGGGGCGTCGGATTCTCGGGCATCGGCCACTACTACGGCAAGGCTGGTTTCGACGCTCTCACGCACGCGAAATCGGTTCTCATCTCGCCGCCTGACGTGGCGATCGAACATTTGTTCCCGCCCTACACTGCGGAGAAGGTCAAAGCGCTCAGTCAGTGGTTTGAGTACTGAAGCGAGGTGAAGATATGGTGTTCGCTGGAACCAAAGTGCCCGATACGCGTCTTGTGCGCGACGCGATTGACTTGGCCCGGAGTTCATCGGAGCCATTTCTCTTCAACCATGTGATGCGTTCCTGGCTATTTAGCGTTGTGCTTTCAGAAAACGCCAAGCCGGCTCCCGATCCTGAGCTCTTGGCCGTATCCACCGTTTTGCACGACCTGGGTCTGACCGACCGCTTCTCGGCGGAGGAACGGTTCGAGGTAGACGGCGCCAACGCAGCGCGAGCGTTTATGAAGGAGCGCGGTATTCCGATGCCACAGACACAAGTCGTGTGGGACGCTATCGCACTTCACACCACCCGCTCGATCGCCCTTCACAAAGAAGCTGAAGTCGCAATGACGCATTCAGGAATCGCCGTGGACGTACTTGGAGCCGGTCTGGATCGAATCCCGCCGGACAAGCAACAGGCGATCCTCTCGGCGTTTCCTCGCCTGGCGCTCAAGAGCCAATTCCAATCGGCCCTGTGCAATATCGTTCGTCGCAAACCAGCAACCAGCTTTGACAACATACTTCGGGATTTCGGCACTCGATACGTCGAGGGGTTCACTCCTCCGAACTTCGCGGACCTCGTCGCACACTCACCGTTTTCTGAGTAATTGTTTTAGCAAGGATCTCCGTTCATGAATGTGTTCCGCGCAGCGCTTTCCAGCGACTTCTGGATGACGGGAATTGCGATAGCTCGTTATATCCCTCGGGCATTTCACATGCAGCAAATCGATGGGAATCTCTTTTTCACGGAGGAGAAACGGCAAGAGTATCGGCGACGCGTCGAGAGTCTGACGCCTAGCTCGCAGCGCCACTGGGGAACGATGGAAGTAGACCAGATGCTTCACCATCTCAACCTTGCCTGCGGAGGCTCGCAGGGTTTCTACGATCTTCCGGACGAGAGTTATCTGATTTCCCGAACACTTTTCAAATGGATTCTCGTTGATTGGTATCCGGAGCAGCCGGTCGGCTTGCGCCTTCCGACGGGCTTCAAAATTCCGCATGCGCAGACGTTCGACTTCGCCTACGAAAAGGCTCAGCTGCTGAAGATTTTAGAGGCGGACTGGAATGCCAGAACTGCCGACGCTTGGAAGCCGCATCCAATGTTCGGCACGATGACCCCAACCGAGTGGGGCAAGCTCCTGCAGATTCACATCGGCTACCACTTGCGGCAGTTCGCAGCTTAACTAAAACGATGAAGCGTGACGCGGCCTCAGCGATGTACCGGAGCCTCATGGAGTTGCGCCCGAGTCACCGGCAGACAGGAGACTATCCGCCATGGGTCCTCGACCTCTGCCTTGGCCGGACTTCGAGGAACCGTTGGGAATCTTCGCTTCTCAAATTGTCAATTCGGACGGTTGTGGGATTTGCAAGAAGTTACTGAAAAAAAGACCTCTGTGTTTGCGGGCGCCTGATCTGTAGTAGGGATCTCGAGTGGGCCAGGGCAGGAGAAAACCTGCCGAGTCAGACGCCCGGCCTTCATCTCCTGCTCGAACCGCTGCGCGAAAATGTCTCCGTTTTTGTGCCGACTCTCCCAGCGCGGCGGCAGGAGCACCAAGTCGGCCGCTTCCTCAGCATCTTTGAGGAGCGTATTGCGCGCCGTGCCTACCTGAATCGGGTGGCGAACAATGAAGCGAATGGATCCTCCAAAGCCGCATAGGCACTTTGAAATTCGCCCCGATGAGCTCGCTGTTGAATGCACGAATGTTGCCGCTCGTACCTCGAACATTGTAGCGGAACCCGCGAAGAAGACCTCGGACGGGAGTTATATCGAAACGGTTTGGCGTTTCAAGAATAACAGGCCGGTCGCTGTCACAGTGTGTGAGCAAAGATCCCACTATGACAAGGGGGATCGATCGGTTCATGTGAAGGTCGGGCGGTAACTTTCAGGATATATTCCTCGCCATTTGAATCCTTACTAATTGGATTTTCGAGGGGCGGAAGACTTGAGCCTGACGGCCGCCGGGTATATCAAGTTCACCGCCGATACGTCACCTGTCGATAGCTGAGTTGCCTTGCCGGGAACGCAGGCAGGGCAAGAATTGGTTTCTTGGAAAACGGGTTGGCGGCCGTTGCCATAACCGTCCGCAATTGCAGGGTAGTGCATGATCGAACAGAAATCATAGACCCCCACATCCTGCGACGAGGTTGTATTCTGAAATTGTGCTTGCCACCCGGGAGGGATGTTCGAGAGATTAATCTGAATGTACTGATCCCGGTCTGATCGATTATGTTCGTGCAATAGTCCCACCGTATGTCCAATCTCATGGATCACCTGCGGCACCGCACAACCAGCGGCGAGGTGAATTAACTGTTGGCCGCCCTGATGGCCGAGGGCAGAGTCACACCCGGTTCCAACGGTGAAGTACACATAGTCGGGCTCCGTCGAATGGAGTATGAACTGAATGCTGGTTTTCGTGGTCCATTCCGCGATTGCAGCCGCAACTCGCGCCTGGTTAGGAAGATTCGGATCAATGTCGTAAGGAACCGTAGCGCTTGGCCATTGAATCGGGCCGCTCAGCACGATCCCCTGCGTAGCGATTTGTCCCGGCTTCGCCGGCAGGCTCTGCTGCATTGAAGCCGTAGTGCCCAAAATTATGTCGCCTTGGAAGACCGCCAGCCCTTTTCGATCCTCGTAAACCACGAGCCTCGTTGGAAGGTCTCCGAAGGTTACGAAACCGGCCCGTAAGTTCGCCGTGTTTGTTTCTGGTTCAGGTGGCAAGACTCCGTCGCCAGGGGCGTCCGGGCAATCAACAAGTTTTGCTGACCGTGGTCCGGTCGATTGTGACATCGCCATACAAATAAACATCACTGCGATACTTGGCCGCGTCAAGAACGGTCGCAGCATTTGAACCTCCGAATCCACACGATCCGGTCAGAACAGCATCGCGGCAGATTGACCTTCATTTCTGCTCAGAATCTGATTTTTCCTTAGGAGCATCCTTGGGTACGCCATTAATCGCGTCACGGAAGTGGCGTGTCCCTTCGCCCAGCCCACGCATCAACTCTGGAATTTTTCGCGCACCAAAAAAAAGAATGATCACCAACAACACGATCAACCAATGATAGATGCTCAGCTCTCCCATGGGTCCCTCACCCGAATCTAGTTACGATTCAAATTCCCCGCGAAGGCCTTATCTGGGGACGCTCTAACGCCGTCAATCCATTAACCGGGCAAAATTCATTAATCGATAAGCTACGTGCCTCTTTTCCTCAGATATTAATTTGGACGATAACACTTTTCATGATAAAAGTGGCTTCAATTTTTTGGGCCACTCTGATTTATCGCTTGGCGACGTAATCGCTCTTGTTTGCCGCACGAGGTGCCCATGTCAACCGCGAGTAGGTTTAATCTCAGGCGCCTTCGAGCTCTCAACTCTCTACAAGTTCAAGAGCACGAAGCAACATCGTCAAAAGCGTTGGCCCTATCAAGGCGAGAATTTCTGCGTTTCACCGGTGCCGGTGCCGCGTATGCCGGTTACAGCACAGTCCCTCACTACCTGCAAAAAGACTACTTCTCGGTCGTCCGCGATGGATCCAAAATCCATTTCCTAGTTGAAAATCAACTCCGATGGACACTTGATCCCGAGCTGTTTGACGGCCATGCCGTCGCCCACCTCGATCGCAAACAAGACTGGCTCCGCTTATCGCTGCGCGACGCCCTGTTCCCGGGCACACAACTTCCCGCCAGCTTCGAATGCATCGTCCAGAAATCAGACGCCGCCTGGGTTCTCGCAATGACCATGGAGTGCGGTCTCGCCGCAGAAGCGGAATTTGTCCCTTGGCTCCTGGGACGTACGCCGGCGGACGGTCGGTGGGATGTCAAAACGATAAGCCCCTTCGACGGCTTTGCGTTGAACCTTGAAGGACCGATGCACGCTGAATACCGGCCAGATTGGTCCTTTCACATGCGAGGCGGCATAGACGCGACGGTAAGGGGTCTAAAATCTCGGCTACATTCCAGTCAGTGGCGCCTCGCGCTGAACGAAGGCGAACCCATAGCTGCAGGGCAACTCCGCAATCGAACGACCTTCACTTTGCTGAGACAGCAATTAAATTGGGATATCGATCTAAATCGCGTTTCCGAAACGGGTTGGCGGATCCTCCACGAACCAAATCTTTTTCGTGTGTGCACTATCGAAGGTGCAAGTACTCCCAAGGGGCCGGTCCGCACCGCACTCCTTTCTCAATTTGATGAGTGCCCGGAAGTCCCAGAACTTCCGGGCCGTGCAGGAAACGAAGCCGTTCTGAACTTCCAGCCCGGGGGCGCGCTTTGCACGGAGTGCGGCGAGCCATTTTCCATGCCTCTTAGCAATGCACGACTCGCCTTTGGCTTAGAGGAAACTTTTCATTCATCTTTAATTGCAGACTTGAGTGAACAGCCTTTGTGGGCCCACGACAGCGATGTGAGCTATCTTTTCAGCAAAACAGCTGATGCTCCGTTCTTCGAATTTCACGAGGGCCCTCAAACTCTCAACACTCCACAGATCAGTCCCGGCATCTGTGAGGTTTGCTTCCCAAACGATGATGTCTGCATGAACCTAAAACTGGGAGTACCGCGTCCGGTTCCGTTTACTTGGGCCGATTTCCTAGCACCCTTCGAGCGCTTTCTGGGTTGGCTTCACCTAGTACCCACGCGAGACGAGCATGGAAAGCTTATTATCGATCTCCAGAAGGGCGATTCCCTCTACATCGAACGCCCACGCGATCTGCTTTCTCTTCAGTTCAATTTCGAAAATATGCGGCTAATTACTGGGCTGTTTCCGCGCATCGTCCATGTGCGCGACGCCGGCGAGCCACGGGTCAAAGTCGTCTTTCCGCCGCAGAATGCCGCGGAGCAGGCGTTCTTTAACGCCGAGGATTCTGGTATCGCTGCGGTCGAGGTTCCGATAGGACAAGTAGAGCGGGATGACTACGCAATCAAGCCTTCCGATCCGAATCCCGCTCTCGCTGACTTGAAAAAGATATATGACCGAGAGGTCGGCCTGAAAACCTCAGAACTAGACCTGGACACGCCGGGGATTCGACTTTCCTGCGAAACGCGCCTCGTGTTTGGACTTCCTCGGCATCGTTACGAAATTCCGTGCGAGATCGACTCTCTGCTCAAATGGGATGAATGGCTACCCATTGTGGCTCCCGTTGCGCAAAGCGTAGTCGACACCAGTGATCCAACAAAACTGCCTTCGATCGTCCCTCCGGACGATGTCTACACCTCGATCGAAATCCCGTTTCGTCTCAATCTCTCGCCGAGTGAGTTGGGTCGTTGGGCTCACTCAGTCAAACCGGTTGAATCAACGGCGAGAGTTGTCGAACTGTGGCATACGCGCCTCGGCGTGAAACCCAATCCCAGGAAAGATGCTGGGGACAATGCGAAGGGTACGGTAGATGAGACCAACACGAAGGACCGTGTAGTCCGCGCTATTTGGTCCCCCGACTTCGTCCCGGTACCTTTGAACAACCAAAGTTGCACGATGATGGCGCCGGCTCTCTTTCCGGCCCACTACGCTGCCAGCGATACACCGTCAATCCCTTCTCCGTTTCGCACCTCACTCGATGTGCGCGACCGTTGCGAGCTTGTTCATCTCACTTCCAACTACGGCATTACCCAGCAAAAGCATTTTTGCGAGAACCAACAAATCATTCCCCCCAAAGAAAATCTGCTGCCGCCAGCGCCGGTTCAGATCGATCAGTTGATGCTTACCGCGATGGGCGGTTACCTCGAAGCCTTTGGCCAATGGAATCCGGCCAAGGTGGACATGAACAATCAGCTCACCGTGCAGATGTGGAAACACAAGGCCACGCTCGGGCGCGATCATTACGTCAAAGTCGTCTACAAAGGCTACCTCGCGCCATTCGGACTCCGCGCCTCGCTCGTCAAAGTGACGCAACGTTATTTCGCGAAGAACGGCGCCAATAACTGGGTCGCGATCCTTCATCAGCATATGTATATCGTCCTTAAAAATGAGCGCAAGCAGTGTCCCATCATGGGCCAACCCTTTGGTGGACGCGCCTTCCCTTTTAGCTACGTTGAACCCGTAACGCTTACTACTCCGTTCCTCAACGATCCGACCAAGCAGCACTGGCCAAGGGATTGTTCGATCCCGCAGAGCCAATCGCTTTTTTGGCCGATGGTTCCCGCACCGACCGGCACTCCACCGCCTCCATGCCAAGGTGTGCCTCCGAGTCCTCCAGATCCCCCCGCAGTGATCTTCAATTTCCGACTCCGCTTCACCGACATCACCGGTATTCATTCGGTCGAGGCGTCGATGCCTCTCGTGTTCGTCGGCTCCGATGTTGCGCAGACCGACGGTTTCGGAACCGCTCCAGATTTCAAGAGTCAGGACGCTGTCCGTCTGTATAACGGCGGCTCCGTCCCCCCCACTCCCAACGCCGATGATCCCTACATCTCAGCGTCCTTTAACGGTCAGAAGCTGTCTTTCGCGACGAGCGCAAAGCCTGGTGATACCGACTTCGAAACCGGCACGATCGCCTGGCGCGCTATGCCGCTCACCGCGGCGATTTCGGGTTCGCTAACAAACGTCAGCCCTGGCTCTACCATCATCTTCAAAGAGACCATGTCCGGACTGCGATACGTTGTTATCGCCGATTCGTCCGGTTCCTATCATCTCGACATCGACAGTGGCATCTACGTCATTACCATCTTGACGCCCCAACCATCGCCGGCGCCCGCTATCGTCGCAAGCAGTGGCATCCTCGCTTTTCAAGGAAATGGTCAGTACACCCTCGATCTCAAATTGTCGGCTGACTTTCAGACTTTTAATCCTGCACCGTCCCCTTCAATATCTCCTGATCCGCCCAGTCCAAGTGCCCTTGACCTCTACCGCTACGACCTCCCGTTCTTCTACCCCGCGATCGACTACGCTCGCATCACCTCAACCTCCATCAAACGCATCACGGGTAACACTTCGCCGACCAAGTTCAACTTCTCTTCGACCTATCTCTCCGATGGCTTCAACGCCAAAACCAATGTTGGAGAAGTTGTCCTCCAGAAAAATACAGACGACACACTCACTTTGTCCTTCGGGGGGCAAGCAGGCAATGTTGACAAGGCTGGTGGTCTTTCCAGTCCGGACACGTTGGTGGTCGGCTTCTCGCGTAAGGCGGGGGCAGTGGGTGGCACCACAACGATGGACCCAGCAACCGCCAATAGCACCGTCACAACTTCGGTTAGCACCTTTTCCTCAGGAAAGTTTGATCCGGTGGACTTCTTCGGTGGCCTTCTATCCGCCAAGCTCCTGGGTGCCGTCAAGCTAAGCGACATCATCGCGCCACTCGCATCCGGATTGGCCTCAAATCTCGGAAAGGCTCCGTTGATGCTGGAACAGGCCCTCTACACGGCGGAGACTTACACCCTAAACGCAGCCAAAGCTATCGCGGATTTTCAGGGTCTCACGGACAACCCACTCGCGACGCACCTATCCACCCAGGCACAGCAAGTCGCGGCAGCCAGCAACGCACTCAGCAGCGCCAAGTCGTCGAATTCGGACCTCATTACTCAGGGCGTTCTCGAAGGTCAGCTGGTCGCCAGAATTGCGGACTACACAAACGCTCTCCAGGTGGCCGTTCAAAACCCTCTGTCGCTAGTCGAGGATGCGATTCTCGAAGCCCTTTCCGATGCTCTTCAATCTGCCATCACTGCCATCGATCAGACCGTTCTCGATCAGCTCAATTTGCTCGCATCTCAGCTTAGCGAGGCATTAGACCAACAAATCCAAAGTCTTCTTCCCGCTTTCGATGCCCTGCAGAACGCATTGGAAGCCAAGATCGTTGACGGAATTACTGCAGTCGAGCAAACCCTTGCTGCACTCGCTCCAGACCTAAACACCGTCATTCAACTTCGTGGCCTGGTTCAAAATCTTTTCGGCAACGTCACTTCGCTCGGTGCGTCAATCAAGACTCTTGCCGTGAATCCACTCCCGGTTCAGCAGCTGGCCCAAATAACGGCCAACGTTAACAACGTCGCGGTCGACCTCCAGCAAATCTACGAAAAGGCAGGTTTTCTCGGCGTTGTCATCAGCAAAGCAACCGCAGGAACGGCATTTTCCGCCGCGATCACGAACGGGCAGAATGCGCTGAAGACGCTCTGGCTGAAGATTGACTATTCGGCAGTGGCCCAAGATCTTGCAATTCTGCAGGATAACTGCGTAAAGCTGGCTTCCGCCTACGACCAGACTCACGCTGAAGGTCAGCAGATTCTTCAGAACGTACGTCAACTACAGAACTGCGTCGCTAAAGCTACGACTTACAAGAAGAAAGCGGCTTCTCTGCCCGATAGCCCAGAAAAGCTCTATCGTCAGCTCCAGCTGTTGCAAAAAATGCAAGGTCACATCCTACGTGCTCTGTCCGCCCTGCAGTCCCTCGCTTCACAGACCCTCCCTGCGGGCCTGCCCGCGGCGGTACAAGCCGCCGCACAAAAGGCGGCAGCCGATATCATCACGGCGGTCGCTGACCTTGCCGACGAACTCACGGTCTCTCCGCAACTGCTCAATGACGCATCCACCGTTGGCACGGCGATCGAACTCCAACTCGCCGTGCTAACCGGTGATCCTGACGCGACGAAAACGCTCCACGAGTCCAGCGCCGACTTGTTGCAGCAGCTGAAGACCCTGCGCGCACAAATCGCAAAAGACCCTTTGAACGTAGCTCTCAAGCTCCTCCACTACAACCTCAGTATCGATTATCAACGTCCGCTCGCGATCGCGCTGTCCTATATCGCGTACCTCCAGGCCGCCGCAAATACCCAGTTGAACAATTTCGTGGCCATTCTCGCTCCCGTCGAGACTCTTGCCTTACAGTTACAAACCACCCTGTGCAAGGTCCAAGGACTCTGGGCGACATTTGTTTCTAAAGCGAAGACCATCTCTGGTCCGAACAACGCCAGGATCGGAACGATTGTCGTTTCGTTGTTCGGTTCGGACATCGATGCGATCGACGCCGCGTTCACAAATCTGTGTGACCCCAACCAGATTGCACCCTCGCAACTGCTGCACAACGCCCAGCAGGTAAGTGCTGCCTTCGTTGCGCTCGTGACCGACATTCGATCCAAGATCCCTTCGTTATCGACCGTTGAGGCTGCACTAACCGATGCCGTCAAGCAGGAAGTCGAGTCACTACTCGCTACGTTGCTCGACGATATTCCCATTCCTACGAGTGTGAATCTCAGTTATACGTGGGCTCCGGAAATTCAGAGCTTCGAACCTGTGTTCATTTTGGGTCCCGACGCAGCGTTTACCGTCACCGCATCGGCGCAAGCGGGCTTGAACTCTCAGCTCAATGGGGTTACAGGATCCTTCGTAATCGATGCGGAGCTCACGAGCTTTTCCATCGTTCTAATCGGCGAGGATCCTTTCATTACCCTCGTCATCGACAAGCTCACCTTCACCTCGCACAACGGAAGCAAGCCCGACGTCCGCCTCACTCTCAACACCGTCACCTTCGGTGCCGCAATGCAGTTCGTGCAGGACCTCGCGGATCTTCTCGACCCTTCCGATGGCCCTTTCATTGAACTAGCCGCCGACTCCATCCGCGCGGGCTTCCGCTTCGCGATCGAATCCATGACTCTCGGCGCGTTCAACCTTATGCAACTTGCCATCGAGGTCGCAGTTGCGCTTCCATTCGATGGAACACCCGTCCGCTGCGAGCTCGGCCTTTCCGACCAGCAACTGCCCTTTCTCCTCAGCTGCGGAATTTATGGCGGCGGTGGCTTTCTGCAGCTTCAGCTTGGCCTTGACGGCGTTCAACTACTACAAGGCGCTTTTGAGTTTGGTGTCTGCGCTGCCATCTCCATCGGTCCCTTGCAGGGAGATGGTTTCGTTGTCGCCGGGATTTATTTTCGGATCACTGCGAATGCATCCGAAGTCTGCGGCTTCGTTCACGCCCACGGACATATGGATATCTTCGGCATCATCAGCATGGACGTCGACCTTTACGTCGCGGTCTGCTACGACGGAGCCACTGGGTGTGTTCGGGGTGTGGCCACATTTTCCGTGTCTATTAGCATCGCGTTCTTCAAGGAAACCTTCACGATGCAGTCGCAGTATTCGTTCGGTGGCTCTGGCACGACAAACTCAGCCGAGAACATCCAGGACACGCCTGCCACTGTCGAAATTCTGGTGGCTTCTGCGGATCCCCAATTATTCGAACTCGCTCTCGACTCTCCTACAGCACCGGCAAAGCGGAAATGCGCGCCGCCATGTCCCCAAACCTGGCAGGCACCGCTCTTTATTGATCCGGCGGTATGGAAAACTTACTACAACTCATTTGTGTGAAAACCGAGGAATAGATATGTCATCAGGAGCTCCGAATCCCCCGAAGGATCAACTCTTTCTTACGGCCTTGCCGAACGGACGAAAAGGAAGAGCAGGTGATTTGCGACTTTCGCTGCTGCTCACTCCATCCCTCTACGACAACTCGGCGCTTCCATCTCCCTTCGACACGTGGCCCGACACCGCGGCAAAGCTCCAGTGGACGGTCACCTTTCTCAATCCCGACCACTCCATCATCAGCGCGATCATATCCACTCCCATTACTCCCACGATCGATCCTCAGAGCTGCCAAAATCCCCAACGCTGTCTGGGCCCCGAGGTCGACACAAAGCTCTGGACCGAGATCTTCGCCGCGGTGGACTGCGTCAAGAAGCGCAAGGGCGGCAATCATTTGCATCACAGCTGGCGGCTCTCGCACAACATCACCAACCTACATAACCGCCACCAATTGGATCGGTTAGCTTCCGCGTACAAAGAGTTCAGCGCGAAGAAAAGGATCACTGTCCCGCCGACGCTGTTGAAGCAATTGAATAATCAGATGCAGCCGCCGCCTCTCTTTCTCCATCCGGAATTTGGAACTAATTTGGCTCTGAAGTTCGACGATCGGAGCGTTGCCCAAGCCAACTTGCAACGGCTCCTTGCAGAGCTGCCCAACTCAGTCGCAAACTACCCTCCGGTCGTCCAACCCCGCGTCAACTACGCCATCCAACAGCTTGAGACCTATGGCGGCGCGAAACTCTCTGCCGTCTCTCTCTCCGCCGTATACATTTCGTGCCTGAAATCAGCAGTAAAGGCGGGGCACCCTGACCCGAGTGTAACCGCCGCTATCACCACCATAAGAGGGTGGTTCACTCCGCCTTCCAACTTTCAGCCGGATTACCCTGACATCGACACGGTCATCGACTATCTCGAAATGCTCCTGTTCCACCGAAGGAATTCCGTGCAAAAACAAGACGACATCCCTAAGCCTGACTTCCATCAACTGCTTGGGCTGGTGCACAACCATCCGGCCATCCTACGCAAGCTCGGCCTCGTGTTCGATTTCGTGGTTACTCCCCCACCGGGACTCGCCGGGCCGTGCTCCGTCGTGGTAAATCTCAATACGAAGCTTGATTCTGTGACGCAGCAACTCGCGAGGACGCTCGCGGTCAATCCGAAATATACGCAGTGCACGGTTAAACAGGACGACTTCTACGCAAATCCAAAAGATCCAAGTGAACAGCTCTTTCAAAGTGGCCTTTTGAATCTGCAGGCAATCAGCAGCACCCCGGGCGCGACGGGCAAGCCAAGATACACGTTAGTTCCCGAGAACGCGGATGGCCAAGCGGTAAAACGCACCGATCAAGTCAACAACGCTGCCCGAAGCGCGGAATACACCACATCCGCGCCAACGGCTATGAGGCCAAACGCGACTCCGTCACCGTCCCCGGGTGCCGCTGTTTCGACCCCTTCAGCCAGAACCAATCCCGTCACAGTCTCTCCCGCGCCGCGTACAGTCGGCCTAGCCCTCTTTGATCGAGATCGTCTAGCCAAGCTTGAACAGGCGATTGCCAACCTACCGCCTACAAACCCCGATGATCCTCCGCCGAGTCCCCAGGACGATTTCTTTGCCGATGACCTTATCGTGGGCTACCGCGTCGACGTGCTTTACAAACAGAGGTTTTTTTCACTATGCCTCCGCGCATCGACGTACGACATCTACGCCCCCTATCACGTCAACTCCCCTTTGAGCGGCACAAAGATCGACAGCTGGAAACCGGTCACTCCTATGGAGCTGTGTGCAGACGAGGGTTTTGTCTCTTTCGGAGCCACGCAGTCACCGCTCACGCCTGGAGATACGACCGACGATCCAGCAGGAACCCAAACCCAGGTGCATCAAGCCATTTTTACCTGGAGCGGTTGGTCGTTATCCGTGCCTCAGCCCAAAATCCCGCAGATGAATCCTCAACCGCAGAAAGATCAAGCAACTCAGGTGAAGAGCCAGCACTTCGCTCTTCAACCCTGCTATACGTTGCCCGAAGGCGTCAAACTGCCACCGCTGCGCTTCAATACGGACTACCGTATCCGCTGTCGCCTCGTGGATCTCGCAGGAAATGGCGCACCTCCTGGGCTAGACCCGAACAATCTCGAGTTCTTCATGTGCACCGCCGCTCCTGTGGCCCAGTTCAGCCGGCACGAGCCAATCCGCGCGCCCCAGTTTCTTCTCACCAAGGCGATCGATCGAGAAAACGAACCTGGTACACACATCGATCGGATGGTAGCGCGGGATAACGACAAACGCTCCGAGCGCATTCTTGTTCCTCCGCGAGAGTCTCTGCGTCTCGCCGAACTTTCTGGATTTCTCACTAACGACCGCTTGCCGCATACAGCATTCGAAAACCAACAGCTCCTCATAGACGGTTCATTTCCGTCGGTGGCTTGCGCGAAAGAGAACCAATGGATTGATGGGGACGTCAACAGGCCAGCAGATAATGATGGAATTTTCTTGGGCAGGATCACCGATGACCCGCCCCAAAACCCGTACTACCCCGATCCGTTGGCCAACTTTGTCCGAGTGGAGGTCGTACAGCTGACTGACGATCCCGATCAATCCCTGCCGGTGGACCTGCTTTGGCTCAAGATCGCAACAAAGTCGCCGTGGCCGAATCGGCTCCCCGCCCGAATTCGACTCATTCCGCGGGACGCGGGCGGCGATCCAAAAATCGAGGTCGATGCATACGCTACGGTCGAAGACCGTAATGGCGCCGCCTCGGTACCCACGCTAAATGTGAACCTTCCGAAAGGCTGCATCGTTGTGCTCAGCATCAGTTCCGCAGCGGTCGAAGGTGGATTGGCTGGGACTGATCAGATGCCCTATCCCGTCCACTTATTCAATCTCACGCAAGTGCATACGGGACAGCTGCGGAAGGGAAAGCGAACTGCCCTCAGTTCACTAGCCGATGGAGGCGAATTGGTCGATGAACTCGCCTCGACCATTATGGCTAGCCCCAATCATCCCTTGGATTCCCCTCACGCGTTCGTTGACGGAAGCCTTGACATCACTACTCCCAAACGGACCATGACGCTTGTGCACGCAGTCAAGCAACCTCTGGATCCGCCGACATTCGCCCCCGAGGGTAATGCAGGTTACCTACAGGTTCTGCGAGGC
>JGI12635J15846_10000792_pt1 | contig 27400 bp, 19 predicted proteins | sample BlaSpr_A8_OM2_M2_FD_15846 | JGI IMG/M metagenome (IMG submission 15846)
GGCCGAGCAGCGACAAGCCTGAATACGTGGTGACCAGCTTCATGGTGGAGGCGGGCATCATCGGCTCGTTGGCGTTGATCGCGACGAGCGGCACGCCGCCGCCGCCAATGCGCTCGACCACCACGCTCATCGATGAAAGCGGCACATGGGCGCGTGCAAGCGCCGCCATGACCGTGGCCGGAAGCGGGCCGGCCGGGACGGCGATGCGCTGGAACTTCGACTTCTTTGCCGCTGCGTGTTTCGGCGCTTGTTTCTGTCCTTCCGATTTCGTGCCGCCACCGCCACGAGCCTCTGCGGGCGTGTTCATCGTGAAGGTGAAAGCAGATACAACGATGGCCAGTGTCGCGGCGACACACCAACGTTTGGTGCGGGGTTTTTTTCCGTTCAGAAATGGTGCTCTATACATGTGGTCGGATCGTGATGTCGTGCGGTTATGCGGATTGCAGGGCGAAGCCGCCGAGCGGTGCGGCTATTGTAAGTGGGGTTCTGCTTACGGTTTAAGGTTTGCGGGCTTTCAGTCGATGCCTCGCGTTCCGCTCGGGCTTAGCGCGGCGCCAGCCGTTCCGGCAGTGAATAACGCTGCATGGTGCGCTCCATGCCATCGAGGAATGCCTGCTCCGCCGGGTTCATCTTGCGTCCGCGATGCCACAGCAAATCCACATCGACATCGACCAGACCCTCTTCCGGCGGCAAGCGCCAGAGGCGCTGCTGAGTGAGGTCGTCGCGGACAATGTGCTCGGGCAGACAACCAATGCCGTATCCCGCGAAGATCAGCCGCCGCACTTCGTCCAGACTCGGCGATGCCGCCACGATCCGCCCCGTGAACCCGCGCTGGTCGCGAAATACCGTCAGCGGCGACAAGCTGTCGCCTATCTGGTCGCTTGTAAACGACACGAAATTTTCCGCGAGCAAATCTTCCATCGACAACCCATGCCGCCCGAACAAGCGATGATGCCGTCCGCAAAAAATTGCATATCGCTGGCGCAGGAAACAGCGCTGCTCGAGTTTATCGATGGGCGTACGGCACAAGCTGAGGCCCGCCGTCGCTGTCTTTTGCAGCAGCGATGAAATGATGTCCGACGAACGCATCACCTCGATATGCAAGTCGATGCGCGGATAAGTCCGGTGAAATTCGGCGAGAAACTCGTCGTACACGCCCGAATCGATCCGGCTCACCGTGAGCAGCCGGATCGAACCGGTGATGTCCTCGCTCCGGTCATCGAGCTCGGTTTCGAGCCGCGACATGTGGCCGTAGATATCGCTCGCGATCCGGTACACCTCTTCGCCCGCGCGCGTTGGCTCGAAGTGCGGGCCGCGGCGCTGGATCAGATTGCGTCCAAGCGTGTCTTCCAGCCGCTTCAACGCCTGGCTCACCGCTGGTTGTGTCAGATGCAGTCGCGCGGCGGCGCGGCTCACGCTGCGCTCCTGCATGATGACCAGGAAGGTTCGCAGCAGGTTCCAGTCGAGCCGGTCGTTCAGGAATCGCGCGATATCCACACGCCGTTGAATCATGGGGAAATGTCCAAGGTATTAGCCATATTTATATTGCGAATAATAAATCGAAATTGGACTAATGTTTTATGGCTGGCGATAAAACGCCCTGACCATGTGCATCGATACAAGCGAATCAGGAGCCACTGTGACCCCAGCACCCAGTCAGACCCGCCAGCCCGTGCGCGCGGCGACCGCCGCTTTTATTGGCACGATGATCGAGTGGTACGACTTCTACATCTACGCCACCGCCGCCGCGCTTGTGTTCGGCGAGCTGTATTTCCCCTCGCACGATCCGTTCATCAGCACGATGGCGTCCTTCGCCACGTTCGCCGTTGGCTTCTTCGCGCGGCCTTTGGGCGGCGTGATCTTCGGGCATCTCGGCGACAAGATCGGCCGCAAGAAAGCGCTGATGACCACGCTGATGATGATGGGCGTGGCGACCGTGTGCGTCGGTTTGCTGCCGGCTTATGCGAAGGTCGGCGTGCTCGCGCCGGTATTGCTCGTGCTCCTGCGCGTGGTGCAGGGCATCGCGGTCGGCGGCGAATGGGGCGGGGCGGTGTTGATGGCCGCCGAACATGCACCGAAGGGGCGGCGGACGTTCTTCGCATCGTTCGCGCAACTTGGCAGCCCGGCCGGACTGATCCTTTCGCTGATTGCGTTTCGCGCGGTGACGTCGATGCCGCATGAGGAGTTCATCGCGTGGGGCTGGCGTCTGCCATTTCTCGTGAGCGCGGTGTTGCTCGTGGTTGGCGTTTTGATCCGGATGGGCGTGAACGAGTCACCGGAATTCGAGCGCGAGAAGCTGTCGAAGCGCACCGTCGAATTGCCGATTGCCGAAGTGTTTCGCTCGTCGGGCGCGCTGGTGGCGTTTTGTATTGGCGCGAACACGATCGGCATTGCCGGCGTGTATTTCACCAACACTTTCATGATTTCGTACACGACGCAGTACGTCGGCGTGACGAAATCGCTGATCCTCGATTGCCTGTTTGCCGTCGCGATCATCCAGTTCCTCACGCAGCCGCTTGCCGCGTTGCTTGCCGAAAAGATCGGCGGTGCGCGCTTCCTGAAGTTGACGGCCCTCTGCGCGATGATCTCGCCGTATCCCATGTTCATCCTCGTGCAGAGCGGCAACATGGTGTCGATGATTATCGGTATCGCGATAGCCGTGGTCTGTATGGCGAGTTTCTATTCGGTGATCGCAGGTTTTGTCAGCGGCGTGTTTCCGGTGCGTGTGCGGTACTCGGCGATTTCTTTGTCGTATCAGGTTTGTGGGGCGATTGCGGGTGGTTTGACGCCGCTCGTGGGGACGTGGCTTGCGCATAAATTCACCGGGCAATGGTGGCCGCTCGCTGTGTTTTATACGTGTCTTGCCGGGATTTCGCTGCTGTGCATCGTTGCGCTTGATGCGCTGAAACATCGCCGCGCCGATGCCCCGGAAGCACTGGCGACCAGCTGAATTTAGAGGAAACCGGATCATGTTGAAAATCGACGGTCCGCGGTTGTGGGCGAGCTTGATGGAGATGGCGCAAATTGGCGCGACGCCGAAGGGCGGCGTGCGTCGTCTTGCATTGACGGAAGACGACCGGCGCGGCCGCGCGCTGTTTGTGACGTGGTGCCTTGAAGCGGGCATGAACGTGCGTATCGATGAAATCGGCAACTTGTTTGCGCGTCGTGAAGGCTCGAATGGGAAGGCGAAGGCCGTGCTGATCGGCAGCCACCTCGATACGCAACCCGAAGGCGGTCGCTTCGACGGCGTCTACGGCGTGCTAGCTGCGCTCGAAGTCGTGCGTACGCTTAATGATCGCCGCGTGACCACGGAAAAGCCCATCGAGATCGTCTCCTGGACGAACGAAGAGGGCGCGCGTTTCACGCCTGCGATGCTCGGCTCGGCGGTGTTTGTCGGCGCGACGCCGCTTGCGACCGCGTTGCAGACGAAGGACGCAGAGGGCGTGACTCTACGTGAGGCTTTGCAACAAAGCGGCTACGCCGGCACACGCGGACACGGCGTGGAGAACGTCGATTCGTATTTCGAAGCGCACATCGAACAAGGCCCGATTCTGGAGAGCCACGGCAATCCGATCGGCGTTGTCACCGGCGGGCAAGCGATCCGCTGGCTCGACGTCGAAGCGACCGGCGTTGCCGCGCACGCCGGCACGACGCCGATGCCGTATCGGAAGGACGCGCTGTTTGCGAGCGCGGCGATGGCGCTTGAACTCGAAGCCATCGCGCAACGTTTTGCGCCGCTGGGCCTGGTCACGATCGGTCAGGTGGATGTGCCGAATTCATCGCGTAACACGATCGCCGGGCGCGTAGCGTTCACGGTCGATCTGCGTCATCCCGACGATACGCAAATCGACGCGATGGAACGCGAAGTCCGCGAGCTCTTCGGCAGGATCGCGGAGGATCGAGGACTGAAAGCCAACATCTCGACGTACTGGAAAAGCCCAGCCACCCCGTTCGATACCGAGTGTGTCGACCTCGTTGAAGAAGCTGCGAAAGGCTTCGGCTACGCGTACGAGCGTATCGTTAGCGGCGCGGGTCACGACGCGATTCACCTCGCGCGGCACGTGCCCACGGCGATGGTTTTCATCCCTTGCGTGGACGGCCTGTCGCACAACGAAGCCGAGGACGCGCTCCCCGAAGACGTCACGTGCGGCGCGAACGTTTTGATCAATGCGGTGCTGGCGCGTGCGGTCACCGCGTAATAAGGACCCGACAATGTTGACTTACTTCCATCCTGCGCAACTGAAACATCATCCGCGCACGTATCTTTCGCGCGGCCAGATGCGCACGCCGCAGGAGATTCCAGAACGCGCGTTGCGGCTGGCCGCGGCATCGAAGGCAATGGGTTTCGATGTCCGCGAACCCGCCGACTTTGGCGCTGCGCCGCTCGCCGCGGTCCACGGCATGAACTACTTGCGCTTCCTTGAGGAAGCGCATCGCGAGTGGAAGAAAGTGCCCGCCGATTGGGGCGACGAAGTGATGTCGAATGTGTACATCCGCGAGAACAATCCGCTGCGTGGCGTCCTTGGGCAGGCAGCGCGTTATCTCGCCGATGGCAGTTGCCCGGTCGGCCCCGATACTTACGAATCCGCCTACTGGTCGGCGCAAAGCGCGCTGGCGGGCGCCAACGCGATCATGGACGGCGCGCGTGAGGCGTACGCGTTGTGCCGGCCACCGGGGCACCATGCGCGCGCAGAAGCGGCGGGAGGTTTCTGCTACCTGAACAATGCGGCAATAGCGGCGCAGGCGTTGCGAGAGAAGTACGGCCGCGTAGCCATCCTCGATACCGACATGCACCACGGCCAAGGGGTGCAGGAAATCTTCTACGACCGCAGCGACGTTTTATACGTATCGATTCACGGCGATCCGACGAACTTCTACCCGATTGTTGCCGGATTCGAAGACGAGCGTGGCGAGGCGGCCGGCGAAGGTTACAACGTGAACTTGCCGATGCCGCATGGTTCATCGGAGGACGTATTTTTCGAGCGGCTCGATGCCGCCGCACGCGTGCTGGATCGCTTTCAACCGAACGCCTTGGTCCTGGCGCTTGGCTTTGACATCTACAAGGACGATCCGCAGTCGATGGTCGCGGTGACCACCGAAGGTTTCGGCAAGCTGGGCCGAAAGATCGGCGCGATGAAACTGCCGACACTGGTCGTGCAGGAGGGTGGGTATCACATCGATACGCTGGAAGCGAACGCGCAATCATTCTTCGATGGGTTCAGCAGCGGGCGTTGAGGGACGGCGATTAATTTGTTGATATTTGTCGGCGGTGCTGGGTAAGCCAGCACCGCCGTTTTTGTATTGAAGCGGACAAACCTCTATCCCAAATTAATACCACTTGAATACCATTTTGCGACCGGATAGTCTTCTGCGTTGAGGTGAACAATTAGCGGAAACCGCAACGACGGAGGAGCCATGACAAAGTTTCGGTCAATATGTTTTGTAATACTAACAACTTCATGCGATACGTCGGCATGGGCAGCGCCAGGCGCTCTCGAAGACGATGAACTGACGCGCGGCACGACGCGGCCGTGGCGTTCTGAAGATGTGCCGAGTCTCTTCTCGAAATCGGAGACGACCGTCAGTACAACGTTTTATTCGCGAAATCGGCATGCCACCGATCACGCGGGCGACATCCATGTCGACGCACTCTCGCTGGGTCTCGACTGGCGCTCGGGTTATGCGGCAGGCCCTTGGGGTTTTGTCGGCGCGGATCTGTCCGGCTTCACCAATCTGCGGCTCGCGCCCGGCACCGGTCTGTCGGAAGTGCTGTACCACGACTATCGCGATGGCGCCGACAAGACCTATGCAACGCTTGCGCAAGCCGCGTTGAAATGGCGCAGCGGCGCGACGGGCGACGGATGGCAGGTCCGCGCGGGTTATACGCCAATCAGTGTCGGCACGCTCGGGACGTCGGGAGGGCTGCATTCGCACGCGTATCGCGGTGCGGAATTGAAGTACCGCGCAGGGGGCTGGGAGATCGGCTACGGCTTGGCCGACCAGTTTCGCAATGAATGGGACAACCGGTTTCGGCCGATGACCAACGCGAGGCATCAGAATCGCGATCAATATGACGGCACCGCCAGCCGCATCGACTTCGTGCACAGCGTCGGTATTCGCTACGAGGCGAATGCGGATAGTTCCGTCGACGCGGGTGCGGGTGAGGGCAGACGGTATCGCCGCAATGCGCAGGTTGCGGCCACGCGCGCCTGGCGGATCGCCGATAGCGGTACGGTGACCACGACCGCCTACGCGTTGTGGGGACGCTACGAAGCCGCGCTCGGGCCCGTCGCCGCACCGCGCGACGAATGGCATGCGAGCACGAGCGTCGGCTACGCCAGCGGACCCTTCACCGTCAGTTTGGGCTTCGGCGTCACCCATGCACCGGACTCCGGCGAGATGAATTTTCGCCTGACGCCGTGGGCCAACAGCGACAACCGCAACCAGATCCAGACTTGGGGTCAGCTCGACGACTTCGTTTGGGACGGTACACGGGTGCTCAAGGCCGCGGCGTCCTACCAGATCGGGTCGTATGTCGGCATGCCGGGTCTTGCGGTTGGTATCAGCGGCATTCGCGGGTGGGCGATCAGGAATCCGGGGCGCGGCAACACCTCTGCGAACGAGATCGACCTGAGCCTGACCTACGACGTGAAGGAGGGCCCGCTCAAAGGGGTTGGGGTTGGTATTTTCCCCGCGCGCCTGCGTACCAACGGCTTCTACGGGAAGTCCGACCGCAACGACGTGAAGCTCATCGCGTCGTACAGCAAGACATTTTGAGGGGGCGACATCATGAATCGAACAACCCTGGCGATCGGATTTCTGGCAATGGCGACCGTATTCCCTGTATCCGCCCTGACTCCCGCCCTGACTCTCGCGTTTCCTGCCGCCGCAACTCAGGATGCACCTCGCGACAACATCAACACCGCTACGGGCGTGGCGCTGGCCGCACTGCTCGCGAACGACCTCATGCTGCGTGTATCGGTCGATAACAACGACGCAGCGAAAGCAGGTGTGCCGTGTGCCGATCTCGGCGCGGACTCGGCCAGTTGCGTAACGGGTCGGCTGATACTCGTCAACAGCGGGCAGACGCGTATCGCGGGCGATGGCTGGAAGCTTTATCTGCACAGCATTCGCCGGCTGCTGAAGATCGGCCATCCGGATTTCTCGTTGAGGCACCTGACGGGCGATCTCTACGAACTGACGCCGCGACCGGGTGCGGTAGCGATTGGCCCAGGTGAGCGCGTTGAATTGCCGTTCGTCGCCGAGTACTGGTTGCTGCGTTACAGCGATGTTTTGCCCCGGCCTTATGTCGTCGTAGCAGGCGCATCGCCCGCCGTGCTGAAGCGCGACGATACCGACGACGAGACTCGGTACGTCGACCCGCTTCCCAACGATAAAACCAACGTCCCCATGACGCCCGCGCAGATATTTCGTCAGCAGGTCGAACGTGGCGAACCACTTCCGGCGCAGCAGCTTGCGGCACGCGCGCTGCCGTCGGTGATCCGTCAGCAAGCCGGTGATGGCGAAGTCGACTTGCGCGGTGTCGAGTTATCGCTGCCGGATTTGCCGCCGGCGAGCGTTGCCGCGCTGCGTGAACGTGCCAATATGCTTGGGCTCGCCAAGCAAGGATTGCGAATCACCGGGATGCTCGCGCCACGCGCGTTGCCTGCTGACATTGCCGTGCCGGGTGGCTATCGGCTGCGGATCGGGGGCACCGGCGCGGCCATCGACGGTTACGACGCTGCAGGTCTTTACTACGGTGTGCAGACCTTGTTGTCACTGACACCTGCCGGCGGCGGCCGGATTCCGGCGATGACCGTCGAGGACGCGCCGCGCTTCGAGCATCGCGGGATGATGGTCGACGTCGCGCGCAACTTTAGGCAGCCCGCTACGCTGCGCCGCCTCATTGACCAGATGAGTGCATACAAGCTCAATCGTTTGCACCTGCATTTGTCCGATGATGAAGGCTGGCGGATTGAAATTCCGGGATTGCCTGAACTGACCGCGATAGGCGCGCAGCGTTGCCACGATCCCGACGAAACACGTTGCCTGTTGCCCCAGCTTGCCTCGGGCCCTGACAACCGTTCGGGAAGCGGGTACTTGCGTCGCGAGGACTACATGGCCCTGCTGCGTTATGCGGACGAGCGCTTTGTCGAAGTCATTCCCGAAATAGATATGCCTGCTCATGCCCGCGCTGCCGTGGTCGCCATGGAAGCGCGGTACCGGCGCATGCACGCGTCGGGCCGCGAACAGGAACCGAACGCTTTTCGCCTGCTTGATCCCGACGACACCTCACAGACCCTGTCAGTGCAGTTTTACGATCGCCGCAGTTACCTGAATCCGTGTTCGAGTGGCGCGCTGAATTTTGCCGGCAAGGTGATCGGCGAGATTGCCGCGATGCATCGCGAAGCGCAGGTGCCCTTGCGGGCATGGCATTTCGGCGGGGATGAGGCCAAGAACATTCTGCTCGGAGCGGGTTTCCAGTCGCGCGACGGCACGGATCCGGGCAAGGGCCGTATCGATACAACCGCGCAGGACAAACCATGGGCTCGTTCGCCAATGTGCGCGGCCTTGATGAAGCAGGACGGTATTGCTTCAGTTGACGAGCTGCCGTCGAGGTTTGCACGTCAGGTCAGTACGCTGGTGAACGCCAACGGTATTGACACGATGGCGGCGTGGCAGGACGGTTTGAAGCACGCGAGCGGCCCGCACGACTTCGCGACGAAGAATGTAATGGTGACGTTGTGGGACCCGCTCTTCTGGGGCGGAGCCGAAACGGTGCGGACCTGGGGCGCAAAGGGTTATCGCGGGGTACTGGCGCTGCCGGATTACCTGTATTTCGATTTCCCCTATGCACTTGATCCACATGAGCGCGGCTACTACTGGGCATCGCGTGCGACGGACAGCTACAAGACGTTCACGCTCGCGCCGGATAATCTGCCGCAGAACGCAGAAGTGATGCCCGATCGTGAAGGCAAGCCGTTCGAGTTGACGAGCACGGGTCCGGCGGCGCGTATCGATGGTATGCAGGGGCAGGCTTGGGGGGAGATCATGCGTACCGATCAGCAGTTCGAATACATGGTGTATCCACGTTTGCTGGCACTGGCGGAACGTGCGTGGCACCGGGCGAACTGGGAGCGGCCGTATCGAGAGGGGGAGCGCTACAAACTGGGCGAAACGGATCATGTCGACAAGCTTGCGCTGGCGCGTGACTNGCAGGGCTTTGCAAGCGTCGTGCAGCAGCGCGAACTGGCAAAGCTGAAGCTTGCGGGAATCGGATATCGTTCACCGCAGCCAGCGCTCGCCGATACCGGCCTGACAAAGCGCGATTGATGGGTAAACTGAGTTTCCGGGGTTACCCGGCGTCGGCTGACGTCGGGGCCGTAGTCGGCGAGCCCGGATATCGGTAACAAGAAAAGATCGAGGTCGCGGCGAGCCGGCGCGTACGGCTAAGCGCACGGCGTTGCCCAGGCGCGTCTTAAGTCCCCTTTAAGCCCCGCCTCAGTCGACCCGGCTAGAATAAGCATCCGGGCTGCAAAGCCGAGAAAAGCCGTGACCCAAATCGATGCGAATCCTACTGGTAGAAGACGACAGAATGATTGCGGAAGGTGTCCGCAAGGCGCTGCGCAGCGACGGGTTCGCAGTGGACTGGGTGCAGGACGGTGAAACGGCCCTGACGGCGGTGGGCGGCGAACCTTACGACCTCATGCTGCTGGACCTGGGCCTGCCGAAACGCGACGGCCTCGACGTCCTCAAGAGCTTGAGAGCAAAGGGCAACGCGCTACCCGTGCTAATCGTTACGGCTCGCGACGCCATTGCAGACCGCGTAAAAGGCCTGGATGCCGGCGCCGACGACTACCTCGTCAAACCTTTCGACCTCGACGAACTGGGCGCGCGTATGCGAGCGTTAATCCGCCGCCATGCCGGCCGCGGAGACTCGCTGATCCGCCACGGCGCGCTGACGCTCGACCCCGTTGGCCACCAGGTCACGCTGGACGGCAACGCAGTAGCTCTTTCAGCCCGCGAATTCGCTCTGCTCGAAGCCCTGATGGCCCGCCCGGGCGCGGTCTTATCGAAGAGTCAGCTCGAAGAAAAAATCTATGGCTGGGGTGAGGAAATCGGCAGTAACACGGTCGAGGTCTATATCCATTCGCTGCGCAAAAAGCTCGGACCCGACCTCATCCGCAACGTCCGTGGCTTAGGTTATATGGTGTCGAAGGAAGCCTGATGCATTCCATTCGCCGCCAACTGCTGGTCTGGCTGCTGGCACTGGTGATCGTCGGCGTGGGGTTTGCGGGCTGGCTGATCTACCGTCAGGCGCTGGCCGAAGCGAACGAACTCTTCGATTACCAACTGGAACAGATCGCGGCCGCGCTGCCATCGGAGCCGTTTTCGTCGGTGCTGCAATCGCGCAGTGACAGCGACGAAGGCGTCGTGATCCAGATCTGGAACCGCAACGGCGTGCTCATGTACTACTCGCACCCGCGCGTGCCGCTCGCGCCGCACGCGGAACTGGGCTTTTCCACCGAAGCCACGCCGCGCGGCGTATGGCGTGTCTACAGCGCGATCGTTGGCGACAACGTCGTCCAGCTGGCCCAGCCGCTGTCCATCCGCAACCGGCTGGCGGCGGGTGTCGCGTGGCGAACCTTGTGGCCGCTCGTGGTCCTGTTGCCGCTGCTCGGCATGGCGATATGGATCATCGTCGGACGGGGTCTGATGCCCCTGCAACGCGTGACACGCGCGCTCGACACACGTCATCCCGAAGCGCTTGAGCCTTTACCCGACAACCGGTTGCCGGAAGAAGTCGTACCCGTCGTGCGCGCCTTGAATGCGCTGCTCGCCCGCCTCGCGACCGCGCTCGATACGCAAAAGGCCTTCGTCGCCGATGCCGCCCACGAACTGCGCACGCCGCTCGCCGCCGTGCAGATCCAGGCGCAACTGGTGGCGCGCGCGAAGGACGACGAATCGCGCAAGGAAGCGCTCGACGACCTCCAAGCGGGCATCACGCGCGCCACGCGCCTCGCTGAACAACTGCTTGCGCTTGCCCGCTCGGAGCCCGACGGCAAGAGCGCGACCACGCCGGTGGACCTGCATGCGCTGCTGGACGAATGCGTCGGCGCCTCCGTGCTGGTGGCGCAACAGCGCGGCGTCGACCTGGGCATCGAGGCGAGCGAGCCGGCGACCATTTCCGGCGATGCCAACGCGTTGCGCGTGATGTTCAACAATCTCATCGATAACGCCACGAAATACACGCCAGGCGGCGGCCGGGTCGATGTCTGCCTGGGCGTGGAAAACGGCAGCCCGATAGTGGAAATCGCCGATAACGGCCCGGGCATTCCCGCCGAGGAACGCGAGCGCGTGTTCGACCGGTTTTATCGTGTTGGAGTGACCGCGAACCGGGTGCGCACGGACGTGGCGGGCAGCGGCCTCGGTCTTGCCATCGTGCGCCGGATCGCCGCCCAGCATGGCGCAACGGTGTCGCTCGCCGAATCGAAAAGCGGCGGTTTACTGGTCTCAATTCAATTTAAAGGCGCTTTAAGTGCCCTTTAAGCGGCGCCTCGTACTCTTCGTTTCATTCTGAAGCGCATCCCCGAGGAGCTCACGATGAAAGCGAAGATCATTTCCCGCAGCGCCATTGCGGTAGCCGTTGTTGTCGCCTTGTCGGCGGGTTACGTGGCTGGTAACAGGAACGTTCCGGCACCGCAGGTCATCACTCCGGTGCAAGCCGCGATGATGCCGGCCGAAGCCGCCGCGAAGACTGGCATTCCGGATTTCTCCGGCCTGGTCGAAACCTACGGCCCCGCGGTCGTCAACATCAGCGCGAAACACGTGGTGAAGACCGCGTCGCGCCGCAACGGCATGAACGGGGGCAATCCGCAGTTGCCGATCGATCCGAGCGATCCGTTCTACCAGTTCTTCAAGCATTTTTACGGTAACGGCGTGCCGGGCATGGGCAGCGACGGCAACGGCCAGAATGCCGCCGATACCCCCAGCGAAAGCCTCGGCTCGGGCTTTATCGTAAGTAGCGACGGCTACATCCTGACTAACGCGCATGTGGTGGACGGTGCGAACGTCGTCACGGTCAAGACCACCGACAAGCGTGAATACCGCGCGAAGGTGGTCGGCGCGGACAAGCAATCGGATGTCGCGGTGCTGAAGATCGATGCGAAGAACCTGCCTGTCGTGAAGATCGGCGATCCGAACGGCAGTAAGGTGGGCCAGTGGGTGGTGGCTATCGGCTCGCCTTACGGTTTCGACAACACGGTGACGTCCGGCATCATCAGCGCGAAATCGCGCTCGCTGCCTAACGAGAATTACACGCCATTTATCCAGACCGACGTTCCGGTGAACCCGGGTAACTCGGGCGGCCCGCTCTTCAATCTGCAAGGCGAAGTGATCGGCATCAACTCGATGATCTATTCACAAACCGGTGGCTTCCAGGGACTTTCGTTCGCTATCCCGATCAATGAGGCAATCAAGGTGAAAGATGCGCTGGTGAAGACCGGGCATGTGGATCGCGGCCGTCTTGGCGTGACCGTGCAGGGCATGGACCAGACGCTCGCGAAGTCGTTCGGCCTGCAAAGCCCGAACGGCGCGCTCGTGAGTTCGATCGAAGCGGGCGGTCCGGCGGCGAAGGCTGGCCTCCAGCCCGGCGATGTGATCCTCTCGCTCAACGGCCAGCCGGTCGCGGATTCGAACGCGTTGCCGTCGCAGGTGGCGGGTCTCGCGCCGGGCACCACGGCGAAGGTGCAGGTCTGGCGTGACAAGAGCACGAAGGACCTGAGCGTGACCGTCGGTGCGTTGTCCGATGCCAAGACCGCAAGCACGGGCGATAACGCCAACAATGGCGATTCTGCGTCGCAAGATGCGCGGCTGGGTGTCGCGGTCCGGCCGCTGACGCCTGAAGAGAAGCAGAGCGCGTCGCTGTCGCGCGGTTTGCTTGTCCAGCAGGCGGGCGGCGCGGCGGAAAGCGCGGGCATCCAGGCCGGCGACGTGATTCTGGCGGTCAACGGCCAGCCGGTCACGAGCGTGCAGCAATTGAAGACGATGGTGGCTCACGCGGGCGACAGCATCGCGTTGCTGATCCAGCGCGACGATGCGCAGATCTTCGTGCCGGTGGATCTCGGCTGATTGTCTACTGATTGTCGGCCGGTTTTTCGGCCCGCGCGGGAGCAGGGCGGCTTGCTGGCGCGGCTGACGGCATGCAACGGCACCGTCCTGAATAAATAGGGTGGGATGCAGGCACGAACTGTGCTGCTTGTTTCTCTCCCGAACCGTTTCGGCCGGCTGTCCGAAACATCGCGTGCTGGACGGCGGGAGGCAAGCGGAACGCCGATGAAGGCGTCTGAAGTCCATAAGGAGTTGAGCACGATGACCAAGACGACTAAAGCAGCGACTGAAGCAAACACCCACGTATTTACTAAACGCACCCGGCCTGCCGTTGCGAAGGCCTCCATTGCGGTGCTAGCGGCCGTGATGACGTTCGGGATGGCAGGCGGCGCGTTCGCCCAGGCATCGAGCGCGGAAACGAGCGACATGAGCAGCGCCGGCAATACGAACGGCGGAGGTCTGCCGCAAATCCAGACGCAGGGCGCTGTGTCGTTCACATCCGGCGGGGTGGGGCTGGACGAATCACACGCGTTGATTCGCGAGCAGGCGCACTGGCCGTTGTCGTTGCGCTTCACGGGGCCGACTGCCGACTATCTCGCCGATGTCCACGTGCGTATTGCGGATGAAAAGAACGCCGAGGTGCTCAAAACCGACGCCATGGGTCCGTACATGCTGGTGAAGCTGCCGCCCGGCCGCTATACGGTTTACGCCCGGTACAAGGATTCGGAAAAGAAGCAGACGGTAACGGTGGCAGGAAACGGCAAGGCGAAGGTCGATTTCCACTGGTCCATTCAGTAGGCCAACCTGGAGATCCAGCACGAGCCGCCACAGGCCACCGTACGTAAAACCGCATATGAAACAAAGGCCTGCGGCTCAGCTGTAAGTGTGGCGTAGGCGCCAATGCCATTCGCGGCGCTTGCACAAGCACCCCGAAGTTGTCTCATAATGAAAGCCACGGGTCCCGGAAAACCCGTGGCTTTTTTATGCCGTTGCTGCAATCCAGCGGCGGCCGTTTGATTTTTGGACCGGGAGCGCGCGATGAATACCGACACGCACCACATCGAAATCTCGCTGAATACGCGACGCCATCGCGTGATTCATCAGGGCGTGACCTTCGCCGACACGCACGCGGCCCTGACGCTGACGGAATCGGGATACGACCCGGTGCATTATTTCCCTCGCACCGACGTCAACACGGCGCGCCTCGCGAAATCCACGCATACCTCGTACTGCCCTTACAAAGGCGACGCTACGTACTACCATCTGCTGACCGAGGACGGCCCGGTCGAAAACGCGGTCTGGAGCTACGAGCAGCCGATGGAACGTGTCGCGCAAATTAAAAGCTATCTGGCGTTCTATCCGACGCGGGTGGATCGTATCGACGAGACAGCCGGTACCTGAAACGCGAACGGGCGGATGCGAGCCGGACTCGAAACCGGGCTCGCCAGATCAATATCAATAAAGTGGGCGCTATGCAGGGGAGAATATGATGGAAGTCGCCGATGCCTTACGCATCCCGCTTGAACCTGCTCAGGTGCGCGAAGCCCTGGGTGACCTTGCGCTGGTGCGCGCGAGTCTCGATAACTGCGAATCCCTAGTGCGCCTGGCCGGCGGCGAATACACGCTGACGCTCACGGTGCCGCTCGGCGCGTTGCGGGCGCGCTACGTGATCCGGGCACATGTGGCAGCTGCCACGCGTTTGCCGCGCCATGACGATCCAGCCGGCGATGTCGACGCGCAAACCCTCAGTTTCAAGGCACGCGGCGAAGGCGTGGGATCGTTGCGCGGCCAGATCGCGGTGGCGCTGATTCCGGCCGCGAACGGTGCATCGACGTGGATCGAATACACCGTGTGGGCGACGCTTTCGGGTCCGCTAGCGGGTTTGCCGACGCGCCAGATCGAAAACGCGCTGCGCGAAGTCGCTGACGACTTTTTCGCCGAATTCTGCGAAGTCGTGCGCGCGAAGCATGGCCAGCCCGCAGCGCTTGCGTCGGAACCGGCCGCCTCACGGCGCCATGTGTTCTTGCGGCCTATCACCATGTCGGCGGCGTTCGCCCGACCCGGAACGCCTGCAGCGCATAAATCGCGAGCGGCGGCGGCCGACGCTATCGGCGGAGTGTTGCGGCATCGGCTGCCCGGTCACGCGCCTCGCCATCCGCATCCGCACAGCCTGCCCGCGTGGGCGTGGGCCGCGATGATCGGCTGTGTCGCCGTGTTTCTGTTTCTCGCGCAGCACTACGGCCTGCAGTAGCGCCGCGGACACTTTGCCTATATTGATTCGCCGGGCAGCAGCATCTTGGGGCTATAGCGCATCACGTCCAAACAGGAATCGATCAGGCGCTCGGCGTCGTTCTTGAGGTCGATGCTCTCAGGCAACATCAGCGAGTCGTAGAGAATGCCGGTAAATAGCGCGTGCAGCATGGTCGTGGCATGGCGCGTATCGAGCATGGCCGGCAACTGGCCTTTATCGACGGCATTGCGCAGTCCGCGCTCGATCTTTTCAATCCCCTCGCGCATGTTGGTCTGATGCCGTTCGCGCACCGGCCCCATGTCCTCCACGAACTCACATTTCAGAAACAGGATGTCGAATACGCGCCGGCGCTGATCGTCGAGCGCGATATTGCGCATGCACCAGATGAAGATGTCGCGGATCCGGCCGAGCGGATCGGATTCGTTTCTGTCAAGCGTTGCTTCGACCAGTTCATCAAGCGGTAACAGGCTGCGGTCGAACATGGCGGTGAACAGATCGCCCTTGTTCGCAAAATGCCAGTAGATTGCGCCGCGCGTAACGCCGGCTTCCAGCGCGATGTCGGCCAGTGTGGTGCGTGAAACGCCTTTCTCGAAAAACACCCGTTCGGCTGCATCGAGAATACTGTTGCGCGTCTCTGCTGCTTCTTCCTTGGTTCGTCTGACCATTGTCTTGTGGGTCCCAGCTTACTTGCTCGAGCGCAGTAAATTACGCGCTTTCTTATGTTGCCCTGCAGCGACGTCACACATTTGTTCATCGCTCGCCAGCCCTTCGAGACGATTCCCCTCGCACTGCTCTTGTTCACGTACGATCGTCTCTTTTACGTTCATTCATGAATGTATATACAATACCATCCGTCCAACGATAGCCCAAGTAGCACTGACCGGTTAATATCCGACACAGCTTTCATTCCGCCGTCCGTCCGCGTGGCCCATCCCAAGGCCGTTGTCAGCGGCAGCCGTACCGAGGGACGACTCCCCGGACGACTCCCGGCGCGGAGGACGAATGATGGTCGGGGCACCGGTTTTTGCGCCCACTGGCTACTGGTAAAGCGTCTTCAGACGCTCGTAGCGGCCCGCCCGTATGAAGAGGCGGCCGCGCACTTATTTCAATCTCAGTCTTTGACAGAGGTCGCTCCATGCGCGTCGAACGGGTTCCATTCCGCTTAATCAGTGCCGCGACGGCTGCCGTGATTCTTGCAGCCTGCGGACAAAAACCATCTGCACCGCCGCCCCAGACGCCCGAAGTCGGGGTCATCACCATCCAGCCTACAACCGTCCCTGTCGTGAGTGAACTGCCCGGCCGCACGAGCGCGTTTCTCGTCGCCCAGGTGCGTGCACGGGTCGACGGCATCGTGCTGCGCCGTGAATTCACGGAAGGCGCGGACGTAAAGGCTGGCCAGCGGCTCTACAAGATCGATCCGGCGCCGTATATTGCGGCCTTGAATACCGCCAAGGCCGCGCTCGCGAAGGCGCAGGCCAACGTGGTCACCCAGAACGCCCTGGCGGCGCGTTACAAGATCCTGGTCGCGGCAAACGCGGTCAGCAAGCAGGACTACGACAACGCCGTGGCGAGCCAGGGTCAAGCTGTGGCCGACGTCGCGTCGGGTAAAGCCGCCGTCGATACCGCCCAGATCAACCTCGGTTATACCGACGTCGTGTCGCCTATCACGGGCCGTATCGGCGTGTCGCAGGTCACGCCGGGCGCTTACGTGCAGGCAAGCGCGGCCACGCTGCTCTCTACCGTGCAACAACTTGACCCGGTTTATGTCGACCTGACGCAATCGAGCGTGGACGGTCTCAAGCTGCGCCGCGACATTCAGGAAGGGCGTTTGCAGACCAGCGGCGTCAACGCGGCCAAGGTCACGCTGATCCTGGAAGACGGCCGCGCGTATTCGGAGGACGGCAAGCTGCAGTTCTCCGACGTCAGTGTGGACCAGAGCACCGGTTCGGTCACGGTGCGCGCGATTTTCCCGAACAAGGACCGCGTGTTGTTGCCGGGCATGTTCGTGCGCGCCCGTATCGACGAAGGCGTGAACAACAAGGCCCTGGTGGTGCCGCAAATCGGCGTGACGCATGACCAGAAGGGGCAGCCGACGGCACTCGTGGTCGGTCCGGACAACAAGGTGGCGCTGCACCAGCTGGTGACGTCGGGTACGTACGGCGACAAGTGGGTAGTGGACAGCGGCCTGAACGCGGGCGATCGCGTGATCGTGCAGGGCACGGAGAAGGCGCGGCCAGGTGCAACCGTGAAGCCTGTCGACGCACAGCTTCCGGCCCAGGCGGCTCAACCGGCATCCGGTGCCGCTCCAGGTGCAGCCCCTGCGGCAGCGGACGCTGGCGCGAGCGGCGTGGCGGCTTCCAGCAATCCGGCACCCGCATCTGCGGCGTCAGGCGCGTAATCAGACGCACTAAAAGGGAGCCTGTTTCATGGCAAAGTTCTTTATCGATCGCCCGATTTTTGCGTGGGTGATCGCCATTATTCTGATGCTGGCGGGGATCGCTTCGATCTTCACCTTGCCGATCGCGCAGTATCCGACGATCGCGCCGCCGGCCATTCAGATCAGTGCTACGTACCCGGGTGCGTCCGCTAGCACGGTGGAAAACACGGTAACGCAGGTGATCGAGCAGCAGATGAGCGGCCTCGATCACTTGCTGTACCTGTCTTCCACCAGTGACGACTCCGGTACGGCCACCATTACGCTGACGTTCGCGGCCGGCACGAATCCGGACATCGCGCAGGTGCAGGTGCAGAACAAGCTGCAACTCGCGACGCCGCTCTTGCCGCAGGCCGTTCAGCAGCTTGGCTCCAAGGTGACGAAGTCGAGCAGCAGCTTCTTGATGGTGATGGCGTTCGTCTCCACAGACGGCACCATGGGCCGTTACGACCTTGCTAACTACGTGGCGTCGAAGGTGGAAGATCCGGTCAGCCGTATCGACGGGGTGGGTACGGTGACGTTGTTCGGCTCGCAATTCGCCATGCGGATCTGGCTGGATGCATCCAAGCTGAACAACTACGCCCTGACGCCGGTCGACGTGACGGCGGCCATCTCTGCACAGAACGTGCAGGTGGCAGGCGGCGGTCTGGGCGGTACGCCGTCGGTGCCGGGCCAGATGCTGCAGGCAACCATTACGGAAGCCACGCTGCTGCAAACGCCTGAGCAGTTCGGCAACATCCTGTTGAAGGTGAATCAGGATGGCTCGCAAGTGCGGCTGAAGGACGTGTCGCGCATCGAACTGGGCGGTGAGAACTACAACTTCGACACGAAGTACAACGGTCAGCCGACCGCCGGTTTCGGTATCCAGCTCGCCACGGGCGCCAACGCGCTGAACACGGCGAAGGCCGTCCGCGCGAAGATCGACGACCTGTCGAAGTATTTCCCGCCGGGCCTGGTCGTGAAGTATCCGTACGACACCACGCCGTTCGTGAAGCTGTCTATTGAGGAAGTGGTCAAGACGCTGATCGAAGGGATTGTGCTGGTGTTCCTGGTGATGTACCTGTTCCTGCAGAACCTGCGGGCCACGCTGATCCCGACCATTGCCGTGCCGGTCGTGCTGTTGGGCACCTTCGCGGTCATGGGGCTGGTGGGCTTCTCCATCAATACGCTCTCCATGTTCGGGCTGGTGCTCGCCATCGGCTTGCTGGTGGACGATGCGATCGTGGTGGTGGAAAACGTCGAGCGGGTGATGGCCGAGGAGGGTTTGTCTCCAAGGGACGCCACACGCAAGGCGATGGAACAGATTACCGGCGCGCTGGTTGGCGTGGCGCTCGTGCTGTCGGCCGTGTTCGTGCCGGTGGCGTTCTCGGGCGGTTCGGTGGGCGCGATCTACCGGCAGTTTTCGCTGACCATCGTCGCGGCCATGGTCTTGTCCGTGCTGACCGCGTTGATTTTGACGCCGGCATTGTGCGCGACCATTCTGAAGCCGATCGACAAGGATCATCACGTCGAGAAGAAGGGTTTCTTCGGCTGGTTCAACCGCAATTTCGCAAGAAGCCAGGACAAGTATCACAGCGGCGTTCAGCACGTTATCCGGCGTTCGGGCCGCTGGCTGATCATCTATCTGGTGGTGATCGTCGCGGTGGGTTTCCTGTTCGTCCGCCTGCCGAAGTCGTTCTTGCCTGACGAAGACCAGGGCACGATGTTCGTGCTCGTCCAGGCGCCGGCGGGTTCGACGCAGGAGCGCACGGCCAAGGTTCTTGCCGATGTTTCCAACTGGCTCCTGACGGACCAGAAAGACATCGTCGACGCCGTATTTACCGTGAACGGCTTCAGCTTCGCGGGCCGCGGCCAGAACTCGGGCCTCGTGTTCGTGCGGATGAAGGATTACGCGCTACGGCAGCGGGCGGACCAGAAGGTGGGCGCGCTGGTCGGACGGATGTTCGGGCACTTCGCCAGCTATAAGGACGCGATGATCTTCCCGGTCAATCCGCCGTCGATTCCGGAACTGGGTACGGCTTCAGGCTTCGACTTCGAGTTGCAGGACCGCTCGGGTCTCGGTCACGCGAAGCTGATGGAAGCGCGCAACATGCTGCTCGGCATGGCGTCGAAGGACCCGACGCTCGCGCAGGTTCGTCCTAACGGCCTGAACGATACGCCGCAGTTCAAGGTGAACGTGGATCGCGAGAAGGCGAATGCGTTGGGGCTGTCGCCGGCGACCATCGACAACGTGTTCTCGATCGCGTGGGCTTCGTCGTACGTGAACAACTTCCTGGACGTCGATAACCGGATCAAGAAGGTCTACGTACAGGGCGACGCGCAGTTCCGCATGAGCCCGGAGGACCTGAACAAGTGGTACGTGCGCAATAACGCCGGCACGATGGTTCCGTTCGGTGCATTCGGAACGGGCGAATGGATCTACGGTTCGCCGAAGCTCGAACGCTACAACGGTATTTCCGCGGTGGAAATCCAGGGTGCGGCAGCGCCGGGTAAATCGACGGGCCAGGCCATGCAGGCTATTGAGGCGATCGCGGCGAAATTGCCGGCCGGTATCGGGTACGAATGGACCGGTCTGTCGCTGCAGGAACGTCAGTCGGGTTCGCAGGCGCCAATCTTGTACGGCATCTCGATCCTCGTCGTGTTCTTGTGTCTTGCTGCGTTGTATGAAAGCTGGTCGATTCCGTTCTCGGTGATCATGGTCGTGCCGCTCGGTATCCTGGGGGCGCTGTTGGCCGCCACGTTGCGCGGGCTGGAAAACGACGTGTTCTTCCAGGTCGGCTTGCTGACCACGGTGGGTTTGTCGGCGAAGAACGCAATTTTGATTGTGGAATTCGCACGCGAACTCCGCACGCAGGGCATGGGCACGGTGGAAGCGGCAATGGAAGCGGCGCGCTTGCGGTTGCGCCCGATTCTGATGACGTCGATGGCGTTTATTCTCGGCGTGTTGCCGCTTGCAATCAGTAACGGCGCGGGTTCGGCGAGCCAGCACGCAATTGGTACGGGCGTGATCGGCGGGATGTTGACGGCGACCTTCCTGGCCATTTTCATGATCCCGATGTTCTTCGTCGTGATCAGCAAGATCAGCCATGACAAGGGCACGCCGCAACACGACCACGGCGATAGCAACGGTGGCAATGGCGGCACGCCTGCTCCGGCCAAGGAAGGACATTGAGATGCTAAAACACTCCTTGATAGCGGCAGCGGTCGCGCTTTTCGCGGCTGGCTGCACGATGGCGCCGAAGTACGAGCGCCCGGCGGCGCCCGTCGACCAGACGTTCCCGACGGGCGGCGTCTATAACACGCAGCCGGATGTAGCGTCGTCGGCTTCGCAAGGCCGTACGGCAGAGGCGAAACCGGCGGTGGATATCGGTTGGCGCGATTTCTTCGCCGATGCACGGTTGCAGCAGATCGTCGCGCTCGCGCTGAAAAACAACCGCGATCTGCGCGTGTCCATGCTCAACGTGGCATCTGCGCGCGCGCAATATCAGATCACGCGTGCCCAGTTGATGCCCACGCTCGACGCAGTCGGGTCGCAGAGCAAGTCGCGCACGCCGAAGGATCTGTCGTTCTTTAACCAGACCATCTCGAACCAGTATTCGGTCGGGGTGAACACGTCCTGGGAAATCGACTTCTTCGGAAGGATCCAGAGCCTGACGGATCAGGCGCTGGAGCAGTATTTCGCGCTGGCGGAAACGCGCAAGGCGGCGGAAATTTCGCTGGTGTCGCAAGTTGCTGACCAGTACCTGGCGATGCTCTCGGACGACGACCAGCTCACCGTCACGCGTAATACGCTGAAGACGGCGGAGGAGTCGTATCGGATCACGAAGACGCAATTCGATAACGGCGTGGGTACTGAACTCGCCGTGCGTCAGTCGGAGGGCGTTGTGGAAACGGCCTCGGCCAACCTGCAGTCGCAATCGCGTCTGCGGGCGCAGGCCGAGAATGCGCTGGTGCTGTTGGTCGGCGAGCCGTTGCCGGCAGATCTGCCGCCGGGCTTGCCGCTCGACAGCCAGAACCTGCTCACCGATATCCCCGCCGGGCTGCCTTCGGACCTGCTCACGCGGCGTCCGGATATTGTGTCGGCGGAGCATACGCTGCTCGCGTCGAATGCGAATATCGGCGCGGCGCGCGCGGCGTTTTTCCCGAAGGTTTCGCTGACGGGGAGCTTTGGGACCTTGTCGCCGTCGCTTGGCGGCTTGTTCAAGCCCGGTTCGGCGGCGTGGTCGTTCGCACCGCAAATCTCGATTCCGATTTTCGAAGGCGGGGCGAATCTTGCCAACCTGGATGTCGCGCAGATCCAGAAGCGCATCGACATCGCGAATTACGAGAAGGCGATCCAGACCGCGTTCCGCGAAGTGGCCGATGGTCTGGCCGCGCGTGGGACTTACGACGAGCAGATCAAGGCGCTCGAGGCGTATGTGAGCTCGCAGGCTCGCGGGCTGGAGCTGTCGGATCTGAGGTATCGCAACGGCGTGGACAACTATCTGGTCGTGCTGACGGCCCAGACAAATCTGTACACCGCGCAGCAGTTGCTGATAACGGCGCGGCTGAACCGGGCGATAAATCTCGTGGATCTGTATCGCGAGTTGGGTGGTGGCTGGATCGAGCATGCGGGCGATCAGCCGCGTCCGGCTGATCAGATCCCGAATTACCACGATATCGGGACACCGACGGCGGCTACTGCGCCTGCGGCTTCCGGTTCAACGGTTAGCTCGGCCTCGACGGGTCCCGCGAAGCTGGTGCCGGTGCAGCATCTGATTCCGGCTAAACCGCAGGTTGATGCCGAGGGGAAAGCAGTGGGATCGGCGGGGTAGGTTTTGGGTGGTTCTGGTGTTGAAAAAAACCGCAGCCTTTTGGGGCTGCGGTTTTTTTTAGTCTCTCAGGTCTGCACTAACAGCGATTGGACGCACCCCTCAATGCTCAACCTTCGCCGTCCCATCAAAATCCCTTCCTGCATGACGGATCGCGCAAGTCGCCTCGCGTTCTTTCTTCACCCCGTTGAACACGATATTCAACAGCACCGCCGACACCGACGCCAACAAGATCCCGCTATGCAGAATCGGTTCGAGCGCGTGCGGTAACTGCGAGAAGAACTTCGGCGCGACGACCGGCACGAGTCCCAGGCCAATACTCACCGCGACGATAAACAGGTTGTGGTGGTTCTTCACGAAATCGACCTTCGACAGCACCTTGATCCCGTTCGCCGCGACCATGCCGAACATCACGATGCCCGCGCCGCCAAGCACGAACGGCGGCACCGACGCCACCACCTGCGCCATCTTCGGAAACAGCCCCAGCGCGACAAGAATCACGCCGCCGGTCGCACAGACAAACCGGCTTTTCACGCCCGTGACGCCGATCAGCCCGACGTTCTGCGAAAACGAAGTATGCGGAAACGAGTTGAAGATCCCGCCAATCAGCGTCCCGAGTCCATCCACTCTCAGCCCGCGCACGAGCGCGTTCTGATCGACGGGACGCTCGACCATGTCGCCGACGGCGAGGAACATGCCCGTCGATTCAATGAACGTGACGAACATGACGATGACCATCGTCGCGATGGACAGTGGGTCGAAGTGCGGCAAGCCGAAATGAAACGGCAGCACGATGCCGACCCACGGCGCATTCGTCACGCCGTCGAGATCGACGCGACCGAGTGACGCAGCAATTCCGAACCCCGCCACGATTCCCAGCAGCACCGAGATATTCGCGACAAAGCCGCGTGCGAACTTGTTGATCATCAGAATCAGCAAGAGCACGACGAGCGCCAGCAGCAGATACACCGGATTGCCGTACTCAGGATTACCGACACCGCCGGCGGCCCAATTGATGCCGACGCCCATCAGCGACAGCCCGATCACCGCGATCACCGTGCCCACCACCACGGGTGGAAAGAAGCGCAGCAGCTTACCGATCATCGGTGCGAGGAAAATCCCCACGATACCCGCCGCGATCGTCGCGCCGAATACATCAAGAATGCCGAGCCCCGGATTCGTGCCGATGGCGACCATTGGGCCAACGGCGGCGAACGTGCAGCCCATGATGACGGGTAAGCGGATGCCGAAGATCCACAAGCCTAACGTCTGGATAAGCGTCGCGACGCCGCACGAAAACAGGTCGGCGCTGATGAGGAACGCGATCTGGTCCTTCGGCAGCTTGAGTGCCGCGCCGAGGATCAACGGGACCGCGACGGCTCCCGCGTACATCACGAGTACATGCTGGATGCCTAGTGTCAGCAACTGGGCGGCGGGTAACCGTGCGTCGCACGGATGAACCGGGTTCGATGCCATGTCGTCTCTGTCTCCTTTGTCCCATGCAAGATGGTTGCTGTTTGAGCGTGTCGAATTAGCGATTCAAGGTAAGCGGCGCAAAAAGCGAGAACAAGTCGACGTTGGCGTATGGCCCCCTTAGCCGCGCTGATATGGCGCGAGTGCCTTAATATCGCGTCTGGTGCCGTGAAGCCGCGGCTGGCGGGCGAAGGACGATTTACGTCGCGCGGGCCGGGGTCTTCGGATGCCTCACGTGGTTATGATGGTTATCTGCCGCCCCGCATAGTCTGTTTTTCCGACGCGCGACGAGGGCAGCGGGTAAACCCGTCGCAACCGCTTTTTTGCGCTTACTTTTTCTACGAATCTCCATGCGTTTTCTCGGCATCGATCTGGGCACGGCATCGCTGAAACTGGCTATCGTCGATGAAGACGGTCACGAGCGCGCATTCGCGAGCGCCGCGTACGCGGTCACGACGCCGCATCCCGGCTGGGCCGAAACACCCGTTGACGCATGGTGGAACGCGTTGCGAGATGCCGCCGCGCGCTTGCCGGCGAGCGAGCGCGAAGCAGTCGGCGCGATCGGTTTTTCGGGGCAGATGCATGGCGTGGTGATCGCCGATGAGAGCAACCAGGCGCTGCGTCCCGCGATGTTATGGCCGGACACGCGCGCGCTCGATCTGCTCGACGCCTGGAGCGCACCGCAACCGAATCCCGTCGCGCCTGGCATGGCCGGTCCGTTGTTGCGCTGGCTCGCGGTGAACGAGCCCGCGGTGATGCGCAAGACGCGCTGGGCCCTGCAGCCGAAAGACTGGCTGCGCACGGCGCTGGGCGGCGAAGTCTGCACCGATCCGTCGGACGCCTGCGCCACCGCGCTCGCCGCGCCGTCCGGCGTGTGGGACGACGCGTTGATCGCCGAAATCGGGCTGCAACGCGAGTGGTTCGCACCGCTTGCGCCGTCGTATGCAGCGGCCGGTACGTTGAACGCCGATGCCGCGAAGCTGCTCGGCCTGCGTGCGGGCATCGTGCTGGCTGTCGGTGCGGGCGACACCGCTTGTGCCGCGCTCGGCAGCGGTCTCTGCAGCGATGGCGACGCGTTGCTGACCACCGGCAGTGGGGGTCAGATCGTGGTGATGTCGACGGACGCGCCTGAGTCTGTCATCGGGCTGCACGCGTATCGCGCGGCGACTGACCAGTGGTATCGGATGGCTGCCATGCAGAACGTGGGCGTGGCGCTTGAAGCGGTGCGCGGCTGGCTCGGCTACGATAACTGGCCGAGCGCTTATGGAGACGCGTTCAGCGCGGCGCCGTCCGCGCGTGTGACGTTTTTACCGTACTTGAGCGGTGAGCGTTCGCCGTGGATGAATCCATCGGCGAGGGGCGGCTGGCTTGGCCTCGGTCTCGGCGATACCCGCGGCATGATGACGCGCGCGGCCTTCGAAGGCGTGGCGTTCGCGCTGCGCGCCGGGCTCGACGCGATTCGCGCGAATGCGGGACCATCGGCCGTGGTACGAACCCTGCGGCTCGCTGGCGGCGGCTCCATCGATCCGCGCTGGCGCCAGCTCCTGGCCGATGCGCTCAACGCCGACCTGCAAGCGGTCGACTGTCCGAATGCAGCGACGCGCGGTGCGGCGATACTCGGCGGTATCGCCATCGGCCATTGGCATGCGGCGGATCTGGCGGCGCTGGCACCATCGGCGACGCTGGTTGCGTCGCCGAAAGCCGGTGCGGATCTCGCGGTCCGCCATGCGCGTTTCATCGATTTATACCAGCGTAACGCTAGCTGGTTTTGATGCACATTGTCGACGTCCGCTTAAACTAACGCCGCACGCGAATCCGTAAAGAAGCGCGAAGAACCTCATACGAAATATGTCCGATACAACCACGTCCCCGATCTCTAACCCCGAAAACCCCGACTTCCGTTCGCGTGAGTTCCTGCTCGATCACGTTTTGCGGACCATGACGTTTTATCACCCGCACTGCATGGACCCGGCGGGCGGTTTTTATCATTTCTACAAGGACGACGGCACGATCTACGACCGCAAGTCGCGGCATCTGGTGTCGAGCACGCGGTTCGTTTTCAACTACGCGATGGCGTACAAGCACTTCGAGCTGGATGAGTATCGTGGCGGCGTGCGGCATGGCATTGAATACTTGCGCGAGTTTCATCGTAATCCGCAAACCGGCGGTTACGCGTGGACGCTTAACGACCGGGAAGTCACGGATGCCACCAATCATTGCTACGGTCTCGCGTTCGTCGTGCTGGCGTATGCGAAGGCGCTGGAAACGGGCTTCGAAGAAGCGCGCGGGTACCTCGAAGAAACCTGGGACCTGATGGAAACGCACTTCTGGGATGCAGCCCACGGCCTGTACAAGGACGAAGCGAGCTCGGACTGGGTGGTGTCGGACTATCGCGGGCAGAACGCCAACATGCATGCCTGCGAGGCGATGCTGGCCGCGTTCGAGGCGTCGCAGGATGTGCGTTATCTGGACCGTGCCGCGCTGCTCGCGGACAACATGGTGAACCGTCAGGCCGCGCTCGCTGGCGGGCTGGTGTGGGAACACTACAAGCCGGACTGGTCGGTGGATTGGGAATACAACAAGGGCGACAGGACCAACATCTTCCGCCCGTGGGGATTCCAGCCGGGTCATCAGACCGAATGGGCGAAGCTGCTGCTGATTCTCGACCGGCATCGTCGGGAAGCGTGGCACGTTGCGCGTGCACGTGAACTGTTTGATCGCGCGCTGGAATTGTCGTGGGATCACGAACACGGCGGGATGGTGTATGGCTTCGATGTCAAAGGCCAGTTCTACGACGAGGACAAGTATTTCTGGGTCCAGGCAGAGTCGCTGGCCGCAGCCGCACTGCTCGCCGATCGTGCCGCGCGAGACGGCGATACGGCCACGGCAGCGCGTTACTGGAACGACTACGACCGCTTGTGGGCCTACAGCTGGAAGCACTTTGTCGATCACAAATGGGGCGCGTGGTATCGGATACTTGCCCGCGACAACACGAAATACAGCAACGAAAAAAGTCCGGCCGGCAAGGTCGACTATCACACGATGGGCGCGTGCTACGAAGTGCTGAACGTCGTTTAAAAGCGCACGAAACGCCGCCTGCCAGCCAACGCTGAACCCTTAACCCTGAACTCTGAATCAACGATCAACGACAGGAGTCGATCACATGAAGACTAAAGCCGCCATTGCATGGGAAGCCGGAAAGCCGCTCACTATCGAGGAAGTGGATCTCGAAGGGCCGCGCGCCGGTGAAGTGCTGATCGAAGTGAAGGCGACCGGCATTTGCCACACCGATTACTACACGCTGTCGGGCGCGGACCCGGA
>JGI12635J15846_10000793_pt1 | contig 27397 bp, 25 predicted proteins | sample BlaSpr_A8_OM2_M2_FD_15846 | JGI IMG/M metagenome (IMG submission 15846)
GAGCCGATGTAGCCGAGCACGCCGGATTTCGACATCTTGCCGGCGATAACGCCCTGAATGTAGCGGCCTTCGTAGAACCGGCCGTTATAGATCGACATGTTCTTGTCGCGCTTGAAGCCGGTGGCGTGCTCGAAATGCACATTGGGATATTTCTTCGCCACCTTCAGCGTCGGATCCATGTAGCCGAACGAGGTGGTGAAGATCAGTTTGTTGCCGGCGCGCACCAGCTGTTCGATGGCGCGCTCGGCATCGGGACCCTCGCTGACGTTCTCGAGATAGGTGGTCTCGATCTTGTCGCCGAATTCTTTGACCAGTGCCTGGCGTGCAAGTTCATGCTGGTAGGTCCAGCCGAAATCGCCGACCGGTCCAAGATAGATAAAGCCGACTTTGAACTTCTCGGCCGCGCAAGCGCCGAACATGCTTGCTCCAGCAGTGAGGATCACTGCCGTCGCCGCGATGAGAATTTTTCTCATGGGTTTCTCCTGACACAAGGGGTGGACTGACTGTCCCGCTGCGCACGCGCCCCATCGCGCGCGCTTCGGGTATTCATCGATCGGGTACGAACACAGTTCCAAGCGCCGCCGGTGCAGTCGAGCCGCCGGTCCGCGCCCGTGAAATCAGAACCAGAACGATGACCGTTGCGAGATACGGCAAGGCCGACATGAATTGCGAGGGTACGCCGATGCCGGCGCCCTGCGCATGAAGTTGCAGGATCGTCACCGCGCCGAACAGATAGGCGCCGATCACCAGCCGCCCCGGCCGCCAGGACGAGAACACCACCAGCGCGAGCGCGATCCAGCCGCGACCGGCGGTCATGCCCGGGATGAAGAACGGCGTATAGGCAAGCGGCAGGTAAGCGCCGGCGAGGCCGGCGCAGGCACCGCCGAACATCACCGCCAGCATTCTGATCTTGAGGACCGGATATCCCAATGCGTGCGCCGAAACGTGATTGTCGCCTACGGCGCGCAACACCAGTCCGGTCCGTGTCCGGTACAGAAACAGCCAGATGCCGATCACGAGCGCCAGCGACAGATAGATGAAGGCGTCCTCGCCGAACAGGATGCGTCCCACCAGCGGAATGTCGGTAAGGCCGGGGATGTGGAGATGCGGAGCCGGCGTTATCTTCTCGCCGACGAAGCCGGCGCCGATCAGGCCGGACAGTCCGATGCCGAGGATCGTGAGCGCCAGTCCCGTGGCCACCTGGTTGACCGCAAGGCCGAGCGTCATCATGGCGAAGATGAGAGAGAGCAAGGCGCCGGCAATGATGCCGCAGATCGCGCCGATGATGGTGGAACCGGTCAGCCAGGCTCCGCCGAACCCGCAGGCCGCGCCGACGATCATCATGCCCTCGACGCCGAGGTTGAGCACGCCGGCGCGTTCGGTCACGAGTTCGCCGGTCGCAGCGATCAACAGCGGCGTCGATGCCGCCAGCACCGAAAGGATGATCGCCTCAACCAGTTCCACTGTGCACCTGTCGGGACGGGAAAATGAGCCGGAAGCGGTAGAGAATGAGACTGTCGCAGGCGAGCACATAGAACAGCAGAATGCCCTGAAATACCTTGGTCACGTCCAACGGGATCTTCATCGCGATCTGGGCCTGTTCGCCGCCGATAAATGTCAGTGCGAGGAAAAGTCCTGCAATTAATATTCCAATTGGGTTCAGACGGCCGAGAAACGCCACGATGATCGCGGTGAAACCGTAGCCGGGCGAGATGCCCGGCTGAAGATGCCCGACCGGTCCGGCGACCTCGATGATCCCCGCAAGTCCGGCCAGCGCCCCCGAGATGGCGAAGGTGAACAGGACCAATTGATCGGAATTGAACCCGCCGAAGCGCGCCGCGCGCGGTGCTGCGCCGACCACGCGTATTTCAAAACCCTTGATGGTACGTCCAAGCAATACGGTTGCCGCGGCGACGACAATAAGCGCGATGATCGCGCCGAGATGCAGCCGGCCGCCCGCGATCAGAACCGGCACGGTCGCAACCGGATCGAACTCGGCGGTGGTCGGGAAATTGAAGCCTGCGGGATCGCGCCAAGGACCGCGCACGAGATAGTCAAGGAATAGGTCAGCGACATAGACCAACATCAGGCTAGTGAGAATCTCGCTGGCGCCGAACCTGACCTTGCAGATCGCCGGTATCAGGGCATAGAGCGCGCCAGCCGCCGCGCCCATCAAAAGCATCGCCGGCAGCACCCAATGTCCGGCCTCGGTGCCCTGCGTTTTCACCGCGAGCCAGCTGCCGGCGACGGCGCCGATCAGAAACTGGCCCTCCGCTCCGATATTCCAGACGTTGGCGAGATAGCAGAGCGACAGGCCGATCGCGATCATCACCAGCGGCGTTGCTTTCACCGCGAGTTCCTGAAGCGAATAGCTGTCGGTCAAGGGATCGATGAAGTAAACCCAAAGCGCCAGGGCAGGATTCTTGCCGAGAATGGCGAACAGGATGCTCATGGTCACGATCGTCAAGCCGATCGCGATCAAAGGCGAGACCAGCGCGATCGTGTTCGATCGCTCGGCCCGCTTTTCAAGCACCAGCTGCATGAGCCGTTTCCTTTTGCTCCAGGCTGCTTCCGCCCATCAGCAGGCCGAGCTTCTCGCGGCTCGCTTCCGCGGTCGGAAGCGGCGCCGAGAGGCGGCCGTGGAACATCACTGCGATCCGGTCGGTGATCTCGGTGAGTTCATCGAGGTCCTGGCTCGTCACCAGCACGGCGGCGCCGGCGGCGGCGAGATCGAGCAGCGCCTGCCGGATCACGGCGGCCGCGCCCGCGTCGACACCCCAGGTCGGCTGGCTGACCACGAGAACGGCGGGGTTGCGCAATATCTCGCGGCCGACGATGAACTTTTGCAAATTGCCGCCGGACAGGCTTGCCGCTTCGGGGTCGCGCTTGGCCTTGCGCACATCGAACGTCTCGGTGGTGCGGTCGACCGTCTTTAACGTCGCCGCGGTATTGATGAAACCGTGTTGGACCATTCCGCTGGCGGCGTGGCCGGTCAAAAGCGCATTTTCGGAAAGTTTCATGCGCGGCGCGGTGCCGTGACCGAGCCGCTCTTCGGGCACGAAGGCCGCGCCCAGCTTGCGTCGCAGCGTGATGGAAAGATGCCCTGCGGCGACACCGTCGATCACGATCGTGCCGGGGTCTTGGGCCAGCCGCTCGCCCGAAAGCGCCGCGAAAAACTCATCTTGCCCGTTGCCGGCGACGCCGGCGATGCCCAAGATTTCGCCACCCTTCAATTCGAGCGAGATATGCTGGAGACTGACACCGTGAGGATCGTCGGGTTCCAGGCTGAGATCGTTGACGACGAGGCGCGGCACCGTGACGTGTCGGCCTGTGGCTGCTTTGACTTCCTTGATGTCGGCGCCGACCATCATCCGCGCCAGCGAGGCCGCGGTCTCGGCTTGCGGGTTGCAGGTGGCGACCTTCTTGCCGCCGCGCAGGATCGTGGCGGTGTCGCACAGCCGCTTCACCTCTTCCAGCTTGTGGCTGATGTAGAGGATGGCGCGGCCCTCGGCCTTTAAGCGATCCAGCACCACAAACAGCTGGTCGGCTTCCTGTGGGGTCAATACTGCGGTCGGCTCGTCGAGGATCAGGAATTTGGGATTTTGCATCAACGCCCGCACGATTTCGATGCGCTGGCGCTCACCGACCGACAGCTGCCACACCTCGCGTCCGGGATCGAGCGGAAGCCCGTAGACATTGGACACGTCCTCAAGCCGCGCCGACATGTCCTTGAATTTTTCCTTGCCGTCGAGGCCGAGCGCCACGTTTTCGGCGACGGTCAGATTGTCGAACAGCGAAAAATGCTGGAACACCATGCCGATGCCGCGCGCGCGGGCTTCCGAGGGGCCGGAGAGAACCATCCTCTCGCCTTGCCAGCGCATCTCGCCGTCGCTTGGCTGAATCAGCCCGTAGATGGCTTTGACGAGGGTCGATTTTCCGGCGCCGTTCTCGCCGAGCAGCGCATGGATTTGCCGCGGCCAGATGTCGATATCGATCTTGTCGTTGGCGAGAAAATCGCCGTAGCGCTTGGTCAACCCGACCGTCTGAAGCAGCGGCGTTTCGCCGGAATGCAGGCCTGTTGATGTCGGATCTAACATGCGTGGTCACGCGCGCGAGGGACGGAGTGCCTCAATACTGGGCTAGTTTGGACGTCGGCGTAAGTAGGGAAAATGCGCCAGCGTTTGCCCAACTCTTTAGCACCCACCGGCGCTGTGATTCTCGCGTCTTGGGCTGCCGGGCCTAGCCGCGGCTACCTTCAATCGCCCCATGTCCGACAGGGATCGGCGAACAGCCTGTTGCAAAATTGTGACGGTCGCGACAAATCGGAACTGCCTGAGCACGCCTGCCGCGAACATGAGCAGTATTATTCGATGGTGCAAAGGAGTGGTCGAGGTCCGTTTTCGCGACTTGTAGTTGTGTATGTGCGGCGCCAAACCTACGCGAAAAATCAATACGAATGAGCCCTGCCGTAATTGCGCTCCTGCACTTGTGTCGCCTTCGTGCATTGCCGCGATTGGCCTGATCGGCGCCGAAATTACAGATAGATCAAACTGTTCTTGATGAAACTTGTGGCAGCCCTTGGAAAAACTTGAGGCTTCTCAGGCTTAACGAACGGCGCAAGTGTCGCTGCAACGGGCCTTGATCCATTTGGCGCTGAAAACCGGGCCTTGACCATTCGATCGTAAACTTTGGGGGTACTTAGAATGTCTTATCGCCACGGAGCATTTGCAGCAGCGGCGCTGTCACTTGCCATGCTCGCACCTGCTGGCTTCGCCAGCGCCGCAGATTTACCGGCCAAGGCCAAGGCAAAGCCGGTCGCCGACCTTCCGTTCTTCTTCGTGATCGACGACCGGGTGACCTATTCCTACATCTTCAACGCCGCCCAACCCGGTATGTTTACGGTTAACCCGAATGGCACCATCAACGGGAAGACCACCAAGCAGGTCTATTCATTTACCCACTTCGACGCGTGGGCCTACGGCACCAACTTCTTCGGCATCTCCATGTACAAATCGGACCACCACGATCCTGCTAGCCCTTGCACTCAACCAGGTGGCTTCCAAAATGACGTAGTCGGCGGCTTCGCGAGTCCGGTGACGCCAGCGGGTTGTGCCGGCGCGACGGAAATCTATGGTCTGATCCGCAGCACGTTCGGATTCAACCAAATCTTCAACACCAAGGCTTTCAGCATCGGGCCGCTGCATGACGTGTCGTTCGAGGTCGGCGCCGACGCCAACACCGAAAACAGATACTTCGGCGTCGCCAAGCGCGACTTCGTAGCCGGCCTGCAGTTCGCGTTCGATCTTCCCTACAAGGGCTTCTTCGACGTAGCGCCCTTGGCCTACAAGGAAATTACCCACAACGCTTTCACTCAGTGCGGCAGTGCATTTGCGTTTGGCGCGGTTGCCGGATTCAGCTGTAACAGTGACGGTAACCTCAGCTACCGGACGACTTGGGCGGTTGAGACGAACTACTACATGGATCTGGGCTTCCTGCCTGAAAACATGCAGTTCTTCTCCGTCAGCGGTCGCGCTGCCTGGTATGGAGCGAAGGGTGACGCGAACGGCCTGCCGGCGTTCTCCGGTCCCGGTGTGTTGAGCAACGCCACCAAGATCGAATTCAATTCCGAACCGATCCGTCTGACCTTCGATGCCAGCAAGGCAGCTTTCGGCCCGAAGTACTCGCACTTCGTCGACGTCTGGGTTGCCTATCGCTACTGGCAGAACAAGTTCGGCCTCGATCACAACGCGACCCCGGGCGTCTGCACCATCACGTTAGGTGGCGTGGTCCAAAGCACCCACACCTGCACCGAATCGTCGCTCTACGCCGGTGTGACTGTGAAGTTCTAGCCGCCTGATCCTTCTCCAGGTGAAAGGACAATGGCGCCGCGATGAACCCGCGGCGCCATTTCCGTCTCGGCGATTTGAAATGCGCTATTTGTTCCAGACGCCTTCGTGCAGGGCTTCGGCCTCGTCCTCGATCAGGGGGCCGACGACCTCGGTGGGGCGCTGGCCACTCTCAAATACCTCGCGGCAGGGCAGATCGAGCGTCGGGTTTTCCGGGTGATTGCCGGTGACGCCGCGCAACCGATGTTCGCTCAGGCCATAGACCAGCCGGCCAATTCCCGCCCAATAGATCGCGCCCGCGCACATCGCGCAGGGTTCGGCGGACGAGTATAATGTCGCGCCCTTGAGAACCTCCGGGCTCAGCGTCGTGCAGGCCTGCGTCGCCAGCAGGCGTTCGGCATGCGCGGTGCCGTCACGTGACGGCATGTAGCCGTTCTCGGCCTCGAGCAGCACGTTTTGACTTCCGTCGACCAATATGGCGCCAAAGGGATGATTGCCGTGGGTCAAAGCGCGGCGCGCTACCTCGAACGAGCGGCGCAGAAAATGTTCGTCGAGCTCGGACGTGGTCATGTTGGAAATGGTGCTCATGGTCGTCATCATGCCGACGGCAGACGTAGCAGGCAACCCATAGCGTTTTCGAGCGAAGCGGAAGCCGGTTCGCGCGAAGAAAACGCATCAAAATAACGACAGCGCGGATCAATGTCCCGCCATGTGGCGGCCGATTTCAGTAAGATTGGCTTCGCTGGCGCGGGCCTCGTAGACGAATTGGCCATGGAACATCACGACCAGGCGATCCGACAGTTCGAGCAATTCGTCGAGGTCCTCGCTCACCAAGAGCACCGCGGCGCCGCGGTTGCGCGCAGCCATGATCTCGGCATGGATTTGCGCCACCGCCGCAAAGTCGAGGCCGAAGCAGGGATTGGCGGCGATCAAGACTTCGACGTCACCGCCGAGCTCGCGCGCCAGCACGGTGCGCTGCACGTTGCCGCCCGACAGCGCCGAGATCGGCGTATCGGGGGTGCGGGTCTTGATCTTGTACTGCGCGATCTTCTTCTCGGCGTCGTCGCGAAAGGCGGTGCGGTTGAGCCACCACCCGCCGCTTGCGAACGGGGCGCGATCGAATTCGCGGAACGCGATATTGTCGGCGACGCTCATACCGCCGACGCAGGCATTCTTCAGCGGCTCCTCCGGCAGTAGCGACATCTTGTGCCGGCGCATTTCCTCGCGGCTGGCGTGATAGACATCGCCGGCGACGCGGATTTCGCCGCTTTCGGCTTCGCGCTGGCCGGCCAGCACCTCGACCAGCTGGCGCTGGCCGTTGCCGGAGACGCCGGCGATGCCGACGATTTCACCGCCGCGCACAGTGAGCGAAACCTCATGGACCGCAATCGCTCCGGCGTCGTCGAGCGCTTTGAGTTTTTCCAATTCCAGCCGGGCTTCGCCGACTTGCCCGACTCGCGATGGCTGGATGGCCAATTCTTCGGCGCCGATCATCATGCGGGCCATGCTGTCCGGCGTGAGATCGGCAACCTTGCCGTGACCGGCGAGTTTGCCGCGGCGCAGGATCGTCACTTCGTCGGCGAACGCCATCACCTCGCGGAATTTGTGGGTGATCATCAGGATCGTCAGATCGCCGCCGACCACCATGGCGCGCAGCATGCCCAGCACTTCGTCGGCTTCGCCCGGCGTCAGCACCGAGGTCGGCTCGTCGAGAATGAGAAACCGGCGTTTCAAGTAAAGCTGTTTCAGGATCTCGCATTTCTGCCGCTCGCCGGCGGAGATATCGGAAACCTTGGCGTTGAGCGGCACCTTGAACGGCATCCGCGCCAGAAAAGCCTCCAGCTCCCTCTTTTCCTTGGACCAGTCGACGATCGCCGGGACGTCGTCGCGCGCCAGCACCAGGTTTTCCGCCACCGTCATCGCCGGCACCAGGGTAAAATGCTGGTACACCATGCCGAGGCCGAGCGCATGGGCGTTCTTCGGATTGGCGATCGCCTGTTGGCGGCCGCCGACCAGCACATCGCCCTCGGTCGGGTGATAATAGCCCATGATGCATTTTACCAATGTGCTCTTGCCGGCGCCGTTTTCGCCGAGCAGCGCATGGAACGAGCCGGGACATACTTTCAGCTCGACATTGTCGAGCGCGACGAAATCGCCGAACCGCATGGTCATGGCGATGGCGTCGACGCCAAGAGGGCCGTCCGGCAGCGGCGTTTCGCCGATGATCACGACAGGGCTCCGATCATGTCGGCCGAACTTGCAACCGCGCCGAACACGCCGCCCTGCATCTTGATCATCTTCAGCGCGTGGTCGTGATTGCTCTTGTCGGTGGCGGCGCAGCAGTCCTCGATCAAGACGCATTCGAAGCCGCGGTCGTTGGCTTCCCGCATCGTGGTGTGGACGCAGACATCCGTGGTGATGCCTGTCAGTACGATGTTCTCGATGCCGCGCAGCCGCAGCATCAATTCGAGATCAGTGGCGCAGAACGAGCCCTTGCCGGGCTTGTCGATGATCGGCTCGCCCGGCAGCGGCGCCAGGTCCGGAATGATCTCCCAGCCGGCTTCGCCGCGAACCAGCACCCGGCCGCAGGGGCCGGGATCGCCGATCCCGGCGCCGATCTGGCGCGAGCGCCAGCGCTTGTTGGCGGGCAGGTCGGTGAGATCGGGCCGATGGCCCTCGCGGGTATGGATGATATGAAAACCCTGCGCCCGCATCGTGGCGAGCAGGCGCTTGATCGGCTCGATCGGAGCGCGCGTCAGCGACAGGTCATAGCCCATCTTGTCGACATAGCCGCCGACCCCACAGAAGTCGGTCTGCATGTCGATGATGATCAGCGCGGTGTTTTCGGGCCGCAGATCGCCATTGTAGGGCCACGCATAGGGTTCGGACTTTATGAAGCGCTCGGGCATCTCACAGCCTTGTCTGTCGGTGTCGTTTCATCGGGTGATCGAGAGCTCGGCCGGCGCCCCGGTCAGCGTGCGCTTCGGCGAGCAGGTGATGATCATGATCGCCAGCGTCAGGATGTAGGGCGCGGCGTTGAACAGATGATATCCGGAGGTGACGCCAACCGATTGCAGCGCCGGACCCAGCGCTGCGGCGCCGCCGAAGGCGAGCGAGGCCCACAGGCACAACATCGGGTCCCATCGCGCGAAGATGACGAGCGCTACCGCGGTGATGCCCTGGCCGGAGGAGAGGCCCTCGTTCCAGCTGCCGGGATAGAACAGCGACAGGAACGAGCCGCCGATCCCGGCGAGGAAGCCGCCGACCATGGTGGCACGCAGGCGGATCACGAGCACGGAGTATCCCATCGCCTTTGCGGCGTCCGAACTCTCGCCGGCGGTGCGGATCAACAGGCCCCAGCGCGTGGTCCGGAATGCCCAGTACAGGATTGGCGCCAGCGCGACGCCGATCAGGAACAACACGTTGATCCGAAGCGCGGCGCGGACCTGCGCGATATCGCTCCACCAGCCGAAATCGATCGCGGGCAGCCGCGGCGCCGTCGGTTCGATCAGGGGTTTGCCGAGATAGAACGCAAGCCCCGTCCCGAACAGCATCAGCGCGATGCCGACCGCGATATCATTGACCCGCGGCAGCGAGCAGATCCCGGCATGCAGCGCGCCGAGCAGCGAGCCGGTGACGCCAGCGGCGAGCACGCCAAGCCAGGGCGAACCGGTGAGATAGGAGATGCCATAGGCGCTCATCGCACCCATCACCAGCGTACCTTCGAGGCCGAGATTGATGCGCCCCGAGCGCTCGGTGATGCATTCGCCGAGGCTCACGAACAGAAACGGCGTCGAGACGCGGATGGCGCCGCCGAACACCGCGAGAGGAACCGTCCAAAGCCCGATCGTTCCATCCGCCATGTCAGGATTTCCCCTTCAGGAAGCCAATCCGCCCGTAAACCGCGTCACTGGCGAGCACGAAGACGAAGATGATCCCCTGCAGCACTTGCACGGAGGCATCGGGCAGCCCGAGCCGTCGCTGCAACAACCCGCCGCTGGCGCTGATGCCGCCGAGCAGGATTGCAACGGGGATGATCGCCAGCGGATTTTGCCGCGCCAGGAAGGCAACCAGAATGCCGGTAAACCCGTAGCCGGCGGCAAGGTTGGCGTTGGTGCGGCCCTGTACGGCGGCGACCTCGACCATTCCGGCAAGGCCGGCCGACGCGCCCGCCAGAAAACAGATCGTCATGATCAATTTGCCGACGCCGAGGCCCACGATCCTGGCGGCGCGAATATTGCCGCCGGCGACGCGGGCGGCGAAGCCGAACACGGTGTGATAAATCAGTATGTAGGATGCGATCGCAGCGACAATGCCGAACGCCAGTCCCCAATGCACGTCGGTGCCGGGGATCGATCCGATCATGTTGGCGGCGCCGATCTCCCGCGTCGACGGCTTGTTGAGGCTGGCGGGGTCGCGCATCGGCCCCTCGACCAGATGGTTGAGGATCGCGAGTCCGATGTAGACGAGCAGCAGGCTGGAGATCGTCTCGTTGACGCCGCGGTATTGACGAAGCCCGCCCGACAGCGCGATCCAAAGCCCGCCGCCGATCATGCCGGCAGCAGCCATCGCGAGCTGCACGACAAGCGGTGGCGCCCATTGCATCGCCAGCGCCGCACCAGTGGCCGCCAGCGCGCCGATCAGGAGCGCGCCTTCGCCGCCGATGATCACCATGCCGAGTTGGGCGGGCAGCGCCGTGCACAGCGCGGTCAGGATCAAGGGCGCGGCGCGCGTCAGCGTATTCTGCCAGGAAAACCAGGTGCCGAACGCGCCCTGGTACATATAGAAATAAAGATCGAGCGGGCTCTTGCCGAACACAGCGACAAAAATCCCGAACACCCCGAGCGCGCCGACCAGCGCCGCGCCCGGAATGAGGAGGTATTCGATGGTCCCGCCGTAGCGCTGCAGGAATCCCGCATCAGCAGCCGGAGAAATCGCGGCAGCTTCGACGGGATCTGCAACTTCTGATGTCACGAAGTCGCTCCGATGACGCCCTCGACCAGATAGTCCATCTTTTCCAGCTCAGGGTCCTTCTGGGCCCGATCGGTGCCCGCGGCGATCACGGTTTTGCCCTTGTTGTCCACGATCGGGCCTTTGAAGATGGTGTAGGTGCCGGCCGTGAGTTTGGCCTTGATATCGTCGGCAGCCTTGCGCGCTTCCGCCGACACCGCCTCGCCATAGGGCGAGACCTTGACGATCTCTTCCTTCAGGCCGCCGCGATAGAAATTCGGGATGGATTCGCCGGCCGCGATCATCTTGACGAACTTTGGATACAGCGCTTCCCAGTTCCACTCGGCGCCGGTCAGATAGGCCTTTGGCGCGAGCGGCGACTGGTTGACGTGATAGCCGCACACCATGGCGCCGCGGCGGGCCGCGTTTTCGACCATGGTCTTCGGTCCGTCGACATGGCAGGTGAGCACGTCAACGCCCTGATCGATCAGGCTGTTGGTCGCTTCGGCTTCCTTGACGGGCATCGACCAGTCACCGGTAAAGATCACTTGCGTGGTAGCTTTTGGATTAGCAAGTTTCGCGCCAAGCGTGAACGCGTTGATGTTACGCAGCACTTGCGGGATCGGTTTGGCGGCGACGAAGCCGAGTTTTCCGCTCTTGGTGGAGTAACCGGCGACGATGCCGGAAATATATTGCGCTTCATCGATATAGCCGAAATAGCTGCCGGCGTTCTTCGGGTCCTTGTCGGACCACAAGCCGCCGCAATGCTCGAAGCGCAGTTTTGGAAACTTGTTCGCCATCTTGATCATGTGCGGGTTGTAATATCCGAACGAGGTCGGGAACAGCAGCGTCGCGCCGTCGAGATTGATCATCGATTCCATGGTCTTCTCGACCGCGTCGGTTTCCGGCACCTTTTCTTCCTCGACCACCTTGAGGCCGGGCAGCTTCTTGAGCGCCGCCGCGCCCGCGGCGTGGGCCTGGTTGTAGCCATAGTCGTCGCGCGATCCGACGTAGATGAAGCCGATCGTGGTGTCTGCCGCGAGAGCCGAACGGGCGCCCAAAGCCGTGCCGAGGGTGAGTGCCGCGCCGCCTTGCAAGAGATGCCGTCGAGATATCCTGCCAAAATCCATGTGCCTGCTCCTTTGGCGGTTGGACCGCCGCTGATTTCGCGGCTTCGCCAATCCGGCGGAGCCCGAACCGCTGCGTCGCAATCTTCATGCCAGAGTTTTTCTGATAAGCATCACGGTTTAAGTATTTGAATACGAAAGAATATATTCGACAACGTCTTGTGGTTTAGTAGTTGTGCAGGAGCTTGAAGGCCTAATATTTAGGCTGCATTTTCTGATTGTATGCAATGGAGTTAAGCAATCCTTACCCCAGTTTGGTCCCTTCAAAGGACCTTCCAGGCGTCTAATCCGATGATTTGCCGGCCGAGGGCTGGTACCAGTCAGACGTTTGGGTGACCGTCGGATTCGCGAGACCCCCGCTGGCACCGAATTTGTATCGATCGGCCGAGCAGCACGTCTTGCCACCGCCGCGGCTTTCGTCATTGGGACAGCATGAGTGAAATGAATGCGGCAAGCAGCGGGCACCAAACCGCTTCCCTCGGCAACGAGATCGTCGGCCGGATCGATAAGCTGGCGGCGATCTCCGAGACGCCAGAGCACCTCGCCCGCATTTTCCTGACCAAGGAGCATCGTGCAGCAGCCGACCTCATTCTTGATTGGATGCGATCAGCCGGAATGCGCGCGCATCTCGACGCCATTGGAAATGTCTGCGGCCGCTACGAAGGCGAGCGTCCCGGATTGCCCTGCCTGATGCTGGGCTCCCATTACGATACCGTCCGCGATGCCGGCAAATGGGACGGCCCGCTCGGACTGATTACGGCGATCTCCTGTGTCGCCGATTTGCACAAAAGAGGGCGGCGCCTGCCGTTCGCGATCGAAGTGATCGGCTTTGCCGACGAAGAAGGGGTTCGGTTTGCCTCGACGCTGTTGGGTAGCCGCGCGGTCGCCGGAACCTTTGTCGAGAGCGTGCTCGGCACCAGGGACGCCGCCGGAATTTCGATGCGCGATGCGCTCACTCAATTTGGTCTCGATCCCCACCATATCGGTGCCGCGGCGCGGGTTCGCGCCGAGTTGTTGGCCTATATCGAGCTTCACATCGAGCAGGGACCGGTGCTGGAAGCGCAAAATCTTTCCGTCGGCGTCGTGACCGCGATTGCCGGCGCTACCCGCCTTGCGGCGAGCCTGACCGGCATGGCCGGTCATGCCGGCACGGTGCCGATGCGGCTTCGGCGCGATGCGCTCGCGGGCGCCGCCGAATGCGTTGTCGCGATCGAGGATTTTTGCAAGACCGACGAGGGCGGCCTGGTCGGCACCGTCGGCTATATCCACGCCGCGCCTGGTGCGACCAACGTCATTCCGGGGCAGGTATCCTTCACCATGGATATCCGTGCGTCGACCGACGCGCACCGCAAGCTCGCGGTCGCCGATATCGTCCGGCAAATCGAAGCGATCGCCAAGCGCCGAAACCTGTCGCTGCAGCTCGACGTCACCCATGAGAACCGCACCGTGCCATGCGCGCCGTGGCTGCGAGCCCAGGTCGCGGAGGCCATTGCGAGCGAAGGTTTTCGCGTGTTCGAACTGCCGAGCGGCGCGGGCCATGACGGCATGGCGATGATCGACATCGCCGATGTCGGCATGATCTTCGTGCGCTGCCGCGGTGGTGTCAGCCACCACCCCGACGAGCATGTCGAACTCGCCGACGCCGACGCCGGCGCGCGCGTATTGCTCCGGCTGATCGAGAATTTCCGGCCGGGCGGGGTGGCATGATCGGGACCCCCTTGCTGCATTGGGCAAGGTCCGAGCTCGAAGGCAAAGCGGAAAACATTTGCGGTCCGAGACTTGCGCATAAGGCGCCATCAACGAAGTCGGGCTGACGGAATTTCGTTTCAGCCTGACTTCTTCGGGTGGAGAGACGTAGCGCAACCGCTTTTGATCAACGCCGCCAAACGCCAGGCCCGTCCCTTGTCCCCGACAACCCCGCTTGGGATTGCTATACTGCGGCGTGTGTTGTGGTGACCCCAGCAAGGTGGAGACCTATGGCGAGAGAATTGGAAGGCAAGGTTGCCGCCGTGACCGGGGCTGCGTCGGGCATCGGATTGGCGAGTACCGAGGCGATGTTGGCCGCAGGCTCGCGCGTGGTGATGGTCGACCGCGATGAGGCAGCGCTGAAGGCGCTCTGCAACAAGCATGGCGACGCAGTGATCCCGTTGGTCATCGACCTGCTCGACCCAAAGGACTGCGCTACGCTGCTGCCCAGAGTCCTGGAGAAGGCTGGCCAACTCGACATCTTGCATGCAAATGCGGGTACGTATGTCGGCGGCGACTTGGTCGATGCCGACACTGGGGCTATCGACCGGATGCTGAACTTGAATGTCAACGTCGTGATGAAGAATGTGCACGACGTGCTGCCTCACATGATCGAACGTCGGACGGGCGACATCATCGTCACGAGTTCCTTGGCGGCCCATTTTCCGACGCCATGGGAGCCGGTCTATGCGTCGTCCAAGTGGGCGATCAACTGCTTTGTCCAGACGGTGCGACGCCAAGTCTTCAAGCACGGCATTCGCGTGGGCTCGATCTCATCCGGGCCCGTCATCAGCGCACTGCTTGCGGACTGGCCGCCTGAGAAGCTGAAGGAAGCCAGGGAGTCGGGAAGTCTGCTCGAGGCCAGCGAAGTGGCGAGCGTGGTGATATTCATGCTAACGCGGCCACGCGGCATGACAATTCGCGACGTCGTCATGCTTCCCACCAATTTCGATCTTTAGGGGGCATCCTCAATCGCTGCGCATGTCGCTTCTTGGGCGCATTCCGGACCTCGCGCGATGTCCAAATGGAGTCCGATATGCACCAAGCGGACTCCGCAAGCGCTGAGGATCAATGCGTTGAGCCCCTATCCCGCCGTCACGTCGACCAGTTCAGTGCCGTCGAGCACCTGCCTTGCCTTGGCGTGGTCGAGGTCGCCTTCCCAGGCGGCGACGACGACGGTGGCAACGCAGTTGCCGATCAGATTGCCGAGCGCGCGCGCCATGCCGATGAACCAGTCGACCGAGAGCACCAGCACCAGCCCGATCGCAGGGATCGACGGCACCGCGTTCAAGGTCGCAGCCAGGATCACGATCGCGGAGCCGGGAACGCCATGCGCGCCCTTCGACGTGATCAGCGACACGCCGAGCACCAGCAGGAGATCGCCGAACGACAGCGGAGTGTTGGTCGCCTGCGCGATAAACACGACAGCAAGCGTCAGATAGATCGAGAACGCATCGAGGTTGAAGGAATAGCCCGTGGGGATCACGAGTCCGACCACCGAGTCCTTCACGCCCATCCGCGTCAGCTTGCGCATGATCTGCGGCAGCACCGCATCTGACGATGCGGTCGCCAGCACGATGGTCAACTCCTCGCGCAGATAGGACAGGAATTTGAGGATNTTCAGTCCGGCGAGCGCCATCACGGTGCCGAGCACGCCGAGCACGAAGATCGCGACCGAGACGTAGAACAGCGCCACCAGCGAGACCAGTTGCTTGAGCGAGCCGACGCCATATTGTCCGACCGTATAGGCGACCGCGCCGAGCACGCCGAGTGGCGCGACGCGCACGATCAGCCCCATCGCGCGGAACAGCACCGTCGATACCGCGTCGATCAGCGAGGTGATCTTCTCGCCCTTTTCGCCGCCGACCAAAGCGAGGCTGGTGCCGAAGATGATCGCGAAGAACAACACCTGCAGCACGTCGTTGCGCGACAGCGCGTCGAACGAGGTGGTTGGGATGATGTTGAGGAGGAAGCTGCCGATGCCGGCGCCCGCCAGCTTGTGGGCGTTGTCAGCATGGGTGTTGAGCGCCTTGGCATCGAGCGTCGACGGGTCGATGTTCATGCCGTGGCCGGGACCGAACAGATAGGCGAGCAACAGACCGACCACCAGCGCCACGGTGGTCATCACCTCGAAATAGACCAACGCCTTGACGCCGACCCGCCCGACCTTTTTGAGGTCGCCGGCGCCGGCAATGCCGTGCACGACCACGCAGAACACGATCGGCGCGACGATCATCGAAATCAGCTTCAGAAAGGCGTCGCTGAAGACTTTCAAGCCGACGGCAAAGTTCGGAGCCGCAACTCCGAGCACGATGCCGAGCAGCAGCGCCGCCAGGACCTGAACAAATAGCGATGTGTATAGCGGCTTTCGCACGACTGGTGCGGTGGCGGTAATGGTCGTCATCGAACGCTCCCCCTCGGTTCAGAAAATCCCGGGTCACAGACTAGCAACAAGCGTGCCAGCGGTCGCTCCGCGGCCTGCCAAGCAGCGGCCTGGTCGACAAGGAAAGTGTTGAAATTCATAGTGTTTTGCAACGGTGTTGGCATACGGTTTGCTTTGAATCGGCGCGGGAGAATGGCGCCCTTTAGGGCTGCCGCGGAGTTGGCGTGGTACAAGGCTGGACGATGCTCATCTGGGTGGCCCTTCCGGCAGCGGTGAATTGATGGACCTGGTCATTCGCGACGCCTGTATTCTCGAGGGACGCGCGCTTCGTACCGTCGACATCGGCATCCAAGGTGCGGCGATTGCCGCCATCTCACCAGCGCTCGCGGCTGATGGGCCGGAACTGAAAGCCGCGGGTTGCCTCGTCACTCCCGGCCTGATCGAGACGCACATCCATCTCGACAAGACCTGCATCCTCGATCGTTGCCGCATCGAGGAGGGCACTGTCGCCGAAGCGGTTAGGGAAACCGCTTCCGCCAAACGCAATTTTACGATCGAGGATGTTTACGCCCGCGGCAAGCGCACGTTGGAGCGCTGCATCGCGCATGGCACGATGCGCATGCGGACCCATGTCGAACTCGACCCGGGCATCGGCATGACCGGTTTCGAAGGGATCGAACAGCTCGCGCGCGATTATGCCTGGGCGATGGATGTGGAATTGTGCGTCTTCCCGCAGGAAGGGCTGACCAACAATCCCGGCACCGAAGAGCTGTTGATCGAGGGCCTGCGCCGGGGTGCGCGAACGATCGGTGCCGTTCCTTATTTCGACACCGACCCGCGCGGCCAGATCGACCGGATCTTTTCGATCGCGCGCGACTTCGACGCCGAGATCGACATGCATCTCGACCTCGCCGAGACCATTGATGGAATGCAGATCGAATATGTCTGCCGCAAGACCGAGGAATATGGCTGGGGCGGGCGGGTGGCGGTCGGGCACGTTACGCAGATGTCACTGTTGCCGCCGGAGCGATTTGGCGCGATCGCGGCGCAGTTGGCGCGCGCCGGCGTTGCCGTGACGATCTTGCCGTCGACCGATCTGCATCTGATGGGCCGCCGCCACGACCATGCGGTGCCGCGCGGCGTCGTGCCGGCGGAGCCGTTGCGGAGGGCAGGGGTGACCTGCTCGATCTCGACCAACAATGTCTTGAATCCGTTCACGCCTTACGGCGACGGCTCGCTGATCCGGATGGCGAACCTCTACGCCAATGTCTGTCACGTATCGCGGCCTTCCGACCTCGCCGGATGCCTCGACATGATCACCGGTGCTGCCGCACGGCTGATGCGGTTAGAGGATTACGGCATCGCGGTCGGCGCCCCGGCCGATCTTGTCTGTCTGGATGCAAACAATCCCGCGGATGCGATCGCGACGCTGGCGCAGCCGCTGTGGGGCATCAAGCGTGGCCGGCCGTCTTTTACAAGGTCGCGCCCGCAGCTTCATCCGCCGGGAAATTAGCGTGAGATTGAGTTACCTCACCCCGCAAGCGGGGCGAGGGAGAAAATCACTCCGCCGCTTTCGCCGCCTTTGCCCCAAACACCCGCGTCGGCACCGGGAAGCCGCACGAGGTGCCGTCAGTCACCTTGACCTGATCNTCCCACGGCAGCCGGAAAGTGCCGGCGACCATGTCCTGCATGAAGGTGTAGGGGCAATCCATCGCGCCGCCTTTCACCGCGACATAGCCGCGGTGCCAGAACTGGTAGATATTGTTCTCGACGCCCCAGTGAATCCGTGCCTCGCGCACGAGGTCAGGCCGCACCTCGGCGGTGATGATCTCGTCGGCGCGCCCCGTCGTGCCGTGGGCGATGATCGAGCCGTCGAAATTCACGATCATGCCTTCGCCCATGGAATCGAAGGAACCATCGGTGCCGCACATGCAGACATTGGCGGTGACCATCAAGTTCTGGAATGCGTTGGCCTGATTGGTGAAACGCCAGCTTTCGCGGATCGGCGCGGTATAGCCGGCGGTGCGGATCATGATTTCGGCGCCTTTATAAGCGCATTCGCGCGCCATCTCCGGGAACATGCCGTCATGGCAGATGATCAGCGCGATCTTTGCGCCTTTCGGTCCCTCGATGACGGGAATGCCGATGTCGCCGGGCTCCCAGGGCTCGACTGGAATCCACGGATGGAATTTCCGGTAATAGAGTTTTATCTCGCCGTGATCGTCGATGATCAGGCCGGAATTATAGGGATTGCCGTCGGGATTGAACTCCATGATGGAGAAGCAGCCCCAGATCTTGTTGTCGATGCAGGCCTTCTTGAAGGCCGCGACTTCCGGCCCGTCGAGGGTGCACATGATCGCCGGATTGGTATCCATCGACAGCCCATGCAGCGAATATTCGGGAAACACCACAAGGTCCATGGTGCCGAGATTGCGCCGTGCCTTGCCGATCATATAGACAATGCGCTCGGTCTGCCGCGCGAGGTCAGCCTTGGTCACCACCANGGGCAATTGCAGTTGAACGAGCCCGATCACGACGCCTTCGGGCGATTTGTTGAGGCCGCCAAGTCCGTTCATATCCGATCTCCTTACGTAATGTCGCGTTGCTCGGGCTGCCAAGCCAACACCGCAGGTGCAGCAAACCCGATTTTTCCGATCGGCAAAAGATCATAATTTGGGAGTGGTCCGCTCCGCTCGGCGCCGCTCGCAAGCAGGACGCTCGCGGCGGCGTGGGTTGGCGAAGGACTGCTCCTCCGAAGCCAAACGCAGCGAATGTCGCGCTCAACGAATAAGCAACTGCAAGTCAGAAAAGCTTCGCATAGAGATTAAGCAACCGCGCGCCCAGGGATCAACAATTTGAAATCATGAAGGATTCGTCAGCGGCGCGGCGTGGAAACGCATTGTACACAATGGCACGGCCCTTGCTTACGTCATTTCCGAGAGTTCTCTCGCGGAGGGGCGCGTGGTCATGGCGAACTCAAGACAGTCCTCCAGCGGCACCATCGTCGCGGAGCCCGAGCCGATCAATCTCGATTGGACGGCAACGGCACTTCTCATTATCGACATGCAGCGCGACTTCATGGAGCCCGGCGGCTTCGGCGAAACGCTGGGCAATGATGTCTCGCAACTGGCCCGCGCGGTGCAGCCGATCGCATCCGTGCTGGAGGCCGCGCGTGATCACGGGATACTGGTCGTGCATACCCGCGAGGGTCATCTGCCCGATCTGTCCGACGCGCCGCCGGCCAAGATCGAGCGCGGCGCGCCGTCGTTACGCATCGGCGATCCCGGGCCGATGGGGCGGATACTGATCCGCGGCGAAGCCGGTCACGACATCATTCCCGCACTCTATCCACTCGACAGCGAGGTCGTCATCGACAAGCCCGGCAAGGGCGCGTTCTACGCCACCGAACTCGGCGACGTGCTGCAGAAATACGGCATCGAGAATCTATTGGTGTGCGGCGTGACCACCGAGGTCTGCGTCAACACCACGGTGCGCGAGGCCAACGACCGCGGCTATCGCTGCGTCGTGCTTTCGGACGGTTGCGCCTCGTACTTTCCCGAATTCCACGAGATGGGCCTGAAAATGATCAAGGCCCAGGGCGGCATTTTCGGCTGGGTCGCAGACTCCGCTGCAGTTCTCAAGGCAATGACACCGGAGACTTCAAGCAAATCGGCAGTAGGGGCATAATTATGAGCACGACAGCGACGGCGAGCAAAGGCGAGTTTAAACCGGTGTTGTGGACGCCGGGCGACTGGAATGCTTTCTTTGGTTTCGGCACCAATATTCTCGTCAACATGCTGGTGCTCACGGGCCTGTTGCGCTTCGTTTTGAAAATGCCGGACTCGCTGGTGTTCGGCCGCATCCTGCCGGCGCTCGGCCTGATGATGTGCCTCTCGACATTCTACTATGCGTGGCTCGCCTATCGGCTCGCGCAAAAGTCCGGCCGCAGCGACGTCTGCGCATTGCCTTCCGGCGTCAGCGTGCCGCATATGTTCATCGTCACCTTCGTGATCATGTTGCCGATCACGATCAAGACCGGCGACCCAATGAAGGGCTGGTCGGCGGGCCTGGTCTGGGTGTTCTTCCAGAGTTTTATCCTGATGATCGGCGGCTTCATCGCGCCCATCATCCGAAAAATCACCCCGCGCGCGGCGCTGCTCGGAACGCTTGCGGGCGTCTCGGTGACCTTCATCTCGATGCGGCCGGCGTTAGAGATGTACATGACGCCGCAGATCGGATTGGTGTGCTTCGCCATCATTCTCGCGAGCTGGTTCGGTGGCATCAGATATTACAAGGGGATTCCCGCAGGCCTCGTCGCCATCGCCGTCGGCATGATCATCGCATGGGGCTCCAACCTGTTCGGTCTCGGGCTCGGCGGCTTGAGCGTCAAGGGCGTCGGTGACGCGTTTGCGAGTTTCGGTTTCTCGGTGCCGATTCCGGCCGTCAACCAGGTGTTCTCGGGGTTCGAATATCTCGGCGTCATCCTGGTCACCGCGATCCCGTTCGGCATCTATGACCTGGTCGAGGCCATGGACAACGTCGAAAGCGCCGAGGCCGCGGGCGACGAATATCCGACCACGCGCGTGCTGACCGCCGACGGCGTCGTCAGCCTGATCGGCTGCCTGATGGGCAATCCGTTCATCAACGCGGTCTATATCGGCCACCCCGGATGGAAGGCGATGGGCGGACGGATCGGCTACTCGGCCGCGACCGGAATCATGGTGGTCGTGCTGGCGTGGTTCGGCATCATCTCGGTCTTGCTGGCGCTGGTGCCGGTGGTCGCGATCTCGCCGATCCTGCTCTATATCGGCATGCTGATCGGCGCACAGGCATTCCAGACCACGCCGGTCAAGCATGCGCCGGCGATCGTGCTGGCGCTGACGCCGCATCTGGCGGCGTGGGCCAAGCTGCAGATCGACACCATGCTCGGATCGACCATCAATGCGGCCCAGACCGTCGGCGGCCTCGCCGCCGACAAGGTCGGCGCGGTCAAGACCGCGGCCATTGCCGCGCTACCGCAACAAGGCGTGCTCTATCACGGGCTGGAAGTGATGGGCGGCGGCTCGATCCTCACTGGCCTCGTTCTCGGCGCGGTCGGCGTGTTCGTGATCGAACGCGATTTCGTCAAGGCTTCGGCCTTTGCGTTGTCCGGCGCGGTGCTCACCTATTTCGGCTTCATGCACGGCGAGGCCGTCGGCATCGGCGGCGGACTGGGCGTAACCCCGACGGTGGCGCTGGCTTACGCGGTGGTGGCGGCCGGCTTCTTCGCGCTCGGCAAGCTCGGCACCACGACCGACTCCGTTTCGCATCCGGCGGCGATGCACGCGGCGCCTGCTGAATAAGTTTGAGACACGCGACCCGGCGTCGATTTACCGACGCCGGGCTCGCCAAAAATCCGATCCTTAGGCCGCGAGGTCCAACAGCCGCGGCGAACCGCGCAGCAGCACGCTGCGGCCCTTTCGCGTGATAACCGGGCGGCCGTCGGTGATTTCGGCAAGTTGAAGCGCGACCAGATTGTCGACGACAGATCCTTTCAAGGCGCGACCGTTCGCCGCGGGTGCGCGGATGGACTTGAGCGCTTCCCATTGATCGGGGGTCAGATCGTAATCGTCTTCCGCGTTCATGCTGCCTCGTATACATCAAGCTTGTTTGCGCGTGTCTTACAAACGCAGCGTGAAGGGGATGCGACCACAATGCGTCGGGATTTCGATGGGCGAGTAACATCTTTGAATCGCTGTGCGTTTCGTTTCCCCCGGTAACGCTTCTGTCACAACAACGTGTCAATTGGGGTGGATCGGCCGCCGCGAATCAGGCGGCAACGACCGTTGACGCCCTTGCCCGATCGGACCGACACTCTGGAAGTCACAGACACCCTGGAAGTCATTGTGCCGCAAAAAAAGCCTGGGAGCGGCGCCCGACTGCGGGGTTTGGGTATTGTCGTCAGCATCGGCATCGCTGCGATTGCCATCTACGCGCTGACGCATGCGCTCAAGAAGGTCGATTTCGGCGAAGTGCTTGCGGTTGTTCACCGCACAGATTCCGGCCTGATCGCCCTCGCTCTCGCGTTGGTGGTGGTCTCCTACGGTAGCTTGACGTTCTACGATCTGCTGGCGCTTCGCACCATCGGTCGGTCAGAGGTTCCGTACCGGATCGCCGCGCTCGCGAGTTTCACCAGCTATCCCATCGCGCACGGTATCGGCGCGGTCGCGCTGATCTCGCCGGTGATCCGCTATCGTGTCTATCAGGGTAGCGGGCTCGGCGCCGTCGATGTGGCGAATATCTGCTTCTTGACCGGGCTCACTTTCTGGCTGGGCAATCTGACGTCGCTCGGGCTCGGCCTGCTGATAGATCCCGGTGCCATCAGCCTGTTCCACTATCTGCCGCAGACGCTCAACCGGCTGGTGGCGTCAGCGCTGCTGCTGGGGATCGCCGGCTTCGTGGTCTGGAGCTGGCTTTCTCCCCGAAGCATCGGGACCCGCCGCTGGCCGGTGCGGCTTCCTTCCGGACCCATGGTGTTGCTGCAGATCGTGATCGGCATTGTCGATCTCAGCGCCGCGGCGCTGGCCATGTACGTGCTTATTCCCTCTGCAATGAATATCGATATTTTTCGACTGACCGCCGTTTTCATCGCCGCGACGTTGTTGGGTTTCGCCAGTCATGCGCCGGCGGGGCTGGGCGTGTTCGACGCGGCCATATTGCTGGGACTTGGCGGCGACGACAAGGAACCGCTGATCGCGGCGCTCCTGATGTTCCGCTTCCTGTATCACCTGCTTCCCTTCGTGATCGCGCTCGCTTTGTTCGGCGGCGTGGAAGGCTGGCGGAGTTTGCGCAAGAAGCGCGAGCCCTGAACCGCCTGCGGTCGTTCACACCGGCGAATTCAGCTTGAGCCCGACCATGCCGGCAACGATCAGGGTGAGGCATAGCACCCGGACCGGATCGGCCGGCTCGCTGAAAACCAGCATGCCGACGAGGATGCTGCCCACCGCTCCGATCCCGGTCCACACAGCGTACGCCGTGCCGAATGGCAGCGACTTCAGCGCGATCGCCATCAATCCGAAAGAGAGCGCGATCGCGAGGCCGGTCGCAGCGGTCGGCCAGAACCTCGTCAGACCATCGGAATATTTCAGGCCGAACGCCCAGGCGATCTCGAACAATCCTGCCGCCAGCAGTGCAAGCCAACCGGTCACGGCGTCGCTCGCTCCGCAGCGAGCGTCAGCACCGCGTATTGGGCATAACCACGGAACGGGCGCTCGAATTTCAGTCCGGAACGGGAATGACCGGCGATAGAAGACAACGCACTTTCGAGATCGTCACGCGGCGTGACGTCGAACATCTTAAGCCATCGCCGCAGCAGCGAGCGGGCCGCGTTGGGCAATCGCTCCTGGCCGCCGAAATCGACAATGTGCAAAACCCCGCCCGGCTTGAGGCGGCTGACAGCCGCCTGCACGACACGACGCCAGTCCGGGATCATCGACAGGCTATAGGAAACGAAGATGTGATCGAACGACGCGATGCCGAATTGGCGTTCGGGGTCGAAGGCGGTTCCGTCGCCAAGCGCGAGGCGTATCCGATCCGAAAGGCCGCGCCGCGAAATAGCCGACATCGCCGATGTCAGCATTTCCGTTGAAACATCGATGCCGAAAAATCGGGCGTCGGGATAGAGCCGCGCCGCCGACACCAGGTTCCTGCCGGTTCCGCAGCCGATTTCCAGCACGCTTGCGCCAAGCGCCGGCTTAAGGCCCGATATCAGCTGGTCCCGGCCGAGCAGGTAATATCGCCTTGTGCCGTCGTAGATATGGCGTTGCCGGCGATACATCCGGTTCATGCGGTCGGTCGCCTCAGCCGGCCACGCGATATCTGCGCCGATATCCTCTGAATAGGCGGACATCCATGCACCTCTTGAATCGTGTCTCGCGCTCACTCCTTCGGATGTTCGCGCGACAGGGGTGTGACAGCAGCGGGCGGCCTTGCGAATGGCCCCCGTAAATCTACCTACGAAGCGCGGTTGTTTATAAGTTTTTCGCTTTTGCCTGCTGTCGCAAAACTGCAGCGAGCGGGCGATAGCCTTGTCGGATTGCTGATTCGAGGGATGAATGAATACCCAGCTTATCGCGGACGCGGTCCGCAACACGAGAGGCGAGGCAGAGGCGACCATTTGGGACAAGCTTTTCGCATTCTGGTTTCGTCGTCTGGTGTACACCCAGATCTGGGAGGATCCCGAAGCTGATCTCGCAGCGCTGCGGTTGCCGGTCGGATCGACCATCGTCACCATTTCCTCCGGCGGATGCAACGCGCTGTCCTATCTCACCGCGCAACCGGCGCAGGTCTACGCCGTCGATCTCAATGAGGCTCATCTGTCGCTGCTCAAGCTCAAGCTCGCGGGGCTGCGTGCCTTCGCGAGCTATGCGGAATTCTGGCAGTTCTTCGGCGAGGCCGCGTCGCGCTCCAATTCCGAGCTTTATCGCGAGCGGTTGTGGCTGATGCTCGACGCCGATGCGCGCGCCTATTGGGACAAGCGCAACAGCATCGGGCGTCCGCGGTACGCTTATTTCACCGACGGCTTCTATCGCCACGGCATGCTCGGCCGCTTCATCGGCCTTGCCCATCTGTTGGCCAAGTTCGCCCGGATCGATCTCGAAGCACTATTGAACGGCGAGGCGGATTCGCCCGCACGAATTGAGGCGCTCGATCGCCTGCATCGGCTGTTTCATTCGCCGCTGGCCCGCCTGATCACTGGAACCCCCGCGCTATTGTTCAGCCTCGGCATTCCGCCGCAACAGCGGGCCCTGCTCGGCGGCGGCGCGCCGCTCAATGAAGTGCTTTACGAGCGGCTTTCGCGCCTGATCAACGTCCACCCCAACGATACAAATTATTTTGCGTGGCAGGCGCTGCATCGCGCCTATCGCGGCCCCGGCGATCGCTGCTTGCCGCCTTATCTGCAGGCCCGCCATTTTGAGCGCATGCGCAACGGCGCGGGATTGATCATTCCGGTTCACGCCAATCTTCGGCAGTTCCTGGAAAGTCTCCCGGCCCGCGAGGTCGATGCCGTCATTCTCTTGGACTCACAGGACTGGATGGCGCCGGAGGAAATTCGCGCACTTTGGAATGCCATCGATCGCACCGGCAGCGACAACGTCCGCGTCATCTTCCGCACCGCCGGCACGCAATCTCCGCTGGAAACGGAAGAACTCGCGCCGCTACGGCAAATCTGGCATCGCGACGAGGAACGAAGCGCGATCGGCTTTGAGCTCGACCGGTCGGGAATCTATGGCGGCTTCCACTGCTACGGGCGGCGGTGATCCCACCGCATGCGCTCACGGCCGCACCGCCGGCGTCTCGATCGGCATGCGGTTGGCGCGCGACATCAGATATAGCTCGAGCTCGACGAGTTCCGGCGCGCCGAAATCAAAGACTTGCGCGCGGATGCCGGTGATGCAGCCGCGTAGACGGCGCTGCAGCGAGCCGAGCGATTGCCACTCCAGCCGATAGATCGGATAGCCGGTCGGATGTCCTTGCGTGATGGCTGAGCCCGCAAGGTGCTTGTCCCAATTGTCGTCGTGGCAATTCGCGCAAGCCAGATTGAGCTGGCCCTGCCGCCGCATGAACAGCTCGCGTCCCTTTGCAACAAAGCGTTCGAGCTGCGGGTCGGTGCCGGCGGTGATCGGCAGTCCGCGCGATTGCTCCGCGACAAAGGTGGTGAGCGCGAGCAGCTCGCGGCTTTCGTAAGCGAGCGGCGCCGCTTGCTGATTCCTTGTGCGGCAGAGATTGATGCGCTGTTCCAGATTGACGGGGCGGTTGAGCGTTTTGTCGAACGCGGGATAGCGGGCCGCCACGCCCTTCATGCTGGCGCGCGCATCGTCATGGCAATCGGCGCAGGCCTTTCCTGCCGCACCCGTCTTGCTCTTCCACAAATTTTCGCCATCGAGCGCCCACAGCATGCCGGGATTGGCGGTATCGTCGTCCTGCATCGCCTTGCTATCCGGCCCCATGAAACTGTAGCCGGACCGGCGTTGCTCCGGCGGGATTTCGCTGGCGAAGAGGGGCAGGGCGGCCGCGATCAGCAGCGTCGCCGCGACTATCGTGCGGGCAGATATCATTCGACCGTGATGGAAGCCGAAGCGGTTTCCGAAAAACCATTGTCGCCGATCCATTCGAAATCGAACTTGCCGCTCTCGGTCGCGACCGTGAAGAAGGTGATGAAGGGATTCGCTGCAATCGCCGGAAACAGGTCGGCGCGGAAAATCTCGGCGCCGTTGTAGCGGCAGATAAAGCCGGTGATGATATCGCGCGGAACGATCGCGCCCGTGGCGGTGTGGCGATAGCCGGTCTCCATGATGTGCGACATCAGCGTCTTGATCTCGATGATCTCCCCGTGCTTTGCCGTTTTCGGAACGTTGATCAATGCCGATACCATCAGATCACCTCCTCGGTGCACGCGGCGAGCGTCACCACGACGTCGGCGCTGACCGACCAAAACGAGCCGTCGGCGAGGTGCGCGATCGCGACGATCTTCTGGCTGTCGGCGAGGCGAATGCGGGTCGACACTTGCGCGCGGCCGGCGCGGGGGCCGAGATAGAAATTACCGATATTCGGCTGCGGATTCTTCTCGTTGAAGACGTGGATGCTCCGGACGTAATCATCAGGAGTCATCGGGCTCGCAACGCTCACCGTCATCGGCACGGTATTGCCGTTCTCGACCAGCGGCGGAATCTCGAGCTTCACTTTGCCGGCCTGCACCGCGGCCTCACCCACGACGTTCCTGATCGCGGCGGCCAGCAGCGCAGGCGTCGCCTCGGCGGGCCGCAGCGTCACCATCGGGACCGTGCCCAATACCGCGGCGCCACCGGCGAGGCCGAGGAACTGGCGGCGCGTGGAATGGTCTTGGTTGTGCATTTTCGCTTCTGCTTTCTCACTCACGTAGCGTTACGAGATATGCCACGACATCCTCGATTTGTTCCGCCGACAGAATCGGCTTTCCCCGCCACGCCGCGCCGACGCGCACCAGTCCGTCGACGCGATAATAGGACGGCATGATGGTCGCGGGATTGAGGCGGGATGCGTCAACCAGCCGAAGCCGAAGCTGGCCTTCGGACCAGCGGCTTCCCGCGCCCGCGAGACTTGGCGCGAGATCGCCCTGAAATTTGGCTTCCGGAAACGGCCCGGAGTGGCAAAGGATGCAGGTGCTGGTGCGGTCGAGCACCAGCGCGCGTCCTCGCGTAACATCACCCGGCATGCCCGTCAGCGATTCCGGAATGGCATCGCCGACCACAGCATAGGGCCGCAGCCCCTGTGCGTCTGCCGCAGAGGGCAGGACGACCAACGCTGCCGCGAGCCACGCGCCGGCT
>JGI12635J15846_10000796_pt1 | contig 27318 bp, 22 predicted proteins | sample BlaSpr_A8_OM2_M2_FD_15846 | JGI IMG/M metagenome (IMG submission 15846)
TCGCGGCAGTTACCAGCGCACACGCCTCACTGCACAGGGCTTTCCGCGAGGCTACCTGACTCGCAAAAAACGCGTTCACGGATTCCAGACCGGGGACCGCGTACGTGCAGTCGTCCTGAAGGGCAAGAAAGCGGGAACTCACGTCGGCCGTGTCGCGGTACGCGCGACCGGCAGTTTTAACATCCAGACGCCAGTTGGCGTCGTACAGGGCATCGCTCATCGCCACTGCACGATGGTGCAGCGGGCTGATGGTTATGGATATTCAACTGTGCCTTTGACAAAGGAAAGGGAGTCAGGGAACGGCACAAAGTCGAGGCTTGCTACGCAAGCTGCGCTATCCCACCCCGGCATGAATGCCGAGGTTTCCCGCGCTAACCGATGAACGCTCCCGCCGAATTCGCCCGCGCCGTCTGCCCGCACGATTGTCCCGACACCTGCGCGATGCGCGTCACGGTGAAGGACGGCCGTGCCGTCAAGGTGACCGGCGACCCGGATCATCCGCCCACGCAGGGCGTGCTTTGCACGAAGGTGTCGCGCTATGCCGAGCGGACGCATCATCGAGATCGATTGCTCACGCCGATGCGTCGTGTCGGTCCGAAGGGTCAAGGCCGTTTCGAAGCGATTAGTTGGGACGAAGCGCTGAAATTCGCCGCTGAACGTCTGAACGAAATCGCGGTCCGCGCACCCGAAGCGATCTTGCCCTATAGCTACGCGGGCACCATGGGCCTCGTACAGGGTGAGAGTATTGCGGCGAGGTTCTTCAATGTTCTTGGCGCGTCGCGTCTGGATCGCACCATTTGCGCGGCCGCCGGCGCCGCGGGCTTGCGCTATACGTACGGCGGAAGTCTCGGCATGCATACGGAGTATTTCGAGGAAAGCGAGCTGATCCTGATCTGGGGATCGAATTCGATCGCATCGAATCTGCATTTCTGGACACGCGCGCAGGAAGCCAAACGACGCGGCGCCCGGCTGATCGCCATCGATCCATACCGCTCGCTGACCGCAGAAAAATGCCATCAGCACGTTGCGTTGAAACCGGGCACGGATGGCGCGCTGGCGCTCGGCATGATGAACGTGATGATCGGCGAAGGGATGATCGATCACGATTACATCGATGCCTACACGCTCGGCTTCGACCAACTCAGGGCCCGCGCTCACGACTATCCGCCGGCGCGCGTCGCGAAAATATGCGGGATCGAGGAGCAGGTCGTGATTGATCTCGCGCGGGCTTTCGGATCGACAAAAAAGGCGTCGATACGCCTCAACTACGGGATGCAGCGCGTGCGCGGCGGCGGCAATGCGGTCCGCGCGATCGCCTGTCTGCCGTCCTTGACCGGTGCATGGCGCGAGCGCTCGGGCGGCTTGTTGCTGTCATCGTCGGGTTGGGCTCCGGTCGATGTCAACGCGCTCGAACGTCCGGATTTGTTGGCGGGATGGCCGTCGAAACTGCCGCGCATCGTGAACATGAATGCTATCGGCGACGCGCTGCTGCATAGCGCAGACGCAAGCTTCGGCCCGAAGGTTGAAGCGTTGATCGTCTACAACTCAAACCCGGTCGCGGTCGCGCCGGATTCAGTGAAGGTCGCGGCGGGCTTCGCGCGTGAAGATCTGTTCACCATCGTGCTTGAACATTTCCAGACCGATACCGCCGATTACGCCGATCTGATCCTGCCGGCGACTACGCAACTCGAGCATCTCGATGCCCACAAGTCGTACGGCCACACGCATGTGATGGCGAACTTGCCGGCGATCGCGCCGGTGGGCGAGTCGCGGGCGAACACGGAGATCTTTCGCGGTCTGGCCAGGGCGATGGGGCTCACGCATCCGGCACTGTTCGAAAGTGATGAAGAGGTGGCATCGAAAGCATTCCGCTGGGACGATCCCGCGCTGACGGGTGTTAGCTGGGACACGCTGAAAACGAAAGGCTGGGCGCAGCTCAAGCTGGCGGACGCGCCGTTCGCCGAGGGCGGTTTCCACACGCCGTCGGGGAAATGCGAATTTTTTAGTGAGCGTCTGCAACGTGCCGGGCTCGAACCGGTGCCGGATTATCTGCCGCCGTACGAGTCGGCCGAGTACGCGCCGGAACTCGCTGCGCGTTATCCGCTCGCGATGATCTCGCCGCCCGCGCGGAACTTCCTCAACAGCAGCTTCGTCAATGTGGAAAGCCTGCGATCGACGGAAGGCGAACCGCATCTCGACATGCATCCCGCCGACGCCCACGCCCGTCAGATCACCGAGGGCGAACTGGTGCGCGTATTCAACGATCGCGGTTCGATGCAGGCGCGTGTGCGTGTCACCGATCGCGCGCGCGAGGGCGTGGTGGTGGGATTATCGGTGTGGTGGAAGAAGCTCGCGCCGGATGGCTGCAACGCCAATCAGGTGACTAGCCAGGCTTTGACCGATCTGGGTGGATCGGCGACATTTTATGACTGTCTCGTGGAGGTCGAGGCAGCTTACTGAAGTCAATCTAAAACAAGCGAAAGCCAAGCGGGGTAAGGGGAAGCACTTGCCGGTCGGATTGGAAGCTGGCGTCTAACCCGGTTGTCGGAATGCGATCGAGCGGCTACGATGCGCTACGGAGCATTTTCGCACGATCATTCTAAAATCATACAAAGGAGACGCCATATGGAAAAAATCTGGCTGAAGTCCTATCCGGCAGGCGTGCCCGAGGAAATCGACGAGACTCAGTTCAACTCGCTTTCCGAGTTGCTCGAAGACAGTTTTCGCGAACACCGCAACAAGCGCGCGTTTGTCTGCATGGGCAAGGCGATCACGTATGGCGAACTCGACACGCTGTCCACCCAGCTCGCCGCGTGGTTCCAGTCGCGTGGACTGAAGCCCGGCGCGCGCGTCGCAATCATGATGCCTAATGTGCTGCAGTACCCGGTTGCGATTGCTGCGATCTTGCGTGCGGGTTATGTCGTCGTGAACGTAAATCCGCTCTATACGCCGCGTGAACTCGAACATCAGTTGCGGGATTCGGGAGCTGAGGCGATCGTCGTGCTCGAGAACTTCGCCCACACCGTGCAGGCTGTCGCGAAGAACACGGCGATCAAGCACGTGGTGGTTGCGTCGATGGGCGACCTGATGGGCGCGAAGGGCGTGATCGTCAACTTCGTCGTGCGTCGCGTGAAGAAACTGGTGCCGGCGTGGAATCTCCCTGGCCACGTGAGTTTCAACGCGGCCNTTCGGCAAGGCGCGCGCGAAACCCTCAAGCCNGTCAAGCAAAGTCCCGACGACATCGCTTTCCTCCAGTACACCGGTGGCACNACNGGNGTGGCGAAGGGAGCGATGCTGCTGCATCGAAATTTGATCGCCAACGTGTTGCAGTCCGAAGTCTGGCTCAATCCCGGGCGCAAAAACCGGCCCGACATCGATCAGTTCGTGACTGTCGTCGCGTTGCCGCTTTATCACATCTTCGCGCTGACCGTGTGCGGCTTGCTGAGCATTCGGACGGGCGGCATGGGCATCCTGATTCCGAATCCGCGCGATATCCCCGGCACGATCAAGGAGCTGAAAGGGTTCGCGATCAACACATTTCCGGCCGTGAACACGCTGTACAACGCGCTGCTGAACAATCCGGAATTCGCCAAGCTCAACTTTTCCAAACTGATCGCGGCGAACGGCGGTGGCATGGCCGTGCAGGAAGCCGTGGCGAAGCGATGGTTCGAGACGACGGGTTCGCCGATTATCGAAGGTTATGGGTTGTCCGAAACGTCGCCTTGCGTGACGTGCAATCCGGTGACTGCCACCGAATACACCGGCACGATCGGCTTGCCGCTTCCATCCACCGAACTCGCCATCCGCGACGACGACAACAACGATATTCCGCTTGGCGAGCCTGGTGAGATCTGCATTCGCGGGCCACAGGTGATGGCGGGCTACTGGAATCGTCCCGATGAGACGGCGAAAGTGATGACCTCCGACGGTTTCTTCAAGTCAGGCGACGTTGGCATCATGGACGAACGCGGATACGTGAAGATCGTCGATCGCAAGAAGGACATGATCCTGGTGTCGGGCTTCAACGTGTATCCGAACGAGATAGAGGACGTGGTGGCGAAGCTTCCTGGCGTCTTCGAAGTGGCTGCGGTCGGTGTGAAGGATGCGAGCTCGGGCGAAGCGGTCAAACTGTTTGTCGTGCGCCGCGACCCGCAATTGACTGAAGCCGACGTGATGGCCTTCTGCAAGGAGCGCTTGACGGGTTACAAGCGGCCGCGCGTGATCGAGTTCCGGACGGAATTGCCTAAGAGCAATGTCGGCAAGATACTGCGCAGAGAGTTGCGCGACGGCAACGCCTGAGAACTTCCCTGCGGTAAAGCGCAAAAGAAACAGCAAGCCTTCGCATCGTAAGATGCGGAGGCTTTTTTTCATCAGAAACGCTGATGCCGGGCATATTCAGCCGGAATCTGGACGAAAAAAAAGCGCCCGAAGGCGCCTTTCAAGACAACTGTTTTATTACGACTTATTAGAACTTGTGACGGATACCGACGATCGCTGCGACTTGGTTCGACGTCGACGAAGCCGACAGGCCATTGATGTTCGCTACAGCCCTCTTGCCGGTCGAATCCGTACCCGACGCGTGCTGATAGACAGCGTCGACGTAGAAGTCGGTACGCTTCGACAGGAAGTAGTCCGCACCAATCATGCCTTGGTGGTACTTCGCGTCGTTCACGCCATAGCCCTTCGTGTAGTCGTAAGCAGCGCCCAGCAACAGAGCCGGCGTCAGCTGATACTTGAAGTTCAGTTCGGCGTTGTGGAACTTGGCGCTGCCCGACGTGACCTGGCCCGTAGCGACTACGCCGGTCTGTCCGAGATCCTTGAACTGCGTGTTGCTGTACGTTGCGCCGACGGTTGCCGGGCCGAACGTGTAAGCGCCTCCAGCGGAAATCACTTGCTGCGTCTTGGCCGTTGCATAGCCCGAGTACACCGTCGAGGCGGTCATGTTCGAGCCGACCGTGCTCGACTGGGCGTTGTTACCGAAGAACGAGTAGTTCGGGTTCTTGACGTTCAAGTAACCCGCGCCCAACGTCAACGGACCTTGTGCATAGCCAATACCGCCCGACCAGATCTGGTTGCGGTTGTATTGACCTGCGACACCGCCGAAGCTGTACAGGCCGCCGAACGTGATGCCCGAATAGTTGGCGCTCGTGTACTTGACCGCGTTGTTCACGCGGTTCGAGTTGTTCATGTTGTCCAGGTCGCCCGGGTGTGCGCCGTAGAGCGACGCCCACTGGCTACCGACTTCCAGCGGACCGGTGTAGTCCACCACGGAGTCGTATTGACGACCGAGGGTAACCGTACCGAACTGGCTCGACAGACCGACGTAGGCTGAACGGCCGAATTCGTCACCCTTTTGACCCAACGTGCCGTTAAAGGTGTTGAAGCCGTTTTCCAACACGAACAGCGCCTTCAGGCCACCGCCCAGATCTTCCGTGCCACGCAGGCCCCAACGATCGCCTTGGAGGTTACCGGCGCTCGTTTCGTAAAGCTTATGGCCGCCCGAATTATTGTTGAAAGCAAAACCTGCATCGACGATACCGTACAGCGTCACGCTGCTCTGGGCATGCGCGACACCTGCGAATGTACCTAACGCAGCCAGAGCGAGAAGCGACTTTTTCATTAACGATCTCCAAAGAGTTGAAACTGTTTGGCAAGGTCACTGTTCTTAGCGCCAGTGTGTTGACGTCCCCGCCGAGTACTTCAAAATTGAAGTTGAACGTAATGTAACAAAGAGACTTTTGGCGACAAAGGAAAAGCCGTCCCTCTGTTTCCTTCGTGTGACGTTTACGCAACATGCGGTAAAATCGGGGTTTTAGGCATATTTGCGACCCGTATTTGCCCTAGTTACACGTTTTAAAGAGTACGTAATTTGTTGGTTGATCGACCTTCGTCCGATGCAAAATCGCTCAGGAGATCGAAACAGGAGTTATGAAATGACACTCGATGAACTGATCTCTGAGTTCGATCGTGGACTGCGTTCGATGACCGGCGTATCGCGGATGTCGCGTCCGATACCGGCGCCGCAGACCATTCACGCCGACGATGCAGCGACGCAAGCCGAACCTGCGGATACGACGCTGACCGCGGAGGAAAAAGCGCATTCGGCGGCGTTGATGCGCGTGAATCACGTCGGCGAGGTGTGCGCGCAAGCGCTATATCAGGCGCAAAAACTCGCGACCAAGTCGGCGACGTTGAAACGCGACTTCGAGGAAGCGGCGCGCGAGGAAGAAGACCATCTCGCGTGGACAACACAACGGCTGCGCGACCTCGACTCGCGGCCGAGCCTGCTCAATCCGCTGTGGTACACCGGGTCGCTGGCGCTGGGGTTTGTCGCGGGAAGATTCGGCGACCGCGTCAGTCTCGGTTTCATGGCGGAAACCGAACGTCAGGTCGAGAAGCACCTGAATAGCCACATGACCAGTCTGCCTGCGAACGACCACGCATCGCGCGCGATCGTCGAACAAATGCGCGTCGATGAAGCCGCGCATGCAGCCGCGGCGGTCAATGCGGGCGGCGTCGAACTGCCGTTTCCAGTGCGGGCGCTGATGCGCGCGACATCGAAGGTCATGACCCGCACGGCGTACTATATTTAATCAGTCACGCATCTCGCTGATCCAGCGAGATGCGATCTCACTCTTCGCCTGGTTTCTGCGTTCAATCTGACCCGTAATCCCCTCCTGTCTGCCCTCGCAGAACGAAACCATCCTCTAGTCTTTCTCCGTCATTTCACGTACTACCTTCACTTTCGTCACTACGTCATTCATTCATAACGCTTTTCGAAATTTAGTCCCACTTTAGCGGTCTGCGCTAAGTCATTGTTCTAGCAAACAAATTTAGTCAAAAAATGCCAGATCGTATTGACCGGGGAAATCCCTTCCTCTACAGTGGGAAATGGTGTGAGAAAGTGTATTTTTGTGTGATTCAGAGACCACTTTCGGGCATATTCCAACAAAGTCGTGACGCGCCGCCATGGCGTGAAGAGGAGAGGGCGAGTGTTCCAAGGGGCTTCGGCGCTGTCGCTCGATGCGAAAGGACGGATGTCCGTCCCGTCTCGCTATCGGGAAGCGCTGCAAGGACAGGCAGAAGGCCGGGTGACGCTCACGAAGAGCCCGGATGGATGCCTGTTGCTCTTTCCTCGCCCGGAGTGGGAAATCTTCCGCTCGAAAATCGCTGCACTCCCTATGGATGCCCTGTGGTGGCGCCGGATTTATCTCGGCAACGCCATGGATGTTGACATCGACAGCGCGGGACGCGTGCTGGTATCGCCGGAATTGCGTTCGGCTGGATCGCTGGAAAAGGAAGTGACGCTGCTCGGCATGGGTAACTACCTCGAATTGTGGGACGCGGCGACTTACGCCGAGAAGGAAAAAGCGGCGATGGCGCAGGGCATGCCCGACGCGCTGAAGAATTTCACGTTTTGACGCGGCGCTAAAGACATGGCCCCTGCGATGAAAAACGAGTTGCAGCATCGCACGGTGCTGCTGGACGAAGCGGTCGATGCGCTGGTTATGCGCGTGGACGGTACTTATATAGATGGGACGTTCGGGCGCGGCGGCCATAGCCGTCTGATCCTGACTAAGCTGGGCGAAGCGGGCCGCCTGATCGCCTTCGACAAAGACCCGTTGGCCATCGCCACGGCCGCACAGATTCAGGATTCAAGATTTTCGATCGTGCATGAGAGTTTCGCCTCGTTAGCCGATGCCGCTGCCGAGCGAGGAGTTGGGAAAGTGTCGGGCGTGTTGCTGGATCTGGGGGTGTCGTCGCCGCAAGTGGACGACCCGGATCGCGGCTTCAGCTTCCGGGCCGATGGCCCGCTCGACATGCGGATGGACCCGAGCCGTGGCGAATCTGCCGCGGAATGGCTGGCGCGGGCAACGGTGCAGGAACTGACGGAGGTGATTAAAAATTATGGGGAAGAACGGTTTGCTTTTCAGATTGCAAAGGCGCTTGTTGCTCGCCGGGCAGAGTCCGACCGTCTTGGGCCTCTCGTCAGCACGGGCGAGCTTGCCCAAATCGTGGGTCACGTCGTCAAAACCCGTGAGAAGGGCAAGGACCCGGCAACTCGCACCTTTCAGGCTATACGGATTCACATCAATCAAGAGCTTGCGGAGCTGCAAGTAGTTCTGGACGCAGCATTGGCGTTGTTGGAGCAAGGGGGGCGGCTGGTCGTGATCAGCTTTCATTCGCTCGAGGACCGGATCGTCAAGCGTTTCATGCAGGCTCACGCAAGCGGGCCTGCGATCGACCGCCGCCTGCCGATTCGTGCCGCCGATTTGCCCAGCCCGCCGCTCAAGCTGCTTGGCCGTGTGTTTGCGTCTGACGCTGAAGTCGCGGCGAACCCGCGTGCGCGCTCCGCTGTGATGCGGATTGCCGAGCGTGTCACCGAGCAGACGGCACCATGAACCGTCTCAACATCTTCCTGCTGATCGTCGTACTCGGCTGCGCGCTGTCCGCGGTGAGCGCCTCGAACAAGCAACGGCAGATTTTTATCGATGTGCAGCGGGCGCAGTCGCAAGAGCGTCAGTTGCAGCAGGATTTTTCGCAGCTTCAATATCAGCAGAGCGCGTTGTCGAAAACCTCGCGTATCGAGCAGTTGGCAACTACGTCCCTGAAGATGCAGCCCGTCACGACGGGCCGTACGCAATATCTGAACTATGACCCGGCGACGTCGAAGGCCACGGACGCGCCGTTGCCTGCGCCTGTGCCGGCGTCGGCTCCTCCCGCGCGCGGGGTGAAACGATGAAACCGTCGCCAAAGAAGAACAAGGGCGTCGCCTTCACGCCCAACCCCATTCTCTCGGTGCGCCTGCCCATGTGGCGCTCGAAGCTCGTCGTGTTCATGCTGTTCATGGCGTTCGTCGCGCTCGCCGGGCGTGCGTTCTGGATCCAGGGTCCGGGCAACGCGTTCTTCAAGAAGCAGGGCGAAAGCCGCTATCAGCGCACGCTCGAATTGCCTGCCACGCGCGGCCAGATCAAGGACCGCAACGGCCTGGTGCTCGCGACCAGTCTGCCCGTCAAGGCGATCTGGGCTATTCCAGAAGCCGTTCCGGACGATCTCGGCGCCGACAAGCTTGGCCAGCTCGCCACGCTGCTCGATATGTCGCCGAAGGAATTGCGCGCGAAGCTCTCAATGGACAAGACCTTTGTCTATGTGAAGCGTCAAGTGCCCATGGAGGTCGCGCAGAAAGTCACGGCCCTGGATATCCCCGGCATTTATTCGCGCGGTGAATACAAGCGCTTCTATCCGGAAGGCGAGATCACTGCGCATCTGATCGGCTTTACTAATATTGAAGACAAGGGTCAGGAAGGCGTGGAACTCGGCGATCAGGGCATTCTTGCCGGAACACCGGGCATGCGCCGCGTGATCAAGGACCGGATGGGGCACATCGTCGAAGACGTGGACGAGCAAGTCGTGCCGCATAACGGTGCCGACGTGGAGTTGTCGATCGACAGCAAGATCCAGTACATCGCGTACACGAACCTGAAAGCGGCCGTGGAGAAGTTCAAGGCCAAGGCCGGCGCGGCGATCGTGATCGACGTGCAGACCGGGGAAGTGCTCGCGCTCGTCAACTATCCGACCTACAACCCGAACGACCGCTCGCGCATGACCGGCGAGCAGTTGCGCAACCGGATCATGACGGACACCTTCGAGCCGGGCTCAATCATGAAACCGTTCACCGTATCGCTGGCGCTCGATTTGCATCGTGTGACGCCGAATACGCTGGTGGAAACCGGCAACGGCCAGTTTGTCCTCGACGGCGCGCGCATCACCGACGACTCCGGTTTCGGCACGCTCACCGTGGGTGGCGTGATTCAAAAGTCGAGCAACATTGGAGCAACCAAGATCGCGATGCAGCTAAAGCCCGAAGAGATGTGGAACATGTATACGAGCATCGGGCTCGGGCAAGCGCCGAAGGTCGGGTTCCCTGGCGCGGTGTCCGGCCGTTTGCGGCCGTGGAAAAGCTGGCGCCGGATCGAACAGGCGACCATGTCGTATGGCTATGGCCTGTCGGCGTCGCTGTTCCAGTTGGCGCGTGCGTACACCGCCATTGCGCACGACGGGCAAGTGTTGCCGGTGTCCATCTTCCGCACGCCTGGCGATGCGCCTGTGACCGGTCCGCAAGTGTTTGCACCGACCACCGCGCGTGAAGTGCGCGCCATGCTCGAAACCGTGACGGCGAAGGGCGGCACGTCGCCCGATGCGGCTGTGCCGGGGTATCGCGTGGGTGGCAAGTCGGGTACGGCGTACAAACATGCAGTACGTGGCTACGATAAATCGAAGTATCGCGCGTCGTTCGTCGGCATGGCGCCGATGCCAAATCCGCGCATCGTGGTGGCGGTTTCCGTCGACGAACCGACGGCCGGCAGCCACTTTGGCGGCCAGGTGTCGGGTCCGGTGTTCTCGGCGATCGTCGGCGATACCTTGCGTTCACTGAACGTTCCACCCGACATGGCGGTGAAACAGATGGTGGTGTCTGACGACCCCGCTTCCGGCACGCCCGCCACCGACATCAAGAGGCCGAACGCGACGAATACGAACACGAATTCGCCGAAGAAGCTGAAGGTATCGACGAATTTGAAAAATCACCCGGGAGTCGTTCGATGAGCGGCTTGGGCTTGGTCAAGCAGCAGGCGCAAATCGCGAAAGCGGTCGCGTGGCTGCGCGCGCACGTTGATGCCAGTGCGCAATTGCACGCCGACTCGCGCTCGCTGCAACCCGGTGACGTGTTTTTTGCCTACGCCGTGGATGGGGCGGATAGCCGTCCGTTCATTGATGCCGCATTCGAAAGAGGCGCCGCTGCCGTGCTGTATCAGCCGGAAAATTTTGCGGGCAAGCCGGATGCGTCGAGTGCGTTTGCGGTCAAAGCGCTTAATGAACTGGCTGGGCCGATTGCATCGGCGTGGTATGGCGAACCGACCGACTCCATGCTGGTCGCGGGCGTGACCGGAACGAACGGCAAGACGTCGTGCAGCCAATGGCTCGCCACGGCGCTGTCGGCGTTGGGTACGCCGTGCGCGGTGATCGGCACGCTGGGCAGCGGCATGCCGGGCAAGCTCGTGCACTCCGGTTTCACGACGCCCGACGCGCCGCAACTGCAACGCACGTTTGCCCAATTCAAGGCCGACGGTGCGAAGGCCGTTGCACTGGAAGTGTCCTCGCATGCGCTGCATCAGGGGCGCGTGAATGGCACGAAGTTCGATATCGCCATTTTCACGAATCTGTCGCAGGATCATCTCGACTATCACGGCACGTTCACCGCGTATGAAGCGGCGAAGGCGAAGCTGTTCGCGTGGCCGGCGTTGAAAGCAGCAGTCATCAATCGCGACGATGCAGCCGGTCAGCGGCTGATTGCATCGTGTCACGGTCGAACGCGAACGATTGCGTACGGCATTGAAAGCGCGTCGCAGTCCGCGAACGTGAAAGCAGACGCGTTGCTGCTCGCCAGCCGCGTGCGCGCGACCGCGACCGGCACTGCGTTCCATTTGAGTTCCGATTGGGGCGACGCCGACGTGGAAGTCGCAACGCTCGGCGCATTCAACGTGAGCAATCTGCTCGGCGTGCTGGGCGCGTTGCTGGCGGCACAGATTCCGCTCGATGCCGCGCTCGCACAGATCGCGAAGCTCGAACCGGTGAACGGACGGATGCAACGCCTCGGTGGCCGTTTGCAGAACGATGAGCCGCTAGTGGTGATCGATTACGCGCATACGCCTGACGCGCTCGAGAAAACGCTGGAAGCACTTCGGCCGATCGCCGAAGCGCGCGGCGGTCAACTGATCTGCATGTTCGGCTGCGGCGGCGATCGCGATGCGGCCAAGCGTCCGATGATGGGCGCTATCGCGGAGAAGAATGCGGATCACGTCGTGATCACCAGCGACAACCCGCGCAGTGAAGATCCGCTCGCGATCATCGATCAGGTTGCCGCCGGCTTTCAGGACGCGTCGAAAGCACGCCGCATAGAAGACCGCGCGAGCGCGATCCTCCAGGCGATCCGCACAGCGGCGCGCGAGGACGTGGTCGTGCTGGCCGGCAAGGGCCACGAAGCCACACAGGAAATCATGGGTAAAAAGCGCGCATTCTCCGATCAGGATCACGCGCGTCTGGCGCTTGCCGCTCGCGCCACGCAAGCACGCGGAGGTGGCGAATGACGCTCTTCACACTACGCGAAGCCGCGTTGGAGATTCCGGGGGCGATCGTTATCGGCGATGAAAACGTCGCGTTTGATCGCGTATCGACGGATAGCCGCACGGCCGGTCCGGGCGACCTGTTCATCGCGATCAAGGGCGATCGTTTCGATGCCCACAATTTCCTGCCGCAAGTGGCGCAGCGCGGCATCGCGGCGGCGCTGGTAACGCGTACGCCGGACGATTTCAGCGTGCCCGCGATCAAGGTCAAGGACACGCGCGTCGCGTTGGGCGCATTGGCGCACGGCTGGCGCAAACGCTTCACGTTGCCCTTGGTAGCCGTGACTGGCAGCAACGGCAAGACGACCGTCAAGGAAATGATTGCGTCGATTTTCGCGGCGGCTGTTGGCGAAAACGCGCGACTGGCGACGGCGGGCAACTTCAATAACGACATCGGATTGCCGTTGACGCTGTTTCGTCTTAACGAAACGCACAAGCTGGCGGTGATCGAGCTCGGCATGAATCATCCGGGCGAAACGGAAACGCTCGGCAAGATCGCCGCGCCGACCGTTGCTGTCGTCAACAACGCGCAGCGCGAGCATCAGGAATTCATGGCGACGGTGGAAGCGGTCGCGCTGGAACATGCGTCCGTGATTCATTCGCTCGCCGCGAATGGCACGGCCGTTTTCCCCGCCGACGACAAATACGCCAGCATCTGGCGCGTCGCCGCGACGGGCAATCCGATTCTGGATTTCGCGTTGCACACAGATACTTCGCAAGTCGCAGCGGCCGTCACCGGCACGCTTGACGGCACGCTCGTGAAAATCATAACGCCGGAAGGATCGCTGGAAGTCGCGTTGCACGTGCTAGGTGAACACAACGCGCGCAACGCGTTGGCGGCAACCGCAGCGGCGCTCGCAGCCAATGTTTCACTCGACACCATCAAGCGCGGACTTGAAGCCTTCGAGCCGGTGAAAGGCCGCTTGCAAGTGAAGCGTGCGGTGCTGAAGCCGCTCGAAGGCGCGACCGTCATCGACGATACGTACAACTCGAATCCCGATTCCATGCGCGCGGCTATCGACGTGCTGGCATCGCAACCGTCGCCACGCGTACTCGTCATGGGCGATATGGGCGAAGTCGGCGACCAGGGCGCGGCGTTTCATCGCGAAGTGGGTGCGTATGCGGCGCAACGGGGCATCGACGCGCTCTACGCACTCGGCGACGCGAGCATTGATTCGACCAAAGCCTTCGGCGCAGCAGGCCAGCATTTCACCGATATCACCTCACTCATTGCAGCACTCACCAGCGCCGGCTTCGGACCCGACGCCACGTTTCTCGCGAAAGGCTCGCGTTTCATGCAGATGGAACGCGTGGTGGACGCCGTGACGAGTCCACACCAACCCGTAGCGGGCGCTAAGCCTGCTGCGCACTGAAGAAGAAGGACCAGCATGCTACTCGCACTCGCGCAATGGCTTCAGAATGACGCCAGTTTTCTGCGCGTGTTTACCTACCTCACGTTCCGCGCAGTCGGCGCGACGATCACGGCGTTGTTCGTCGGCCTCGTCTGCGGTCCGTGGGTGATTCGCAAACTGACTTCGCTGAAAGTCGGTCAGGCCGTGCGTACGAACGGCCCGCAAACGCATTTGGTGAAGTCCGGCACGCCGACCATGGGCGGCGTGCTGATCCTGTTGGGGATCGCGTTTTCCACGTTGCTGTGGGCCGATCTGACCAATCGCTTCGTCTGGATCGTGATGCTCGTCACGTTCGGTTATGGCGTGATTGGCTGGGTCGATGACTACCGGAAGGTCGTGCATAAAGACCCGCGCGGGATGTCGTCGCGGGAAAAGTATTTCTGGCAATCGGTGATCGGTTTGTTCGCCGCCGTGTATCTCGCGTTCAGCGTGTCCGAAGCGAACAACGCGCGCGTGTTCGACCTGTTCATGGCATGGGTGCGAAGCGGGCTGTCGATGGGCTTGCCCGCTCGCGCCGACTTGATGCTGCCGTTCCTCAAATCGATCAGTTATCCGCTCGGCACCTGGGGTTTCATCGCGATGACGTATCTGGTGATCGTCGGTTCGAGCAACGCGGTGAATCTCACCGATGGCCTCGACGGTCTCGTCATCATGCCGGTCGTGCTGGTGGGCGCATCGCTGGGCGCATTTGCCTATGTGATGGGTAGCTCGGTGTACTCGAAATACCTGTTATTCCCGCATATTCCCGGCGCGGGTGAGTTATTGATCTTTTGTTCTGCAATGGGGGGCGCGGGCCTCGCATTTCTCTGGTACAACACGCACCCCGCGCAAGTCTTCATGGGTGATGTAGGCGCACTCGCGCTCGGCGGTGCGCTCGGGACTATCGCGGTGATCGTGCGGCAGGAAGTCGTGCTGTTCATCATGGGCGGCGTGTTCGTCGCGGAAACGCTTTCCGTGATGATGCAAGTGAGCTATTTCAAGTACACGAAAAAACGCTTTGGCGAAGGGCGGCGCATCTTCAAGATGGCGCCGCTGCATCACCATTTCGAGTTGTCGGGATGGAAGGAGACGCAGGTTGTCGTGCGCTTCTGGATCATCACGCTGATGTTGTGTCTGTTCGGTTTGTCGACGTTGAAGCTGCGTTGATTTTTAGTCAGTCGGAAAAAGGTAAAGCGATGTTTGGCGAGAAGTTCTTCGATCGGCAAAGTCCGATGGTGCTTGTGCTGGGGCTCGGTGAATCCGGCCTCGCGATGACGCGTTGGTGCGCGCGTCACGGGTGCCGTCTGCGCGTGGCCGATACCCGCGCCACGCCGCCCAACCTGTCGGAACTCGCTGTGCATGGCATCGATGCGGAGTTTGTCGGCGGTGAATTCACGCCGGCGCTGCTCGATGGCGGTGTGGAAATTGTTGCAATCAGCCCGGGACTGTCGCCTCTGGCTGACGATGTGAGGCCGCTCCTCGACGCCGCGCGGGAACGCGGCGTCCCTGTGTGGGGCGAGCTGGAATGGTTCGCGCAAGCGTTGAAGTCGCTTGGTGCGAACGGCTATGCGCCGAAGGTGATCGCAATCACGGGCACCAACGGCAAGACCACGACGACCGCGCTCACCGGGTTGTTGTGCGAACGTGCCGGCAAGACCGTGGCGGTGGCGGGAAACATCAGCCCGGCGATGCTGGACAAGCTGAGCGAGGCTATCGACAACACCGCGCTGCCCGATGTCTGGGTGCTGGAGTTGTCGAGCTTCCAGCTTGAGACGGCGCATTCGTTCGCGCCCGACGCTGCTGCTGTGCTCAACATTACGCAGGACCATCTGGACTGGCATGGCGGTCTCGACGCGTACGCCGCCGCGAAGGGCCGCATCTTCGGTGAGCAGACTGTGCGCGTGCTGAATCGTGATGACGCGCGGACCATGGCGCTGGCATCGGGAAATGCCGCGTTGGTGGTGACGTTTGGCCTGAACGAACCGGCGCGCTTGGGCGATTACGGATTGCTGCGCGAGAACGGTATCGCGTGGCTGGCGCAAGGCAATGACCGCGATCTCAGCGATGAACCCGCGCCCACGCGCCGCCGCAAAAGTGATGTCGCCGCTGAACCGAACGTGTATTCGAAGCGCCTGATGCCCGTCGATGCGCTGCGCGTTCGCGGCCTGCATAACGCGGCGAATGCGCTGGCTGCGTTGGCGCTGGCACGCGCGATCGGTTTGCCGCTGGCTTCGCTGCTGCACGGCTTGCGCGAGTACAAGGGCGAGCCGCATCGCGTGGAAGTGATCGCGCAAATAGAAGGCATCGATTTCGTCGATGACAGCAAAGGCACGAACGTCGGCGCAACGGTCGCGGCGCTCGATGGCTTGGCGCAAATGACCGTGCTGATCGCCGGCGGCGACGGCAAGGGCCAGGATTTTTCGCCGCTAGCCGCGCCCGTCGCGCGTTGGTGCCGGGCGGTGATGCTGATCGGCCGCGATGCGCCGCGCATCCGTGAATCGCTGGGGGAAACGGACGTGCCGCTGCACGACCACGCGACGCTCGAAGCCGCGACGCAAGCGGCTGCGCAACTGGCCCAACCCGGCGACGCCGTATTGCTGTCGCCGGCCTGCGCCAGCTTCGACATGTTCAAGAACTACGCACATCGCGCGGATGTATTCCGGCAAGCGGTGGCAGACATTGCGGCAGAACGGGGAGTGATCCTATGAGCTGGTCCGAACGTTTTGGCTCCAAGCTGACCGGACAACGCAACGCCGTTGCCAACGACAGCGCCTCGCTTGGCGGCCGCACATCGCGCACGGCTGGCGTGGGCGGATTGGGCGGCATCGGCGCGCGCGTGGCAGAACGGGCGAGCGGCATTTCGAGCGCGGTCAACGGCGTGACGCCGATCCGTTCGCGCATGCTCGACTACGACTACTCGCTGCTGTGGGTCACGATCGCGTTGCTCGGGCTTGGTATCGTGATGGTGTATTCGGCCTCGATCGCGATGCCCGATTCGCCGAAGTATGCGCAATACCACGACTACTTCTTCTTGGTGCGCCATCTTGTATCGATAGCAACGGCCGTCGTGGCCTCGATCATCGCGTTCAAGATTCCGGTTTCCACGTGGGATAAATACGCGCCGAAGTTCTTCCTGTTCTCGCTGTTCTTGCTGGTGATCGTGCTGATTCCGCACATCGGCAAGGGCGTGAACGGCGCGCGCCGCTGGATTCCGCTCGGCATCACGAACATGCAGCCGTCGGAAATCATGAAGCTCGCCGTGACCATCTACGCGGCCAACTACACGGTGCGCAAGCAAGAGTTCATGCACAGCATCGGCCGCGGCTTTTTACCGATGGCCGTCGCCGTCGGCTTCGTCGGCGCGTTGCTGCTGCTCGAGCCGGACATGGGCGCGTTCATGGTGATCGCGTGTATCGCGATGGGCGTACTGTTTCTCGGCGGCGTGAACGCCAAGCTGTTCGGCGGCCTGGTCGCTACCGCAGTGGGTACGTTCGCTTTGCTCGTGTGGGCATCGCCATGGCGTCGTGAACGGATCTTCGCTTACCTCGATCCGTGGGACGACCGCTATGCACAAGGCAAGGCGTATCAACTGACGCACTCGCTGATCGCGTTCGGCCGCGGCGAATGGTTCGGCGTAGGCCTGGGCGGCAGCGTCGAGAAGCTCAACTATCTGCCCGAAGCGCATACCGACTTCATTCTCGCGGTGATCGGTGAAGAGTTGGGATTTGTTGGCGTGATCGTCGTGATCCTGTTGTTCTACTGGATCGTGCGGCGCGCGTTCGAAATCGGCCGTCAGGCGCTTGCGCTCGATCGTACGTTTGCCGGTTTGATGGCGAAGGGTATCGGCCTCTGGTTCGGCGCGCAGACCTTCATCAACATGGGCGTGAACCTCGGTCTCCTACCCACCAAAGGTCTGACGTTACCGCTGGTGAGCTACGGCGGTTCGGGCATCTTGCTGAACTGCGTCGCACTTGCAGTGCTGATGCGCGTGGACTACGAAAACCGGGTACTCATGCGCGGAGGCAAGGTATGACGGTGTCGACGTCATCTCGCGCAGGCACGCTGATGGTGATGGCCGGCGGCACCGGGGGACACGTGTTCCCGGGGCTCGCGGTCGCTCACTGGATGCAGGCGCGCGGCTGGCGTGTGGTGTGGCTCGGCAATGCGTCGGGCATGGAAGCGACGCTCGTGCCGAAGCACGGCATCGCGATGGAATATGTGCGCTTCGGCGGCGTGCGCGGCAAGGGTCTCAAGACCAAACTGATGCTACCCGTGAACCTGCTGCGTGCATGTTCGCAAAGCCTGCGCGCGCTGCGCAGCGTGAAGCCGGATGTGGTGCTCGGCATGGGCGGATACATCACGTTTCCGGCGGGATTGATGTCGATGCTGAGCGGTACGCCGCTCGTGCTGCATGAACAGAATTCGATAGCAGGACTTGCAAACAAGGTACTCGCGCATGTGGCCAAACGCGTGCTGGTCGCGTTCCCGAATGCGCTGCCGAATGCTGAATGGACCGGAAATCCGATTCGTGCGGAACTTGCGCTGGCATTGCCACCCAAAGAACGCTACGCCGCGCGTAATGCGGGTCCTGAAGCGCGTCTTAATGTTCTGGTCGTCGGGGGCAGTCTGGGTGCAGCCGCTTTGAATGAAACCGTACCGAAAGCACTCGCGTTGCTCGATCCGGCGCTGCGTCCGCGCGTCGTGCATCAGGCGGGGGCGAAGCATATTGATGCGTTGAAAGCGAATTACGCGGCGGCGGGTTTGTCGGTTGATGATGACGTTCAACTGGTGCCTTTCATCGACGATATGGCGAACGCCTACGCCGCAGCCGATCTCGTGATCTGCCGCTCGGGCGCGATGACCGTATCGGAGATCGCGGCGGTTGGTGTAGCCGCGTTGTTCGTGCCGTTCCCGTTTGCTGTCGATGACCACCAGACCACCAACGCCGCGTTCCTTGCTAATGAAGGCGCGGCCCACTTGATACAGCAGCGCGATTTGTCGGCGGAAAAGCTCGCCGGCTGGTTGCGCGATCAGACCCGCGAGACTCTTGCCGCTATGGCGGAGAAAGCTCGCGCCCTGGCGAAACCCGACGCAACAGAACGCGTCGGCCGGGTCTGCGCCGATGTAGCCGGCTTGAGCGCGCTGATACAAGCGCCGAAGGAAATCTAGCCATGAAACATATCGTTAAACACATTCACTTTGTCGGCATCGGCGGCGCGGGGATGAGCGGCATCGCCGAGGTGTTGCTCAACCTCGGCTATCAGGTCAGCGGCTCGGATCTGTCCAGCAACGGCGTGACCGATCGACTCATCACGCTGGGTGCGCGCGTGACGATCGGGCATCGTGAGGAGAATATCGACGGCGCGAACGCCGTGGTCGTGTCCACCGCCGTGCGCTCCGATAACCCCGAAGTGCTCGCCGCGCGTCATCGCCGGATTCCGATCGTGCCGCGTGCCGTGATGCTCGCGGAATTAATGCGCTTGAAGCAGGGTATCGCGATTGCCGGAACGCACGGCAAGACCACGACCACGTCGCTGGTGGCAAGCGTGCTGGCGGCGGGCGGACTCGATCCGACCTTCGTGATCGGTGGCCGCTTGATCAGCGCGGGCGCGAATGCGCGGCTCGGCACGGGCGATTTCATCGTGGCTGAAGCCGATGAATCCGATGCGTCGTTCCTGAATTTGTTTCCGGTGATCGAAGTCATCACGAACATCGATGCCGATCACATGGACACCTATGGTCACGACTTCGCGCGGCTGAAGCAGGCATTTATCGAATTCACGCATCGGCTGCCGTTCTATGGCATCGCGGTGTTGTGCGTGGACGATCCGAACGTAAGAGAAATTCTGCCGTTCGTGTCGAAGCCGATCATCCGATACGGCCTCGGCGCAGAAGCGCAAGTGCGCGCGGTGAACGTGGAAGCGCGCGACGGCAAGATGCATTTCACGACGCTGCGTGAAGACGCGACGCCTTTGGACATCGTGCTGAATCTGCCGGGCACGCACAATGTGCAGAACGCTTTGGCCGCGATTGCAATTGCGACTGAACTTGAAGTCGCCGATGCCGATATCCAGAGAGCACTGCAAGAATTCACGGGCGTGGGCCGGCGTTTTCAGCGCTACGGCGAAGTGAAGGTCAAGGCGGCGGATGACGGCGCGTACACGCTGATCGATGACTACGGTCATCACCCGGTCGAAATGGCCGCGACGGTCGCGGCGGCGCGCGGCGCATTTCCGGGCCGGCGTCTCGTGCTCGCGTTCCAGCCGCATCGATACACCCGCACGCGCGATTGCTTCGAAGACTTCGTGCGCGTGCTGTCCACGGTCGATGCCCTCGTGCTCACCGAAGTCTATGCAGCAGGCGAAGCGCCGATCGTTGCCGCCGATGGCCGCGCTTTAGCACGCGCGCTTCGCGTGGCGGGAAAAGTGGAGCCGGTGTTTGTCGAAACAGTAGATGAGATGCCGGACGCGATTGCCACGCTGGCACGTGACGGCGATGTAGTGATAACGATGGGCGCCGGTTCTATCGGCGGCGTATGCGCTCGGCTGACGACGCAAGTTCAGGATGCAAAGGCTTCGAAATGACGAGTGACCCGACGAGTAACCCGACGAGTAACGCAATCGATCCGAAAGTGTTCGGCAAAGTGGCTGTGCTGCTGGGCGGGGAAACTGCCGAGCGTGAGGTATCGCTGAATTCGGGGCGCCTCGTGCTGCAGGGATTACGCGATGCAGGCATCGACGCGCATCCGTTCGATCCGGCGGAACGGCCGCTGGCCGAGTTGAAGTCGGAAGGTTTTGTGCGCGCGTTTATCGCGTTGCATGGCGGGTATGGCGAGAACGGCCAGTTGCAGGGCGCGCTCGATTTCTACGGCATCAAATACACGGGCAGCGGTGTTCTTGGCTCGGCGCTGGGCCTCGATAAATTTCGCACGAAGCTCGTATGGCAACAGACCGGTGTGCCGACGCCACCGTTCGAAGTCGTGATGCGCGGCGATGACTACGAAGCGCATGCGCAGAAAATTGTTGCGAAGCTGGGCCTCCCGCTCTTCGTGAAGCCGGCGAGCGAAGGGTCGAGCGTTGCCGTGATCAAGGTGAAGAGCGCGGAAACGCTGGTGCCGGCGCTGATCGAAGCGGCGAAGTTCGACAAGATCGTGCTGGTCGAGAAAAGCATTGAAGGCGGCGGTGAATACACGTGCTGTATCGCGGGCGACCTGGACTTGCCGATCATCAAGATCGTGCCGGCCGGCGAGTTCTACGACTACAACGCGAAGTACATCGCCGACGACACGCAGTACCCGATTCCCTGCGGCCTCACGCCCGCCGACGAAGCGCGCATGAAGCAGCTCTCGCGCCGCGCGTTCGATGTGCTCGGCTGCACCGATTGGGGCCGCGCTGATTTCATGATGGACGGCGACGGTAATCCGTACTTTTTGGAAGTGAACACGGCGCCGGGCATGACGGATCACTCGCTGCCGCCAAAAGCGGCGCGTGCGGTCGGGATCAGCTATCGGGATCTCGTGGTGAAAGTGTTGTCGTTGACTCTGAAAGACTGAACGTAAAGAACATGTGGAACAACGCCCGCCAGATGAACCTCACGGCCAACGCACTGCACGTATTGCTCGTGTTCGTGCTGCTTGGGGCCGCCGGTTATTGGGCGATTCAGCGGCCGGAGTTCCGTTTGCGCGAGATCCAGATAGACGGTGACACGTCGCACATCAATTCGCCGACCGTGCGCGCAAGCGTCGTGGGCCATTTGAAGGGCAACTACTTCACGGTCGATCTCGATGCGGCACGCACTGCGTTCGAACAGATGCCGTGGGTGCGTCATGCGAGCGTACGGCGCGTGTGGCCGAATGCGCTGGCGGTGACGCTGGAGGAGTTCAAGCCGCTCGGCACGTGGGGCACGGATCAACTGGTAAGCGTGGACGGCGATTTGTTTACGGCGAACCAGGGTGAACTCGACGACGACCTGCCCGCGTTCGCAGGGCCGGATGGATCGGCGAAAGAAGTGGTGCAACGGTACCGGGATTTCACGAAGTGGTTCGCGCCGCTGGATGCGCATCCGGAAGAAGTCATCTTGTCGCCGCGATATGCGTGGACAGTGAAGCTTTCGAACGGTACGCAGATCGAATTGGGGCGCGAGCGTAATCAGGACACGTTGTTCGATCGCAGCCGACGGTTCGTGGCGGCGTGGTCGTCGGTGACGGGGCGGTGGGGAAATGACATCGAATACGCGGATTTGCGCTATCCGAACGGCTTTGCGATCAAGGCTGCCGGCATGCGCTTCATCAGCGACACCGACAAAGCGAAGAAGTAAGCAGACATCACAGGCAATGAGCACCCTATGAGCAAAGACTACAAAGACTTGCTGGTCGCCCTCGACATCGGGACGTCGAAGGTGGTGGCTATCGTCGCCGAGTTGAAAGGCGAAGGCCACTACGAGGTGATCGGGCTCGGGCAAAGCGACTCGAAGGGATTGAAGAAGGGCGTTGTCGTTAACATCGAGGCGACCGTCCAGTCAATCCAGCGCGCGCTCGAAGAAGCCGAACTGATGGCCGATTGCAAGATCACGAATGTGTTCACCGGCATCGCCGGCAGCCACATTCGAAGCTTCAATTCGAGCGGCATGGTTGCCATCAAGGACAAGGAAGTCACGCAGACCGATGTGGCGCGCGTGATCGAAACGGCCAAGGCAATCAACATCCCGACCGATCAGCAGGTGCTGCATATCCTGACGCAGGAATTCATCATCGATGGGCAGGAAGATGTGCGCGAGCCGATCGGCATGAGCGGCATCCGGCTTGAAGTGAAGGTGCACATCGTGACGGGCGCGGTGAGCGCGGCGCAGAACATCGTGAAGTGCGTGCGTCGATGCGGCCTCGAGGTGAACGACCTGATCCTGCAGCCGCTGGCATCGTCGCTGGCGGTGCTGACGGAGGACGAGAAGGAACTCGGCGTGGTGCTGGTGGATATCGGCGGCGGTACTACCGATATCGCAATCTTCAGCGAAGGCGCGATCCGTCATACGGCGGTGATTCCCATCGCCGGCGATCAGATCACGAGCGACGTAGCCATGGCTTTGCGCACGCCCACGCCCGATGCCGAAGATATCAAGGTGAGCTACGGGATCGCGAAGCAGGCGCTGGCTGATCCGGACGAAATGATCGAAGTGCCGGGACTCGGCGAGCGCGGTCCGCGAACGCTGTCGCGGCAGGCGCTGGCGGCTGTGGTCGAACCGCGCGTGGAAGAACTGTTCTCGCTCGTGCAGCAGGTCGTGCGCGAGTCGGGCTACGAAGAATTGCTGAGCAGCGGCGTGGTGCTGACCGGCGGCGCATCGATGATGCCTGGCATGGTCGAACTCGGCGAAGACATCTTTCTGAAGCCAGTGCGTATCGGCGTGCCTGAATACGCTGGCGGTCTGGCAGATGTCGTTCGCAATCCGCGTTATTCCACAGCGATGGGTTTGCTCGTCGAAGGCCGTTCGCAACGCATGCGCGGCCGCAAGGTTGCCGTGCAGTCCGGCTCGATGGGACAGGTTTTGGGACGCATGAAAGATTGGTTCCTGGGAAATTTCTAAACACAGAATTCGCGCTGGTGCCGGCGGCTGGCGCGCGACAAGAGGTTGCCCGATCTCTTGCCGAATAACGCCGATTTTCATTCTTGACGGAGGCAATATGGATTTCGAAATGCTGGAAACGGAAACCAACGGAACGGTCATTAAGGTCGTTGGTGTTGGTGGTGCTGGCGGCAACGCGGTGCAGCACATGATCAACCGCGGTGTGCAGGGCGTGGACTTCATCGTGATGAACACGGATGCGCAAGCGCTCGCGCGTTCGCGTGCCACCACGGTGATCCAGTTGGGCAACACGGGTCTGGGCGCGGGTGCCAAACCGGACATGGGCAAGGCCGCAGCGGAAGATGCGCGTGAGCGTATTGCCGATGCATTGCGCGGCGCGCACATGGTGTTCATCACCGCGGGCATGGGTGGCGGCACGGGTACGGGCGCAGCGCCGGTAGTCGCTCAGATCGCGAAGGAAATGGGCATTCTGACCGTGGGTGTGGTCAGCAAGCCGTTCGAGTTTGAAGGCGGCCGCCGCATGCGCGTGGCTGAAGCGGGATCGCAGCAGCTGGAGGATCACGTCGACTCGCTGATCGTCGTTCTGAACGACAAGCTGTTCGAGGTGATGGGCGATGACGCTGAGATGGACAAGTGCTTCCAGTGCGCTGACGACGTATTGAACAACGCTGTTGCCGGCATTGCGGAAATCATCAACGTCGACGGCCTGGTCAACGTCGACTTCGAAGACGTGAAGACGGTGATGGGCGAGCAAGGCAAGGCGATGATGGGCACGGCGACGGTNGCCGGTGTCGATCGCGCGCGCCTCGCTGCTGAGCAGGCGGTCGCAAGTCCGCTGCTGGAAGGCGTGGATCTGTCGGGGGCNCGNGGNGTGCTGGTGAACATCACGTCNAGCCGTTCGCTGCGTCTGTCGGAAACGCGCGAAGTAATGAACACGATCAAGTCGTACGCAGCAGAAGACGCGACCGTNATCTTCGGCGCTGTGTATGACGACGCCATGGGCGATGCATTGCGCGTGACGGTGGTAGCAACGGGCCTTGGCCGCGCAGCGAAGAAGCAACAAGCTGCACCGATGACGCTGCTGCGCACGGGCACGGACAACGCACCGGTTGCACACGCACAGCATAGCTACGCGCCGCAGCAATCGCACGGCACGGACTACGGCGCGCTGGATACGCCGGCTGTGTGGCGTTCGTCGCGGGAAACGGCGGCTTCGCACGTGCAGGCGCTGCAGGAAAAGGGCGTGGACACGTACGACATTCCGGCGTTCCTGCGCAAGCAAGCAGACTGATGATTTTTGCCGGGGCGGTTGATTTCTGATTTAAGCGCCCGTTGGCAAAAATCTCAGGCGATGATTGTTCTGCCTCGTTATCAGGCCGCGTCTTCCAGATGCTGGACTGTGGCTGAGTGACCGCCTCGATTGCGTTCATCATCGTCTATATTGGGATGAGATCGAAACGCGAAGCGGTGCCGCAACAACGGCGTTGCGCGAACGTGTGTGAAGAATCAATGTTGTAGATCGCTGGCGTGACCAGCACTGACTCAGTGAAAGGCCGATCCATGATCAAGACAGGTGAAACGCTGCCCGACGAACGCCTCTTCGAATTTATCGAGGTGGCGTCGGAGGGTTGCGCCGTGGGACCGAACGGTTTCTCGGCGCGCGAGCGGACGGCGGGCAAGCGCGTGGTGATCTTCGGATTGCCGGGCGCGTTCACGCCTACCTGTTCCGCCAGGCACGTGCCGGGTTTTGTCGAGAACGCGGAGAAGTTCGTGGCTGCGGGTATTGATGAAATCTGGTGTGTCTCCGTCAACGACGCGTTCGTCATGAACGCGTGGGGACGCGATCTTCAAACCTCGGGCAAGGTGAAGATGATCGCAGACGGCAGCGCACGTTTTACCCGAGCACTCGGGCTGGAACAGGATTTGTCGGAGCGTGGCATGGGAATTCGCTCCCAGCGTTACGCGATGGTGGTCGAGAACGGCGTGGTCAAGGCGCTGAACCTCGAAGCACCCGGCAAGTTTGAAGTCAGCAGCGCTGAGAGCGTACTGGCGACGTTGGGCTGATGTTTCAAGCGATGTTGAATTAATATTGGGCCGATTTCAGGTCGACAGCTCGGGCATCGTGTTGCATTCATGCTACAAAAGATGACGTCTGTGCCGTCGCTTGAAACACGCCGCAATAAAGTCGCAACAAAGCCGTAACGCGGTGCCGATGTCCGGGAATGCCTCCATTCCGGTCATCGGCCCGACCCACCTTGCGTGCGCGTAGCCGTGCATTTTGCGTGCCGAACTTACACGGTAACTTGGAGAAACAAGTTGCAACGTTCCTCCCGGGACGACGCGAGGTGATTAGAGTATACTCCGCACTATTGAATACAAATTCACGATTGATTCTCTCAATCGAGAGTCACAATCGAAGCGAAAAAAATCATGTTGAAGCAGCGAACCATTAAAACCATCGTCAAAACCGTCGGGATCGGCCTGCATTCCGGCCGTAAGGTGGAATTGACGCTTCGGCCCGCGCCGGCCAACACCGGCATTGTCTTTGCGCGTATCGACCTGCCCGAGCCGGTGGACATTCCGGCGTCGGCTTTGGCGATCGGCGACACGCGCCTGGCTTCGGTGTTGCAGAAGGACGGCGCGCGCGTGTCGACCATCGAACATTTGATGTCGGCGTGCGCGGGGCTGGGTATCGACAATCTGTATGTCGATGTCACGGCTGAAGAAATTCCGATTATGGACGGCAGTGCTGCTTCTTTCGTGTTTCTGATTCAATCGGCGGGTATTGAAGAGCAGAACGCGGCAAAGAAATTCATCAAGGTGACGAAGCCGGTTGAAATCCGCGACGGCGATAAATTCGCGCGTCTCGATCCGTATTTCGGCTTCAAACTGAAGTTCACCATTGATTTCCGCCATCCGGCTGTCGACAAAACCGGTCAGGCGCTTGAAGTGGATTTTGCGAATACATCCTATGTTCGGGATATTGCCCGGGCACGGACGTTCGGTTTTGCGCATGAAGTGGAAATGATGCGTGAGCTCGGATTGGCGCGTGGAGGCAGTATGGATAACGCCATCGTGCTGGACGAATACCGGATTCTGAATAACGACGGTTTGCGTTATGAAGACGAGTTTGTGAAGCACAAGATGCTGGATGCGATCGGCGACCTGTATGTGATCGGTCATCCGTTGCTGGCGTCGTATGCCGCGTATAAAGGCGGCCACGCAATGAATAATATGTTGCTGCGTGAATTACTGGCGCACGAAGACGCGTATGAAATCGTGACGTTCGAGGATAAACAAGCGGCACCGCGCGGTTTCGCTTTCGACACCCAAACGGCGTTCGCGTAAAGTATTTAGCAAGTCAGGATGAAAATGAGCGGCGGCTTTCGAGCGCCGCTCATTTTTTTTGTGTTTGCGCGTGATGACGCGCGGCCATTTTAGCGAGTGCTTCCTGAAGCGGTGACGGTTCAAGCGTCTCGGCGAGGGTTTGTAGGGCATCCGCTCCGGCGGCCGACATACGCGCCTGTTTCGGCGGCACTACGTCTTTCATCGCCTGAGGCCGCACGCGAATCTTCAGCGCATTGACTGCCCAGCCGCGCTGCTGCAGATCGGCTAGAAGACGCGGCTCGATGTGTCGAAGACGAGCGGCGAGCGCGTTATGTCCGGCAAAAAGGGCCAATACGCCGTCTTTAATGAAGCCCGGTTCCACATTCGATCCAAGATAATCGGGCAGCAGCGCGATCAGGTCGCGTTGTAGCGCCGTCACTTGCTCCACGCCCGCGCGCAACGCGAGAAACTCGCTGGTGCGCCCGAGCACGTCCGACAACGCCTGCGGCTTGCGGGGATCGAAGCGTGGCGGAGGCCTTGAATTCGGCGGAAATCGGCTCATTTTTCAATCTGTTGGGCTGGCGGTGACGCGTCGATTGTAACGCTGTACACCTCGCGACATGGCACGGCGCCTTTCGCTTTGAACAAATGCCCGCGCATTCCCCTTGCTCGAGCGGCCGGTTTGCTTGCGAACCCAAGGCGAAGCCGACCGCTCATAGAAGGAGGGGGTCAAGCGGGCAGGTTTGGCTTTTCCCTTGGTTGCCGATTTTTGAGCGTGCTCCTCAGTGCCCTGCGCGTCGACGTCAGCCCATACCATTGGTTTTCTTGTGCTAGCCTCGCCG
>JGI12635J15846_10000797_pt1 | contig 27293 bp, 24 predicted proteins | sample BlaSpr_A8_OM2_M2_FD_15846 | JGI IMG/M metagenome (IMG submission 15846)
GTGCCCACCACTGCCACGCGCTTGTTGGTGAAGTCAACGCCGGTGTGAGGAAAGCGGCTGGTGTGGTACCACTTGCCCTTGAACTTCTCTAGTCCCCTGAAGTCCGGCATGTTTGTGTGCGACAGGCTACCCACGGCCGCGATGAGGTAAGCTGCCGTAGCCTCTTCGCCCTTGTCGGTGCGCACCGTCCACAGGTTGTTTTTTTCGTCGAATTCGGCGCCGGTTACGCGCGTGTTGAACTGCATGTCGCGCTTCAGGTCATGGCGTTTGGCCACATGCTCTAGATAGCGCAGGATTTCGGGCTGCTCGGGGTAGCGCTCTGACCATTCCCACTCTTGCAACAGCTGCTTGTCCCAGGTGCAGCAATAGATGTAGGAGTCGGAATCGCAACGCGCGCCGGGGTAGCGGTTCCAGTACCACGTGCCGCCGACGGTTTCACCGGCTTCATAAACTCGCACCTTCAGCCCTAATTTGTCCCGTAGCGACTTCAGCATGTAGATGCCGGAAAAGCCTGCGCCGATCACGACCGCGTCAAAGTTTTGAGTTGCACTAGCCATTTGCTCCTCCAATCAGTGTTGGACAACACATGAAATCGATCCCCGCTCGTTTGAAGGCGAGTCGCGGTGCGCGTTCGCCGCGCGCGAGCCACTCCGGTCACCGCAGGCACCCCACCGAAAGCCGATCACGAAGGCCGGGAATGACGCAAGGTATTATCGCCGAAAAGGTGGGCGATCAACTCCATGTGTGCCTGGAACGATCAGTATGCCGGCTCGCAACGCTTATGCTTTCCCTCTTCCTATCTGCTTGAACGGGCGACAATGCGCGCTTACGCGCAGCGGCCCCGCAACGGCACCAAACCGCCCGCACCGTGTGGACGTGTTGACATTCATCAAAATAGCCCGGTGAGGCCTTAAAAATGCCCGGGGGCCGGCGGCTCGGCCACCAAGGAATCGGGATTTGAATCAATCGTTGCTCTGCCCGAAATGCCAGTCTGCTGAAGTCCGCCACAGCGAAGAAGCTCGCCCAGTGTCGTGCGTTGACTGCGGCGCCGCATTCACCCCACCCCAGCAGGCCAAGAAGAGTGGTATGAGCGACGATCACGACCGCTACGCCGCGTTCAACGAGACGCCGAAGGACGAGCTCACCTGAAAGCCACTCATGCTGGCCAATCGAACGGCTGTCCTTGGGACAATTGCATCCACCAAACCAAACGGCGCTTCGCCGCGTTTTTCGCTGCAAAAACGCACATCATGAATCTGCGGCGGGAATGGTGATTCCAACGGAGATGATCTCGGTCCAAGAATAGCAGAGCGCTGCTGACAGTAGCCGCTCCGGGTCTCTGGTAAACCAGCGCCGGCGCCCAAGCGGAATGTCCGCAGATTTGCTATAAATCGACTATCATGCTCAGCAGGGTAAGTCGCTGGCAAGGGGGTCGCCGACCGTGGCGGTTTCGCTCTCAACGTGCGAAAAAACGCTGTTCCGCAGGTCCCCGGCATGATCCGCAACGTTCGAAAAGTGGAGTATCACAAGAACAGCCAAGGAGAGACATCATGGATACACAATGGAAAGTGGCAGGCACTTACTTTGAAGCGTGCAACTGCGAGGCGGCCTGTCCATGCGTGTTCACTAGCCCGCCGACCAGTGGCGAATGTAAAGTGCTGCTCGGGTGGCACATCAATCAAGGTACCTTCGCCGACATCCCTCTCGATGGCCTCAATGCCGCGCTGTTTGCATATGCGCCGGGACACATGCTGCAAACGAAATGGAAAGTCGCCTTGTATGTCGATGAAATGGCCGATGCGAAGCAACAGGATGCATTGACGAAGATCTTCTCCGGGGCGGCCGGCGGCCACCTCGCCGCCCTGGGGCCATTGATCGGCGAGGTTCTCGGGGTTAGGAGCGCCGCCATCAATTACCGCATGGAAGGTAAGCAACGCAGCCTGACCATTCCCCAAGTGGCACAAATGGAAATTGAGGCGCTGGCCGGCCAGGGTGGAGAGGATGTCACGCTCTCCAATATCCCGTTCACGGCGGTGCCCGGTTATCCCGCGGTGGTGTGCCAATCGAAGCGGTTGAGCTTCCACGATCACGGCTTCGATGTGGAGATTTCCAAAAAGAATGGCTTCTATTCCCCCTTCAGCTACCAGGCCTGAAGGACGGCACGCGACACGAACCTTAAGCCTGGTTGTCGCCGCCAGCTTGGCGGGACTTACCGCGCTTGCGTGGGGCTATCTCGCCTACCAGTCCTGGGCCATGGACCACATGGACCTGGTGAGCATGGCGATGCCCGGCGCTCAGAAATGGGGACCGCGGGACCTGGTGCTGGTGTTCACGATGTGGGCCGTCATGATGGTCGGAATGATGGCCCCGTCTGCAAGTCCAGTGCTTCTTCTGTTTACCCGCATCCAGAACGGGCGCCATGCCCAAGGCGAGTCAATGGTTGCGAGCGGACTGTTTCTGCTCGGATATCTTATAGCGTGGACCGGTTTCAGCCTTGTTGCCACGCTAATTCAGTGGGGACTGCACGCCACGCTGCTGATCTCGCCGGCGATGGTCGGCACCAGTCCGCTGCTGGGCGGCGCAGTGTTGGTCGCAGCCGGAATCTACCAGTGGACCCCGGCGAAGCACGTCTGCCTAACGCAGTGCCGCTCACCTATGGGGTTTCTTCTCACCGAGTGGCGCGATGGCGCCCGGGGCGCATTCGTCATGGGCTTTCGACATGGTCTCTATTGCACCGGATGCTGCTGGTTGCTGATGCTCGTGTTGTTTGTCGTCGGGGTGATGAACCTGTGGTGGATCGCGCTGCTCACGGCCTGTGTACTTTTGGAAAAGACCCTGCCGCAAGGACACTGGGTGAGTCGCGTTACCGGTCTCGCACTAATCATGTGGGGAAGCTGGATGGCGCGCGGGGTATTCGCATGACTTCGGATGGTCTACCTCCGAGAGAAAACTGGGGACCAAGTTCAACCGAGGGATGGCTTGCGCAAGGTCCGGTCTCAACGCGCCGGCTGGGCGTGTCGTTACTTTCCTTTGCCTACTTCTCTGCTTGATGGGGCTCGCGGAAATGGCGCGCTGGGTGGAGTCAGATTTGTTTTCCTCGATGGCGATTCGAGTACGCACTGAACAAATTGCTGAATCAAGACATCGACCTTTCGCATTTCGACGCCGGCTATCGTAACGACGAAACCGGTGCACAGCGCAATGCCGACTTCGAGGAATTCTTCACCGATCACCGAATGCTCCCGTTGGCCAGATTGCAAGAGACCTTGGGCTGAACTTGACGCGATGGGCTGAAACGACCATTGTATCGAGTTACGCCGCGCTGCACGGGATGGCAAAGGCCGCTAAGTGTAGCGAGCTGCAATCGGTCCCGGCCATCGAGCAGTGTGTGCGAAACGCGATCCGCCCTGACCACGTGCATGTCATCGACCTCACAACCGATTTGCATTCGATCCGGGCGGCGCATCCCTCGATCTTGTTAACTCCGTCCTGAGGAGAAATGACCATGGCACAATCCGCCCAGCCGAACGATGCGTTCAACCCCACTAATATGCTCGCTAACTTTACCAAGATGATGGAACAGTTCAAGATGCCCGGGGTCGACATGGCCGCCATCATGGAAGCGCGGCGCAAAGACTTCGAAGCCTTGGCGCTCGCCAACCAGACCGCGCTCAGGGGTATGCAAGCCCTTGGGGAGAAACAGGCGGCGATCCTGCAGACGACATTGACCGAACTGCAATCGCTGATGCAGCAGGCGGCGCAGCCGGGAAGCGCCACGGAAAAATCCGCCAAGGCCGGCGAACTGGTCCAGCAGGGGCTGCAAAAGGCGCTGGTCAACATGCGTGAATTGGCCGAGGCTGGCTACAAGGCCCAGGCCGATACCTTCGCCGTTGTCAGCAAGCGCGTCCAGGAGAACATCCAGGAGCTGAAGACGCTGCTGCAACCGCAGAAGTAAGGCTCCACTCCCGGTCGGCTGCTCTGGCCAAGCAATAGCTGGGGCGGATGAGCATGGGCGGTAGTTGTGATTCCGCTGTGGCATAGTCGCTACGACCCCAAATAGGTGAAAGTTCGACTACTTATGGTGACGGGAGCGCTGGGTAGTCGCGGGTGCCAGGGGATCGGGGACGGAGACTAGGACCGAGAGATAAAAGATGCTTGTTTGAAACATGTCGATGGATTCGGCGAAGCGGCGTCCTTTAGCCTAACCTCCTTTCGTGTGCCAGTTGCCGGACAATGGACACGCGTCACTTCTGAAGGGGCAACAAGGACCGACGGGCTCAGCGGGCAGGGTGGGGGAATGCCAACATTAATTCGATTCTGTAAAACGAACTTGAAGATGTGACTACTTGAAGTTGACGTAGTGGTCTTACGCCGCATGCAGAGCCTTGCATGACCGTCGAAGCCTCGCACGGTTCGAGCCGTTCCGAGCAAGGAGCGCGCTGCGGAAGCCGGAGCGTCCAAAGAAATCGTCGCGTCGGGTCGACCCTATCGGAGGCTTCGGTTGATCGTCCATTCAACCTCCGCGGCACCTAACGCCGGGGCTGCAGTGAAACGCCGCGTCAGGAGGGTTTGGTCAGCACAGACAAGGAGCGATCTCTCGTCCCTGTTTGCACGGTTCGCGGAAGAAACGGACTTTGATTGCCAGCGCTTTATTTGCCTATCTGTCTGCTGACGGCGTTTTCCTGTTGATTGAGGGTTCTCTGTTCTTGCTTCGTGATATGGCCACCGTTTTGGCTTGCCATGAGCCGTTCTTCCTTCCGAATCTGGCGATCGTCCTTGTGCAGGGCGCGCGCTTGTCCCCTGGTCAGTTCGCCTTCCTTGACCTCCCGATGAATGCGTGTGTTCTGGTTGGCGAGCCGGTTGTTCACCTGTTCGCGCCGCGGGTGGTTTTTCTGCCATTGCGTGTCGGCCATCGCGCTGGTGGTGATGCCAGCGGCAAATACAGTCATCAGGGCAACAGCAAGGGCATTCTTGGGGGCAAATCTCATGTCATCTCCTTGGTATAAGTGGGCCAGGGAAGAACCCTGTACAAACCTTAACGCGCTTGCCTTTCTAAGGTCTGTGACAATGTTCGCTGGAGTGTAACGAGTCGTAACCAGCTCCTCGACATTTGGCGCAGCCTGCGTTCTGAATGTCGCTGCAAGTGTTGTGGTCACCAGAGTCGAGACCGCTACTCATCGATGGCGACCAAAGCCGCGGAGGCAGTTCTCGTGCAGGTCATGCCGGTGTGACTCGCGACACAATGCCGAGGCATCCAAATATTCATCGTTCGACGCTCATCCGAACAGCCGCAGCGTATCAACTCCTAATTACGTGATTCTGGTCAACCCGGATTCGGTCGCCCATCTGCATGTCGCCGATGAAACCCTGCTGGAACGTGCGGTAGCCACCGTTGTCCAGGCGCACCGAGACGCGATAGAAGGTCTTGGGGCTGCTATTGCGGCTCTCGACTTCATTGCCGATCAACGCCCCGCCGACCACCCCGGCCACCGTCGCCACATCTTTGCCCCTGCCGCGGCCGACTTGGTGGCCGGCGACGCCTCCTACGATTCCACCGATCACCGCGCCTGCCCCGCTCGTGTCCCCGGTGACCTCGACCTGTTCGATCCTTGTAACGCTACCGTGGGAAGCCTTATAGGCCGCTTGAGGATCTTCGGTGACGTACACCGTTCGCGTCGTAGTCGTAGTACATGCCGTCAGCGCGAGCGCCAGCAGTATCGCAGCACCGACTTTTGGTATTTCCATATTGGACTCCTGTTGGTTTGATTGATTGAGGTGCTCGCCGCCGGCGAGCCGCGTCGACAACCGCGGGAAGACGGTTCGACAGCAGGGAACGGGACGCCTTCCTCTTAGCCACTTGTGAGTGTCGCATTAGGTTCGACGCTACCAGGGCGCGAATAGCGAGGCTTTCCGTGCGCTGTTTCTCGGGGCACCCGGCGCACATTTGCGATCAGCGCCTGCATCATGTCAACAAATCAAGTGCGGACGAACGAGGCCGCTAACAAAAGCCGGCGGTAGGAGTTGTTGCTCGACCAATGGTGCCGCCTGGATACAACACTTCGGCGGCACTGCCCCGGTTCGCGCAGCAGCAGGCGAAAGCCAACCCGGTGCGGTTGAATTCCCGCCTCAGCCGTTGCGCCATCAAACGACAGCCTCGTCTCGCACTTCGTATCATCGCCCGAAGCAGCGTGGTTTCGCCGCCCACGAACAGCGAATGCCGAGTATGCCCTTTGGCCAACCAGGCACCGAGAAGACAACTAGCGCCGCCTCGGCTAGTTGCGGTGTTAGGGGGGTCACCTATAAGTACGTCAGGAACTGCGTGTCCCCGGCGCAGCAGGTAAAATGGAGCGCGCGATGGGCCCCCCCTTGTCGTCGTGAGGCGCGGCTCACACCACACTCTCTTAACACCTTGCTGGACGGATAAACGATGACCGACCTTCTTCAGTCCGAAACCCACGGCCTTGGTGCCACAGAAACCGGTCGGCGCATTTGGGCGATCGTCGGGGCGTCCTCCGGGAATCTGGTCGAGTGGTACGATTTTTATGTCTACTCGTTCACGTCGCTGTACTTCGCTCCCGCATTCTTTCCGGCAGGCGATCAGACCACGCAGCTTCTTAACGTCGCAGGTATCTTTGCGGCGGGATTCCTGATGCGGCCGATCGGCAGCTGGTTGTTCGGCCGCATCGCCGACCGGCGCGGCCGCCGCGTTTCAATGATGACCGCCGTCATCATGATGTGCGCCGGATCGCTGTTGGTCGCGGTGCTACCCACCTACGCCACTGCTGGCGTCATAGCGCCTGCGCTGCTACTGCTCGCCCGCCTCCTGCAGGGTCTTTCCGTGGGAGGCGAGTACGGAACGAGCGCGACCTATATGAGCGAGGTCGCAGTCGACCGGCGTCGCGGCTTTTATGCATCGTTCCAATATGTCACGCTGATTGGTGGCCAGCTGCTGGCCGTGTTGGTAGTGGTAGTGCTCCAGCAGTTCTTGTCCAATGCCGAACTGAAGGCTTGGGGTTGGCGAATTCCTTTCGCAATCGGCGCTTTCGCCGCGGTTGTCGCGTTCTTCCTGCGCCGCTCTCTCGCCGAGACGACCTCCTCCGCGATCCGACAACACGAGCATGCGGGAACGATCAAAGGCGTATTGCGCTATCCGCGATCGTTCCTGACAGTCCTAGGGTTCACTTCCGGCGGCTCGCTGATCTTTTACGCATTTACGACTTACATGCAGAAATATTTGGTTAACACCGCCGGAATGGGTCCGAAAACGGCGAGCACGGTGATGACCGCAGTCCTGTTTTGCTACATGCTCCTGCAGCCCGCGTTCGGAGCACTCTCCGACAAGATCGGCCGGCGCAATTCGATGTTGTGTTTCGGCGCGCTTGCCACGCTGGCGACGGTGCCAATCCTGAATGCGCTCTCCCATGTAACTAGTCCCTACGTTGCGTTCGGTCTGGTGCTGACTGCGCTGGCGATCGTGAGCTTCTACACCTCGATCAGTGGACTCGTGAAGGCGGAGCTATTTCCGATGCACGTTCGCGCGATCGGAGTCGGGCTCTCCTACGCCATTGCCAATGCAGCTTTCGGTGGGAGCGCCGAATACGTTGCGCTGTGGTTGAAGTCAGCCGGGCATGAGTCGGCTTTTTCTTGGTACGTGACTATCCTATGCGGCATTGCTCTGATCGCCGCCATTGTTATGCCGGACAATAGACAGCGCAGCTATATGACTGGCCAAGAGCTGAAGCAGATAGAGGTGGCGTAGCTGCCACGAGACTACGCCGTCCTCGGCCTATTGATTTTCAAGCCTTATCAAGACTGCGTGACACAAATCGAACTTGCTTCGTTCTCCGATCATATGAACCGGCAATCAGCGCCCCCTTGATGTCTCCCTATTGCTAGCAACACGATAAGGGCATCCCTGATACTGCAAGTTCCCCAAGCGATTCCGCCGTGACCACAAGAAGGCAGTTTATGTTGCTGGCAGCAGGGGCTGGTGGGTTGTTGGCCAGTCTGGGGTGTTCTTCAGCCAGTCCGGAAGATAGCTACGAAGCGGCGGTCCGAAAGACCTGGCGTACTACTGCAGACGATGTCTCCGGCAGTTCTTCGCCAATACGGGAGTTGGTGCGCTATGCGACGCTCGCACCGTCGAGCCATAACACGCAATGCTGGAAATTTCGGATCGCCGGCAAGGCTGTCTCGATTCTCCCGGATTTGCAGAGGCGTTGCCCGGCAGTCGATCCTGATGATCACCACCTGTTTGTTTCCTTGGGTTGCGCGGCCGAGAACTTGATCCAGGCAGCAATCGCCAACGGCCTGAAAGGCGAGGCCACATTCAAGGCTGGGGCAGACGACGCAATAGAAATCACTCTGGAGCCGACGAAACAGATCGCCACACCCTTGTTCGATGCCATAACAAAACGGCAATGCACGCGCGCGGAGTATGACGCTAGACCGCTGTCGAACGAGGAGTTGAAGGTGCTGGAACAGGCTGGTTCAGGACGTGGGGTACGCGTGCTGTTACTCACCGAAAAACAAGCCATGGACAAGATGCTCGAGTACGTGATTGAGGGCAACACAGCCCAAATGAATGATCGCGCGTTTGTCGAAGAACTCAAGCGCTGGATTCGTTTCAGCGATATTGAGGCGGTTCGGACCGGCGACGGCCTGTTCTCGCGTTCGTCAGGCAGTCCATCCGTTCCGCGCTGGCTGGGAAGCACCCTGTTCGGCTTGTTTTTTACGGCAAAGAGTGAAAACGACAAGTACGCACGGCACGTCCGCAGTTCGTCCGGAATCGCGGTCTTTGTCTCCGATGCCAATGATAAGGCGCATTGGGTAGAAACTGGGCGCTGCTACGAACGCTTCGCCCTCCAGGCTACTGCCTTGGGCATACGCAACGCGCTTCTCAATCAACCTGTAGAAGTCTCGGCTCTCCGACCACAGTTCGCGAGCTCCCTGGGCATCGGGCGCCTGAGGCCCGATCTGGTTGTGCGCTTCGGCCGCGGACCCGAAATGCCGCGGTCACTTCGTCGCCCCGTGGAGGCGACGCTGACATGATACAGACGAAACCAACAACCTCGGCGTGTGGGACAGCAAGGCAGCAGCGCTTCGCTTGCTCGCTGTTGGGCGTCCCCGGAAAACGATAGCCGGAAGGCAGCAACGCCCTGTGGTGGAAAATAGCAATCCGCTACGAAAAAAATGCATGCCAAGCTGGAGGCGGAGCGTCTCCCCATCGATCCCGCGACGTACGACTCTAGAGAACTGGACGGCCTCCCCGCCCCGGTACAGCGTTACTTTCGTGCCGTAATCGAGGACGGCCAGCCTATTGTTTCCGCTGTCAGCGTCGAGCACACCGGCACTTTCAACAAGAGCGAGGCCGACGAACAATGGAAGGCTTTCACCTCGACCCAACGCGTAATCACCAAGCGGCCAGGCTTCGATCGGGAAGCCCGGGTTGCAGTGACTCCTGGCATGACGGTGGCGCGTACGTGATGCCTATATTGCCGGCGAAGGCATGCTTCATGCTCATGCGTCGCTGTTCGGACTCATATCCTTGGCGAATTGGCGCGGAACGCCGGAAGTGGCGCAGGGTGAACTGATGCGCTTCCTTGCCGAAGCCGCCTGGGATCCGACAGCGCTGCTGCCAAGCCAGGGGGGTGCAATGGATTGGCGTAGATGATACGTCGGCCAGGGCAACTCTGAAGGACGGCAATATCACGTTGACGCTGCTGTTTCGCGTCAATAGGGACGATCTGATCGAACGGTGCGCGCCGACGCACGCGGGCGAACCGGGGCCGGCATGGTCAATCCATTGCCATGGGCACGCCGTTTCGGCAGCTACGAGCGCCGTGATTCAATGCATATCCCGCTCGCCGGAAAGGTGGCGTGGATACTCGCAGAAGGACGCAAGCCGTACTGGCGCGGTCGCATAACAAAACTGACTTACGAGTTTGCCCGATGACCACACTCGCCAGGCATACACGCTAGTTGAGGCTGCTGACCTCGTGAATGCCCCGGCGCGCGCTGCGCGTCTTCGCAGGCTCTGCAACAAAGGGTTTGCAACAAAAGCTATGGATCAAAGATGCTTGGCGATCAATGCTATTGCAGGGCTCTCGCCTGTCGATTGGCGCGTCGAGCTCTTACTGTGGCGGCATCACCTTCGTCGCGTAGAACCAGTTGCGCATTTCGGAGCGCGACTTCCAACTGTCGATCATCGATCGCTACACCGCAGACGAGAACCGTCTGACGTCCGTCGGGTCCTGCATCGACGAGATACATGTGAGCGAGGAGTTTCGCCATTGCATCGAACAACGAGTCGCGCTCGATCTCGAGGATGGTCTTACGCCTAAGCAATTGCGCCACAGCGTGGTCCGACATCGGGGGCTCTTTCACGTTTGATCCTCTCCGGTGTATTCACCGGGTAACGTCGCGCGCACCACGAGAGTTGCCCGATCGCGGACACACAACTTAAAGCGACCAATACGACGATATCGGCTTCGCTGATCGCGGAAGAAATCTCCGCCGGCCAACCTATCGTTCACGGCTTTGTGAACGGCTGGTCTGCCCGGGGACATTTCCTTGCTATTTCATTCATGGTCAAGCTTTGGCGACAGGCTTTTCCAGTGCGGCGAACACTGCGTCGAGGTTAGCCTCGGCGGCTGCGATAACCTGCTTGGTGAGCTTGGTGAGCTGATCGGCAGCGGTCGTCACAGCGGATAGCACCGATTTCACGAACGCGACAGCAGGCTCCGTGCCGGCCGGAGCGTTCTGCGTGGCCTTGTCGATGGCATCGGTCAGCTGCTTGCTGACTTCGGCCGCTTGGGCTTCGGCGAGCGTATTGATTTCCGCGCTGGCGGCCGCCAACACGCCATACGCGCTCTTGGCATAGCCCACGGACTTGGCGACCGCGGGCTTGGCGGCTGCCTGCAGCGCGATAGCCGATGGCATTTCCTTGAGGGTGGAAAGGGACTCGACGCGCTTAACGGATTCGGCAACGAATTCATTAGCCATGGTGACTTGCAGGTCGCTCAGTTTCTTGGTGCTTTCCAGACAAACGTTGGTGAGCGTCAAGAAGTTATCAAGCGCAGATTTCTGCGACGCGGCAAATTGGGGTGGGGCGGTAAACATAACATCACTCCTAGAAAGAGAAAGGCAACTAACGAAAGACCGTCGCAGCGTGTATGTTGCACTGCAACAATTATCATTGTACAGGCTGGGCAGGTCATGTCAAGGGATTTGCCAACTGATTTGCTGCAATGCACCAACCCGTTTTCTGGCAGGCCCGCGGCGCAGGACAAAGGACCAAATGGCACGCATTCCGCGATCGTCGATCCGGGATCGGGAGTAATTGATTTCCGCCTCTCGGGCGTCGGAAGAGAACGGTAGATCGGAGGTATTAGTTGGTCCCCCGAGCCCGGCTAACTTCTCCAAGGCATTGACCGGATGTGCCTGAACGTCTAAGTGCCGCAATTGCAACGGGTGGGGAGGGGGTGTCGTGTCTGCGCGGCCGCCTGGGGCCTGGCGCTTTGCCTCCACCGCAACGGTAGCGCCCAAGACCGAGGGCGTTCGTGACGAGCATCGAGGCCTTTGCCGGGGCGAGGGTGTAAGCCGGTTTCAGCGAGGCTGACGCAAGGATGATTTCAGCAGCACTACCCGGCGCGCTTCCGGACCGAGCGCAGGAGAAACGCCCACGTGATACGTGCCTTAGGAGAGGGGAGCAGCTAAGCTAAGCAAACGGGCCTTGAGGGAACGACATTCGAGAGGGCGTGCGCGTATTTCATCTGGATGAGAGGGCCTTGAACGCCACGTCGCACCGCTCGAATGAATCGCTTTGGCGCCGCAACTTGGACTCCGTCGACGAGGTAGATCGATACAGCCCCTGCTCTTTGCGCAGCGTTTGCAATTGGCCTTTTTGCGCTCAAGTCATTCTCCCTCTAATCGATGGTCAGCGACTTATCTTGCGGGACAATGTCAGCGCTAGTTGAAACTTGCCTCTCGCGCGAAGTATGCCTGTTCGTCTAGGAACGCCTCAGCCGTACGGTATTGGCATCTTGCGGAGCAAGCTGGTATCCATGGGGTGGCGGCGCATCCCTGTGGCATTGCAGCCCTGTTATGCGGCTGCGCACCAATGCTATGAGCTGCTCCCATTGAGCGGATTTCACCGGCCCATGGGCGGCGTCGATGTGCGAATCGGCCAGGCTTGCGCGCCAGATCGCTTCGGCTTGGTCGAGCGGTAGACTGGCTTGGCGAGCAAGCCAGGGAAGAATCTTTGGTGGGCGCATAGCGTACTCCTTACAGCTAACCGGGTTATCGAACGGCAGGCCCAAGCAGCGTCGGTGATCCGGCTGCGCCGCCATCACGCCGGGTCGGCGCCTTTCGGCGGCGGGCCAGTCCGAATGGTCGTGAGCTCAGCGCAGGGCCTGACCGAGTCCCGGCAGGCTGGCGACGACAGCCACCATCAGCGGGAGGGGCGCGAAGCGCCTGGCGGCGACGATCCACGGCTCGGCGTGAGCTTCCCTGGTCGTAAAAGGCCTGTTCCTGCCGCGCCCGTTCGGCACGGGAGAGCGATCGCGTCGAATCTGCGAACGAGATAAATGGAATCAGCATCATTTGCGGCTCCTCTCTACCGTGAGCCAGCCCATCCAGGAGGGCGCGGGACCCGCTTCCCTGTCGAGTTCGCGCAGGCGGTACTCGAGGTCATCGATGTCGGCCGATCGCACCAGGTAAGTCTCCCGGCGCTCGCACTCGCGACGCTCGGCGCTTTCGGCCCACTTCTCAAAGAAACTGATGATTGATTTCATCGTTTACACCTCCCCAATGGCTCGTCGAACAAACGGTTGCTGCATTGCACAATACAGTAAACTATACCCATACCCGAGTAAACTCCAATTGATTGTTTTGATGGATTCAATCAGCACGGTAAATATCCCGCGCAAGCAATTGATGCAACGCACAATATGCAGCTTGGCAGCAGGGTAAGGATGGGTGCATTTTGCTGACATTCCGGCCGCAAAGAGGCCGATTGGGAGCGCCAGGACGAGGCCGTCAAGGTGCTTTGCGGTGCTGCGCAGGTTGCTTATTCCTTAATCTCACCCAAAGGCAGCCGAGCGGCGGGGGACTGGCAATCGATGTGATCCCGGGCTTCTTGGTTGCTACTTTGACCGCCAGGCTGTATCGGCATCTCGCGACTTGTGGACACTTGCCGAGCGTTTGCAAGAAGATCGGGACACGGTCTTGAGGAACTTTGTGGCGCCCGCGGTACGATGCCTTTTATCCAGCGCTCACAAGTGGCGCAGCTCGAACAGCTCGACCGCTCGATGCAGTTTCGCCGACCAGCGCCTCCACTACGCTCCTCGATCAGAAGCGGCCGGATGTGCTCGGACGCAAGGCGGCGAGCTCGTCGCTGCGTGCGTCATTGGTGGATAGCGCCGTAAGTGCGCCTACGCGCCGTCGGGCCGCGGCATGCCGATAAGGTAGGTGAGCCCGATTGGAGACCTGCGAACCGGCTGCGTGCCGATATCCCACTCGAACGCTTCCTGGCCCGGGATGCCAGCGACCATCTCGCGCAGCTCGCGTGGGCTGTAAATACGCAGCATGGAGACGATGCCGTCGAACAGCCCGAGCAGTGGAATGGCGGGAAGCACGTAGGTGAGCAGAATCCGCGACCAGCGAAACGGGCGGATACGCGGCGTCATCGCGAGCATTGCTAGCGGCATGAGCAAGATGAAGAGGACACCTAGCAGGCGGTTGTCAGCTCCCTCGACCACGACGATCGGCCGGCGTTTCATCACCGCATCGGCGAGGATTGCTTGCGCCTGCTGCGGGCGAAAATGATGGAACGCGTTGAAGATCGTGCGCACGCCTTCCAGCTCGGCCGGGACATTGCTCGCATCGATGGGTTCCAGGCAATACGCAATGCGGCCAAGCGATTCGACCAATAGGCGGCGTAGCGCGGCCCGGTTCGGGTAAAAGTCGGTCAGTTGCACATCGACGCCTCCCGACTGCGCCAGCAATGGCACTAGGCTGAGCCAGGGACCGCCGCCGCCAGAGCACATATCGACAATCCGATTGGAACCGAAGCGGCGCATTGCGTCCCGCAGTTTAGGCGCGATAGCGTTGAAGGCCTTGTGCGTGTTCGCCATGAAATGCAGCCAATCCGTGCCACCATCGCGGATCAGCCGTGGGCACCAGGGTTGGTCTTCGATTTCGAGCAGATGGACGCGACGCATGGCTAGGCGATCACTGCTTCTGCGCCGGCATGCTCCTCCAGCTCACCCGCCTCGAATTGAACCCTAGTCTTGCGTCGCTGCACTTTGCCGCTGGACGTTTTGGGCAAGCTTCCGACCTGGACGACGGCGACGTGGCCGACTCTAAGGCCGGCGTTTTCTGCGACCTTCTGCGCGATCGCGCGCCTGAGTTCACCTGCGTCGGGCGCCTTCCCTTCAGCGCATACGATCAACGTCTCCTCGCCGCCGCGCATAACGCTGAACGCCACGACGGCACCGCGCTGCACACCGGGCACCTCTGCCACCGCCCATTCGATGTCCTGCGGATAGTAGTTTGAGCCATGAATGATGATCAGATCCTTGCTGCGCCCGCATATGTAGAGCTGGCCATCGACGATATAGCCGAGATCGCCCGTATACAACCAACCGTCGCGGTAGCCCATCACTGTGGCTTCCGGCTGTCCGAAGTAACCCAGGGTAATGCTCGGGCCGCGGGTGGTAATCTCTCCGACGCAACGTTCGGGCAGCGGTCGCCCGGATTCATCGACGATCCTCAACTCATGTCCGGGGAAGGGGTGTCCGCAGCCGACAAGTTCGACAGTGCGTAACCTGGCGTTCTGTTTGGCGGGTACTGCTTTCCCGAGGCCCAGCGTCGAGGTGTAAACGATGTCGGTGACGATTGGCTTGTCGCAATCGTGAAAAGTAATTGCGAGCGTTGCCTCAGCCATCCCGTAGCACGGCAGCAGCGCTTCAGGTCGCAAACCGACTGCAGCGAAGCGGGCACAAAATTGACGCATCACGTCCGCGTTGATCGGCTCCGCGCCGCAGCCTGCGACGCGCAGCCGGCTCAGGTCCACACCTTCCAAGTCCTGGTCGCGCGTACGACGCGCGGCGAGCGCATAGGCAAAGTTCGGAGCGAACGTGATCGTACCGCCGTACTTGCTCATCGCCTCCATCCAGATTCCGGGTCTGCGCACGAATGCTTCGGTCGGCAAAAGCACGGTTGGCAGGTCGCAGATAAGCGTGCCGAGTACGAAGCCGATGAGTCCCATGTCGTGATAGAGCGGGAGCCAACCGATCGCCACGTCGTCCTTGCGCAGATCCAGGCCCCTGGGTCCGAGGAACGCTTGAGCGTTCGCGACCAGGTTGCCATGCGTGACCATCACCCCTTTCGGCAGCGACGTGCTGCCAGAGGTGAACTGCAAGAAGCAAAGATCCTGCGCCGTCACCTCCGGGAACTCGAACGCCGGCGGCTCGTCCTCCAGAAACTCTTCGAGGACGACGACGCGTTCGAGGCCGGTATCGGCTCCGAGTGCCTCCTCAATCATCTCTTTGGTCGACGCAAGCGTCAGAAGCATCCGCGCGCCCGCCGAGCGCACGATATGAGTGACGGTTTCCGCGTAGCTCCTCTTGGTCTTGAAATTGAAGCTCGCCCGCGGATAGATCGGCACCGAGACGAGACCCGCCACAGAGGCGCCGAGGAAACTCAACACGAACTCCTCCGGATCGGCGATGACGAGAGCGACGCGGTCACCCTTGTTCAAGCCGAGCGCGGCGAGCTTCGCGGCGCGCTGGCGCGCCGCGCGCTCGAGTGCCTGGTAGGGATAGTAGTGCTGCTCGCCGCAAGCGGTGATGAAGCGAAAGCCGCGCGCGTCTCCGCGCGGGAGTGCCGAAAGTGCATCGATGAGCGTTCCAACCATGGTGAAAAGTCCTCGACAAATTGATTAACGAATCAGCTGTATTGCTGCACGAGCAAGTCGCGTAGCGGCACGTCGCTCGCCTGGGCCGCCTCGCGCAAGCTCTTGCAGTCGAGCGGCACCCGGTGCCACCGGACGCTGAGCCGACCGCCGGCCGCTTCAACGGTCGCGTACTCCGCGTCCGTCAGCAGCGTCGGTGCCCGGCCCGTGATGTACTCCTCGATCGGCAGCCCGACGCTGCCCGGATTCACCAGCAGCGTGCCGCGGTACCGGCGCAACACTTGAACGCGCGTGTGACCGCCCGCCATCACCGTCGCGACATGGCCGGCCAACAGCTCATCGAGCTCATCCGTGCTCGTGGTCGCAAGAATGTCGACCCTGTTCGACAACGGCGACCCGTGAAACACGGGAAGCGTCGACCGGTCGTCCAAGCGGATTTGGCACGTGCGCTGGAAGCCGCGCACGAATTCGAGGTCTGCGCGAGCCAGCCCGCTGCGACACCACTCTACCGCTTCGATCACCGGCTTTTGCTCGCTGTACGTGTGGAACAGCGCCGGGTCGACTAGAAACTCGCCGTGATTGCCCATGACGCAAGTGCAAACGCATTCGCGCAGGATTTCGATCACTGTGCCGGGACGCGGTCCGAGCGTCGCCACGTCGCCGAGACAAACGATCTCGTCTGCGCGTACGCGAGCGATGTCTGCGAGCAGCGCCCGCAGCGCGATCTCGTTCGCGTGGATATCGGAAATGAGTGCGGCGCGCACGATCGGTTCCTCACGCGCCGTGCGACTGGATCGGCCCGACTCCGCAAACGCGCAGCGCTTCGCTCATGAGCTTCACGCAGTGCTGGGTACGGGATTCGGCCCTCATGAGCACTGCGCGGTAACCGAAAGGCGAGCGCGGCATCATGTGCTCCGGCAGCAGGTGGGGCAGCCAAGAACGACCCCGCCACGCTTCGCCGCACTCGATTTGACCATGGCGTTCATCGGTCGCCCGCTCAGGCGACGCTCGACGCGGGCGCGGCTGTGACGCGCGCACCGGATGCGGGCGTCCAGTTCCGGATCGGCCTGAGACGGCGCTGGAGTAGCGCAATCACCTCGTCGTTGCTGCGTGCGGGCGCGCCAGGCAGGCGCACAAAATACTTGGCGAGCTTGCGATGCTGGCGGGTCACCAGCAGGATCCAGATGCCGAGGAGGTCGATGCCATCGAAGACCACCGCGTCCTCGCGGCCGTATTTCTCGCGGTTCTGCGCAAACTCCGTTGCGAGCTCGGCGTAGTGCGTCCCCTTCCTGACGTGATGGAAGATGTGATAGCCGGCGTTGAAGACCCGCGCGTTGAAACGTGGCTCGATCGTATTGATGCTGCTCTTGTACGGGTCGTCCGGGTGGTCCGGATCGATGAACGCATGCTGCACCCAGTTTCCCACCATCATCATCAGCCGCACGAACACGAAAGGGAACACGAACACGATCAGCGTCGCCGGCAGGCTCCAGTATCCGAGTGCCGCGACTGCGCCGTAGTACGTGAGCTCGCCGGCGAGGAAGCGCTGCAGGAGTTTCATGTTCCGCGTGCGCCACAGGTACGCGGCGAGCTCGAACGGGATCAGACAGGCGAAGCGCAGGTAGTAGAGCAGGAAGTGAAACGCGCTGTCGCGCTGGTATCTCATAGTGGAGCTGAGATCATCCGGTAAGTTGTCGTCGATGTGGTGCATGCCCATGTGGTGGACGTAGAAGGTTCCCGGCGTCTGGCCGAAGAAGGGGCATAGCACCCAGTCGAGATAGAGCTCGAGCGCCGGGTAGTCCTTCTTGAAAAGGCGCCGGTGGAGCGTGCAGTGGTAGCTCATCGTGAAGCGGTCGCCGAAGAGGTTCCACAGGACGATGTAGGCCAGGCCGAGCCACCAGGGGAAGCTGCCCGGGACATAAAGCAGCGCCGCGGCGGGGATCAGCAGCACCGAGCACTGAATGTAGAGCCGCAGATGCGGCAGATCGCGGGGATCGTTGAGAAAGCGCGTCATTTCCAATTCCTTGTAAGGGATGATCAAAGTGCTATCGGGTGTGTCCGCGGAGCCGCATAGCTGAGCGGAGCGAGGCGGCGGAGCGGCGCCGGCGCGCTGCCCGTCGCCTCGATAAATGAGTGTGACGCCGGCTCCTCCAACGCGCGGCTCCACGCGCCTCGGCTGGAGCGCACGGGGAACAAGCGTGGCGTGTGGACGAAGCTCATGTCAGCAGGCCTCCGGCAGCTCGATCCGGCCGCTGTGCGCATCGACCTTGAGCCGCATACCGGTCTTCACGTATTTGGTCAGGCCGGGGATCTGGACGATGGTTGGGATGCCGATCTCACGTGCGACAATCGCGGCATGGGTGAGCGGGCTGCCACGTTCCACCAGGAGCGCTTGCGCCGAGGCGAACACCGGCACCCACCCCGGATCGGTGCGATAGGTGACGAGGATGCCGCCGTCGAATTCGTTCGCTTCTTGGACGACCTTGGCGGGACCCTCCGCGAAGCCGGGCGAACACGGTATTCCGCGCAGCACCGCGCCTGCGTCAGCGCTTGGCACCGCCCGCAGCGCGGCGAGGTTCTCCGGTTTCGCGAGCCAGGCTGCAACGGGACCGCGTGTGACGAAGCGCGGTGGCAGGTCCTCCATTTCGCGGTACGCCGCGTAGTCGCGCTTGCGCTGCTCGAGGAGCGGGCGCAACTCGCGGTGCGACACCGTGCCCTCGATGCAACCCCGGATCTCCTCCAGGCGCAGGTGGAAGACGTCGCGGCCCGCTTCGAGCACGCCGTCGCGGGCGAGACCTTCGCCGATCGCGCGGAACATCCTGCGCGCAACGCCGAAGGCACGCGAACGGCAAAAGCGCACTGTTTCCCGGGCTTGAATCGCAGTGCGCACGCGGCTTCGTGCGCGGGCGAAGATCCAGCGCTGGAGTGGATTCAGGTGATTGCGCAGGAGCTCCGCGACGCGCTCTTCCGTTCCGCCACGCTCGACCGATGGCGCACTGTTCGCGAGTGCGGCTTTCAACATGTCGAAGAGCACGCTCGGGTCCTCGCGCAGATCCGGCTCCTCGAGCTTGAGTTCGTTCTTGCTGCGGTAGGCGAAGTCCGCGATGTAGCGCCCGATGTTAGCGACGAGCTCGTGCTCGCCGCTGTAACGGAGCGCGGCGTATGCTTCGGCGGAGGCCGTTTGGCGAATGACCTGTTCGGCCTGCGGCTTGGCGCGCACCGCCTCGGCAAGCGCAGCCATCCTATGAACCGGTGCCATCGACTCGATGGCGTCCATGCCGCCAATCACCGCCACCTCGAACCAATCCGGGGCGCCGGGCATCCACCGCTTGATGAGGCGGCGCAGCAGCCCATAGGAAAGCCCGATGGCCGACTCGAGGGCGATCATCATTCCCCAGCGCGAGAGAAGTTCCTTCTCGAAGCGCAAGTAATGCGCATATACCTCGTCAGCCTGCAGGGAGCTGTAATCGATGGGGTCGAAGTGGTCATAGACACCGTAGAAGAACTCGCGGAATTTGCCAACGTTGCGCTTGAGGGTCGCGAAGTACCAGGCGAACCTCGCGCCGGTCACCGCACGGATGTATGCATGCTCGGAGCGCGAGCCGACCGTGTAGGGCGCGATGCGCGCGGCGAAATTCGCGAGATCCAGCCGTTCGCCGATGCCCATCTGGACCTCCATCATCTTGCGGCCCAGATCCTGGAATGGCGCGAGCCCGGAGAGCTTGTACCAGTGCAGCAGGTTGTAATAGACGCGCCCGTTCAAAAAGCCGAGAACCGAGCCGAGGAATCCGTCCATTTCGCGGAGTTGCTTGCGCGGGACGCCGAGCAGCCGGCAGAACTCGCGGAACACCTGCGAGTACACGTGCTGCGTGAACGTGAACGTGAGCTGCGTCGTGACGCCCGGGTAGTTCTCAACGATGTTCGAGTTGTCCCACAGCTTGAATTCGCCACGCGCGACCGGCGTGGTCACGGGTCGGGACTGCAGGATCCACAACGTGCCATCGGCGATGCACCATTCGATGTCCTGCGGCCGGCCGAGCGCGCCCTCGAGCGTCCGCGCGGTGGCGACGACGCGCCCGATCTCATCGTCATCCAGCGCGAGCCTTTCGCGCAGCTCGACCGGGACCTCGTGGATCGCGCGGCCTTCGTAGCGCTCGCGCTTTTCGCCGATCACGACCTGCTTCTTCTTCCCGGTGTGGCGATCCACGGTGATCGTGTCGGCGTCGACGGCTCCTGATACGAGCCCTTCGCCGAGGCCGTAGACGGCGCTCAACACCATCTCGTCGGGGTTGCCGTTCGCAGGGTTGACGGTGAAGACGACGCCACTCTTTTCGGCCGGCACCAGTCGCTGCAGGATCACCGCCATCTCGGTGGCCGCGATATCGAGGCGGTGCTGATGCCGGTAGCGCAGCGAGCGTTCCGAGTACGCGGATGCCCAGCATCTGCGTACGTGCTCGATGGTCGAGGCAAGTCCCCGCACGTCGAGGAAGGTGTCGAACTGGCCCGCAAAGGAGAAATCCGCGCCGTCTTCCTCGACCCCGGAGGAACGCACTGCGATCGGCACATCGCCGATATGGGCGTGTGCGCGGGCGATGGCGATGCGCATCGCGGCACTCAACTCACAAGCGAGAATTGCCTCACTGATCGCGCGCGCGATGGCGCCGGCCTCACCGGGGGTGAAGTCTTGCAGCAGCGTGGCGATCCGCTCCTCCACGCCGCTCTCGCGGCGAAACGCCGCGAACCAGTCCGCGCCCAGGATCACCCAATGCGGAACCGGCACGCCGTGCCTCGCGAGGCGATAGAGCGACTTGCCCTTGTTTCCAGCAAGTTGCTCGATCTGCGCCTGCGGACTCGCTTGCGTGAGGAAGCTGAACGGAGGGCGAGGGGTCGGGCGGATCGAAGCGTTGCCTTCCTTCGCCGCGAACGGCCGTATCGGTTCGCGCTGATCGTGTGCTGTTTTGACGGCATTGATTTTCATGACAGTACCCAATTGTTCAGACGCGCGAGGATGCGAGCAGATCTCTCGCTTCCTCGGCGGTGCCGCGCCCGCCGTGAGCGGTCTGCGGGAAACGCGCACCGAGGTGCGCACCCAGGTTGATCCAGTCGTAGGCGGCATGGATCGTTCCGCGCCAACCCGACGCCGTGTCGAAGCTCGCCGGAAATTGCGGCTCGCCGCCGTGACTGCGCAAGCGCCGCGCGAGCTCATCGGCGAGCGCGAGACGGTTGCAGGCGTCGGCCTCCGACCCGATCGAGCACCTTTCGAGTTCGCGTATGCCGGCGATCAGCGCCTCATCGAGGCGCAGGAGCCGAATCGCCTCGAGCGTTGCTTCTTCAAGCGGCGGTTGCGGCGTCACGCCGTGTGCTCCGAGAGTCACCATGCAAGCGGTCTGGACCATTCGTTGCAGGGCGTACTCGAGCACGCGCCATTGCCCGCGCTTGAGCACGCCTAGCGCGTCTTCGCGCGCGTTCTCGAGACCGATATTCGCCCACGTCATCTCCAGCCCCGCCTCGACGAAGCGCTCGGCTGGCATTGGCAGGAGCTGGACGCTCGCCTCGCGGTCGGCCGAGAGGCGCGCGCCGTCGACCGAGATCAAGGGCGAGCGCGCGACAGGCGCCGAGGTGGTGAGTTGGCGGGCGCGGATCTCGCCGCCGCCCTTCCAGTGCAAGCTCACCAATCCCGTCCGGCTGAAGTCGGCGAGCAGCGCGCTACGCCGTTCAGCGGCCACCACGCCGCCGCTCGCTTCGACGATCTTCGTGCATGGCGCACCGAACTTGATCGATCGCCATGTGCGGGCGGCCTCGCTGTCGAGCGCAAAGACATCGCGACCGCGCAGAATATGAACGCGTTCGCCGATCTGCCAGGTGGTGACGCCTTTCGTGCGGTCGACGAGGACTTTTTCGGGGGCGAGGCTCACCCCCTTCACACCGAAGTCGCGGATGAGCGCGATTCCCGCCGCGACGGCCTCCCTTGCCGCTCCCTCCTCGTGGGGTGCCTGCAGGAACGTCCAAAGGCGCTCCACCCGCTCGGGGTCGACTGCGGCGCGCTCGAGTTGCAGGGAGAGCCATTTCGGGCTCATGTAGCGCTCACCGAGGCGAGCGACATGACTCTTGGCGGCATGAAGCGCGGCAGTCTTGATCCATGCGCGCGCGTAATCCCGCTCGCCAAGGACGCACATGGCGACCGCATAGCGGCCGGTCTGACGGGCGAAGTCTTCGAACCACAGCGCGACGGCCTCGCCAAGCGCTTCGTGCCCGAGCTCGGCTTGCAGCGCCCGGATGAGCGCGGGGTTGTGGATCGGCAAGGCGCCCATGAACCGCTGGCAACGCTCGAGCAGGTTCCAGGAGAGTCGCGCGACGGCGCGGCAGCCTCTGCCGAGCGCGGCGCGGACTTGAGCGAGCTCGCGTCTAAGCCGGTGTGAGCTCAGCAATCGCACCTCAATCCGCCGTCCGTCGATGAACAGGATGTACGGCATCGTGGCGGGTTCCAGACCGCTGTCGACGATCGCGACGAAGTCGACGTCGGAGCGCTCGTTGCCGAAACCTTCCGCGATCGAGCCCTCGAGGAAGACCGCATCGGCGGCGCGCTGCTCGAGCTGCGCCTGCAGGGCGGCACGCGATTTTTCCCAGAGGTCGGCGAGCAGTGGATTCGTCATCAGCATGTTCGTGGTCCTAAGGCGTCAGGCGGCGCGCGGCGCGAAATAGCCGGCCGATACGGCGTAACGAAAGATCCTGCGCAACAGCGTCTTCCCGGAGGCGTACGGCGCACGCGGCAAGATGGCTTTCGTCGCGTCCCTTGCGAAGCGCACCTGGCGCGTGAGGTACGACTCGTAGAGCTTCACCACCTCGTCGTAGTAGCGCCGCTCGAGTGGCTGCATCTCGCTTGCGTCGAACACATGCCGCGGCACGTAGCGAGGCACGTGGAATGACGGGAACTCGGCGCAGATGTCGTTGATCTCGCGCAGCGTCGTCGGGGTGCCGGAGGTGAGGTGGAGCGTGCGGCCGCGGGTGAGCGGGAATGTCTCGAGTGCCTCGACGACGCTGTCGGCGACCCAGTCGATCGGCACGATGTCCAGAGTAGCGCCGTAATCGCCGGGCATGGTGCGAACGAGTCCTGCGGCGGTCAGGCGAACGACTGTGTACAGGGTGTCGAACTTGCGGATGACCCCTGTGACCGAGTCGCCGACGATGATCGCAGGGCGCAGGACCGTCGCCGGCAGGCCCGCGTGCATCGCTGCGCGCACCGCCTGTTCCGCCTGATACTTGCTCTGCTCATAGGGGTTGCCGAGGCGCTGGCCGAGCTCGAGGTCTTCCTCGCGGAACACGCCGGGGCGCTCGCCGCAGACGTACGCGGTGCTCACATAGAGCAGCGGGATCGGTGCCTCACGGCCGCGCTGCGCAAACTCGATCACCCGCTCGGTGCCGCGGAAGTTGATCGCCTGGTACTTCTCAGGCTTGCGTCCGAAGCTCGTCAGCGCCGCGCAGTGGACGACGGCGCCGGTTGTCGCCCGCAGGGCTTCGTAGGTCTCTCGACTCAATCCGAGGAACTCTTCGGCGACATCACCGCGAACACACGCCAGGCCTCTGGCGCGCGGATAGCTGCCGTCGTATAGGCTCGCCGGAATCGGTGTCCCGTCGTTTCGCACGACCGGCCCGTCTGAGCGTAGAAAGGCCACCACGGAGTAACCCTTTTCCGTCAGTCGGGCGATGACCTCGGCGCCGAGGAGACCGCGTGCGCCGGTAACGAGGACGTGCTTTTTCATGGTAGGTATGGGTCCAAGGTCGCGGGTCATTTCGACCCCAGCATCGAAAGAAGCTCAACGAGCAGCCCGAGCTCGAGAGCGCCGACGAAAGTCATGCCCGCCCAAAGCGGTCGGCGGATGCCGCTTTGCTCGCTCGCCCCAGGGGGCCAAGACGCGTTGAGCCATACCATCCACGCGAGCGGCAGCGCTACAGCGTAAGTCGCGTACGTCTCCGACAGCCCCGCGAAGCGGGCGAGCGCCAGGTTTGCGGCCAACGCCAGGACGAGGAGCGCGTTCAACGCGGCCCGGATCCCGCGCGGGGAGAGAAAGTAGGGCTGCATCGCGGCAATATGGACCTTGCGCGAAAACTTCCAGAATTCGTAACCCGTCCAGAACAGGCCCGCGACGCATGCAGCGGCGACGGACCGCAGCTGCCGGCCGCCCGCATCGCGCCAGAAGAAATAGCAGTACGTGAAGATGAGGAAAGGAGCGCCCTCGAACACGAGCGAGCCGGCCACCAGGCCGCGCGGAAACAGCCGCTTGAAACCGAAAGGGGCCATGTAGGCGAGCGCAGTCGCCGCGGCCGCGGCCATCAACGCGTGCCACTTCGAGAAGTTGAGGATGCTGATGAGGGTCGCGCATGCCGCAAGGCTTGCGAGCAACCGCGCGCGCAGTGCCGAACGCTGGAGGGGGTTGTACTTGCTGGCGGGATGATCGCGCTCCAGATCGTCCAGATCATCGATGAGGCGAAGCTGAACGAACAGTGTGACAAAAGATCCGATCCCGCCGAGCAGATTCCAGCCGAGCGTGGTGTTGTCGCCCCCGATCCGCCCGTACAGCAGGTAGGAGCAGAGAAACGCACCGGCGATCGGGATCGTTTGCGAAGCGAGCGGCAATCGAAGGACCGCTCGGCACAGGGCGATCGCCAAGACGACTGACCGGCTGCGCTGAGCGACCATGGGGGATGCCGATGCAGGGTGCGCGTTCATGTGCGGAATAGTCCGTCTGCGGCGGCCTAGGCGGCCGCCTGCTCAAGGCAGAGATTCACGAGAGAGGCGACGGTGAAGCGCTCGCCGTCGCGCCTCGATTCGCGTTCATCCAATGCCTCGAGCGAAAGGCGGTCGATCCGCAACGCCTGCTCGAGTGCGACCACTGCCTCGACGAGTGAAAGGGAGTCAAGGCCGAGATCGGCGACGAGGGAGCTCTCCATGCGGATCTCCGCGTCGAAGTCCGGTGCCTGCTCGCGGCGGACGCGCAGAAGCTCCGCGCGCACGATCTCGAATACCCGGGCTCTCCTCGACACATCATTCAACTGAGTGCACATGCTTCCTCCTTCTCAAGAAATGGCTCGCAGGTTCGCCGATCGGGCGTTGGTCGCGTAATGCCAAGGACCGTGCGTTTGGCCCCCGGCGAGAATGCCCTTGGGATGGGCGATCGAGAGCGGCTCGATTGCGAGCTCGCGCCGCACCGCGTCGAGCGGCCGCGCCAAGGCCTGCTCCCAGCCGTATGCGAGCGGAATGCGCGAGTGCTTGCCGCGCAGCCATGCGCGGCGGAGAAAGCGGTGAACCCAGAGACTCGGCCACCACGGCGCAGTCAGGGCTGTACCAACGAGTCCGACAACGCGTGCACGCAGGGGCGCGAGGCCGCAATCAAACGCGAGCAGCGACGCCTCTCCGGCCCAATCCTGACCATAGCCCGTGAGGACATGGAGCAGGTCGTGTACGCAGCCGCTGCGCTCGATGAACCACTGACGGTCCGGGCCGGGGAGAATCTCCTCTAGCCCTGCAGCGAGTTGACTCGCCTTGCGCAAGCCGTCGGCGCCGTAGCCGCTACTCTCCATTATTGCGAGATACGCGCGCCCAAATGCGCCCTCCGGCATGCGGCGCAGCGCCTCGAAGTTGGCGAGCGTGGCGAGCAGCGACGGCTTTTCGGCGAGAAGCGTGGTGGCGCCGGGTTCGGCGAGAAAGCGCTGGTACATCGCTTCCATCTGGCCGCCGTCGAGCGCGATCATCACTTCGAATGCGTACTGAATATCGCCGGTTTGCGCTCTTAGTGCCTTGATCGCCCGCAAGGCGCGACGCCAATCGATGCGCGGCCGCGCAAGCGCCATGTCGTTTAGGGATGCATTCATTGGTTGCTACCGTTGTGGGTCGGTGCCGCTGAATACTAGGCGGGTTTCGCTGCGCGCCATATCGAACCAAAGGCTTAATCCGCATCGCTCCAACGGCTTAGGCCGCATGTCCGCGCTCGCGCGTTCAAGGCTCTTTTGCGCACTGCGCCTTGTGCGATCGCGGCATCGAAACCGATTCGTCGTCTCGATCAGAGAAGGATGCGAGACACAGTGCTCACGCCGGCGCACGGGTGACCGACCGGTTGTTTCCGTTCGTTTGTGCACGGCATGTCCGAGCGCATCGGCAACAGGCTGGGTCACGATTCCTCCTCGAGCTTGGGTTACGCCGGACGATGACGGTGCCGGCCCCGCGTCCTTTAGCGGGTTCTATGCCAGCATTTGTTTCCCTTTTGTTTCATACAGATAGCGCGTATCGGCGAACCGAGGACAAGAGTTGGTTGTTGTGGCCGGCCAACAGGTGCGGGCGGGGGCCCGCTGCTAAGCTCTTGAGCGGGCTTGTTTAACCGGGTGTCCGGTGGATACGGACAGGTGTTCGCCCTCCGCGAACACACACGCAGCGATGGCAGGGAAGTCAGTTGCAGCGGGGCTTGAACAGCTACTGACGGTCCGCCGGTGGTGTTTGCCAACACGCGTTCGGGCTAGTTCGGCCACGTATTGATTTAGGAATGATCGCCGGTATCGGTTGGAACCAACCGCGTCGCGCTAGCAGACGGGTGAGGCCGCCACCCAAATTCGCCGCCGGGTCGAAACTGATGTCGACGCAGCCGCGGACAGAACTCGCCGCGGTTGCGACCGGCGAGCCGCGCCGTCTGGCTCACGTTGCCATTAACGATCTTGAGAAAGCGCAAGCAATAGTCGCGCTCGAACTTCTTCTTGGCTTCATCGGGCGATGCCATCAGATACTCACTCGAACCGCCGCTGGGATCTCCGCTTCAAGGTCGCCGCGTGTCGCTGAGACGATGCGCTGCTGCAACGGTGAGACCTTCACACCCATGCGGATACCTCACAGTAGCGTGCGGGAAATACGCGCGACCCTGTCACGCAAGGGTTCTGCTGGCCTCAGCTGGGAATCGGGAGCTCGATCCATTGCCGGCCTATCGGCAGTATCGTGATCTGCTGCCGCAGGCTCTTTGCCGAAACGTGCGCATGTTTGATCGGGACACCGCCCACACGACTTTGCGCCGCGCATGACGGTGCGTGGCTCGCTATCAAAATATGTGTGACGCGACGAGGCGAATGACAGGAGGCGCGGCCCCGCTTTCATCGGCGGTGAACGCGATCATCTCCGATTTCTCATTGGTGAGTGCAGATCAAAGTGCCTCCATGCGCGGCCTGCCATTCACCGCCATCGCCGGAGCACCGGCATTCGCGCTCGGACGCACGCTGAGCGAGTCGTCTGAGTCGTAGCGCACGTGCGCCGCCAGCCGACCGCTTGTGCTGCGGTTGCGAAAGCGCTCGGCCGCAAGCGAGAGCCGCCATTTCGTAGGCTACTGAATCGTTGGGCATC
>JGI12635J15846_10000798_pt1 | contig 27287 bp, 31 predicted proteins | sample BlaSpr_A8_OM2_M2_FD_15846 | JGI IMG/M metagenome (IMG submission 15846)
CGGCGTCTCGCTCAATCCGGGCACGCCGATCACGGCGATCGAATATGTCATCGACATGATCGATCTGGTGCTGGTGATGTCGGTCAATCCCGGCTTCGGCGGCCAGGCTTTTATCCCCTCCGCGCTCGGCAAGATCCAGGATCTGCGCGCGATGACCGCGGGCCGGCCGATCGACATCGAGGTCGACGGCGGCGTCGGACCGGATGTCTCGGGCCAGCTGGCGGCGGCCGGCGCCAACGCCTTCGTCGCCGGCTCCGCCGTGTTCAAGGGCGGCACTATCGAATCCTACAAAGCCAATATTTCCGCGATCCGCGAAGCGGCGGCGATCGCGCGGGGCGAGGCGATTTAAAGATGCCACGGCCTGGGGAGGCATCATGGGTCTGGATATCTTTACATTGCGAGAGCGGCCCGATCTTCGCCCGCTGATTTTCGCTTCGGACCTGCAATCCGTGTGGCCGGAATTCATGAGACACGATGCGGCCGCAAGGCTGTATTTCGCGCCCTCGATATTTGAACGTTATCTCGACTATGCCTTCGCCGGCGTCGTTGACGGCAAAGTCGTCGCGCGCGCATTCAGCGTGCCCTTTGCGTTCAACACCGAGGATCGCGCCGAACTGCCTGACGGCGGCTGGGACGAGGTCATTCGCTGGGCTCACGATGACAGCATGACCGGACGGGCGCCGACGACCCTGAGCGCGCTGGAAATCAGCATGCTGCCCGAAGCACGCGGCGCCGGCAATTCGCTGGCGCTACTGAGCGCGATGAAAGCGTGCGCGAAAGCCAGGGGATTTGCAGAATTGTTCGCGCCGGTGCGACCGAACCAGAAGCATCTGCAGCCACACACGCCGATGCGCGACTATGTCAGGAATCTGCGTCCCGATGGCTTGCCGATCGACTCATGGCTGCGAACTCACCTTCGCGCTGGCGGAAAACTTGTGAGGATCGCACCCTATGCCATGACCATCGTCGGCAGCCTGGCTGACTGGTCGGGTTGGACCGGAATGCCATTCGATCGATCGGGCGAGATGTCAGTGCCGGGCGCGCTCGTGCCGGTGATGGTTTCGCTCGAACAGGATTATGCGGTTTATGTTGAGCCGAATGTGTGGGTTCGGCATCCGGTTTGACAACCGCCATGCCCCGCGCTCACTGCACCGAACCCGGCGATGCCCTCACCTCGCGGGTCTTCGTGCCGTCTTCGCTCTCCTCCCCCTGCAGCGCCGCCAGCCGAGGCGGCCGTACCACGGTCACGGTGCAGGGCGCTTCCGCCGCCACCCTGGCGGAGACGCTGCCGAGTAGCGAGCGCTTGAGAGAGTTCTGCCGCGCCCCGATGACGATATGATCGACATGGTTGACCGCGGCAAATTCCAGGATCGCGGAAGCCGGATCGATGGCCTCGAGCACGTGCACGGTCAACCGATTCTCATCCAGCTTGAGCGGCGAGGCCCAATGCCGCAAGCTGACCAGCCGGTCGATGTGCTTGTTGTTGCCCTCTTCATCGAGCGCCCGGTCGATGGTGAGGCGCCCAAGTTTCAAAACGCTCAGGCACGCCAGCCTCGCCGATGGCAGGGTCGCCAGCACCCGCTGCGCCGTGACGCGCATGGCCTCGTTCAGCGGCTCCGATCCCTCCGCGGTATCGAGCGCGACCGCCACGATCGGAGATGAAGCCAGTTGCGCGGCGAGATCGGCCTTGGCCTTCGGCTGCGTCAGATTGCCATTGAAGCGCCGGCGCCAGACCGTGGAGATCGGATCGCGATTAAGCCGCTCCGAGCGTGCGGTCAGTTTGAGCTGGTCCGGATGGGCGAGATCGAAGGCCAGTTGGGAGGCCGCGGGATGCCGCCAGACCGGCTCGATTTCGAGACATCGCAGCACGATTTCCTGCAGCCAGGGCGGATAATCGGGCTTGAGCTTGCGCGGCGGATAGGGATCGCGCCACAGTCGCCGCCGCATGCCGCGCAGGGTCTCGGACTCGCCGAACGGCCGCACCCCGGTGGTGAAAAAGTACAGCAGCACGCCGAGCGAAAACAGATCGCTGCGCGGATCGTCGCGCACCCCGAGCAACCGCTCTGGCGCCATGTAGGGCGCGGTGCCATGGGGAATGCGGAACTCCTCCTGCAGCAGATCGGGCAACTGGTTGTGATGCGACAGCCCGAAGTCGATCAGCACGGCCTCGCCCGAGGGGCGAATCAGGACGCTGCTCGGTTTGATATCGTGATGGATGACGTTCTGGCGGTGCAGGTCGGCCAGCGCCGTCGCGATTTTTCCAGCGATCAGGCGCGCCTCATCGTAAGGCAGCGGCAATTCGCCGAGCGGGCTGTAAAGCGTGGTGCCGGGGATCGGCTCGATCACGACATAGGCCTGGCGCGCGAAGTCGCCGGTCGCGTAACAGCGCGGCACGTGCGGTCCCGACAGCCGCGGCAGGATCATCTGCTCCATCTCGAAGCTGACAATGGCCGCGGGATCCTCGCCCTCGGAAACCCGCGGTATCTTCATCAGCAGCGGGCAATCGAAGTCCGGGCGCGTTACGCTCCACAGCGTCGCCATGCCGCCGCGATGGACGCATTCGCCGATAATGAAGCCGTCGATGACGGCGCCGGGCTGAACCGGAAGCTTCGCCACCCCTCACCTCCCGACCGAGAGACGATCGGCCAGCCAGTGCGGCAAGCCGTTTTCGCGAATCCGGGCCGCCGCCGCCTCGACATCGTAGGGCACGCGGCAATAGGTGATGGCCTTCGAAGTGGTATCGAACATCGCAAACGCCGCCGCCGGATTGCCGTCGCGCGGCTGCCCCACCGAGCCGAGCACGGCGAGCCATTGTCGCCCGGCAAGCAGTTGCACCTGGACGTCCACGACCGGGACGAAGTTGGTCATCTTCGCGGTTGAGGACATCGAATACAAAGCCGGCTTGTGGATGTGGCCGCAGAATGTGACATGCGCCTTGGTCGCCACCATACTGCGCGCGGCATCCGGTGTACTCTGGACATAGCGCCATCGCTGGGGATTGCTGGCCTCCGAATGAACGTAGAGGCGATCATCCTCCTGCAGCGCAAGCGGCAATTCCGAAAGAAAACGCCGCTGCTCTGCCGACAGCCGGCCGCGGGTCCATTCGATCGCGGCCTGGGCCTCGGCGTTCATGGATTCGGAAGGCGTGGCGACGGCGTTGTCGTGATTGCCGCGCACCGCGATCGCGCTGCCGGCAACGAGGCCCATCACTGTCTCGACCGTCCACTCCGGATCGGCGCCATAGCCGACGAAGTCGCCGAGCAAAATCATCCGTTCCGCGCCGCGCGCGCGCGCCATGTCGAGGCACGCGGCAAACGCCTGCCGGTTGGCATGGATATCCGCGAAAACAGCCAGCAGCACGCTCTCCTCCGCGCCGATCCCATCGGCCGGGCCTACACCCGATTTGATGGATATCAAACAACGGAGCGGCGGAGGCCCGCAAGCGGCCGAAGGCCCATGGATTGAAGTTAGGGAGAATTCGGAAGTCAGCGCTTGCGCGGTGCTTCCAGGCCCTTGAGCAGCAGCACCAGCACGGCGTCGATCCGGCTTGCGACCTGCGGATCCTTCCATTCCTCGGCATGCGCTGGATGATGGAAGCGGCTGGTGGCGTCAAACAGCGCCCGCGCGGCATCCTTGACGTCGGTGACCTGGAAGGCGCCCTGCTTCACGCCGTCGGAAAGGATATGGGCGATCTGATCGACCAGCCCGTCCTTGTGCGCCCGCACCACCTTGCACGCCTCCTGCGCCAGGGTGAGATAGGTTTCAAACATCTCGGGGTCGTCCAGGAGCTTCTTGTGCTTGATCGCGATCATGGTGCGCAGCCAGCGCTCCAGCCGCGCCGGCGCCGGCCCCGGGGATTCCGCGATTTTCTGAAGTGGCGCGTTGGTACGGTCGAGCCAGCGTTTTGCAACAGCTTCACGAAGCGAGGCCTTGCTCGGGAAATGGCGGTAGACGCTGCCGTGGCTGACATCGAGCGCGCGGGCGACATCAACGACGGTCGCCTTCGCCAGCCCGAAGCGGCGCAGCACGTCCTCGGTAACCTCCAGGATCCGCTCAGGGGTCAGAACGACGTTCTCGTTCATGCGCGCACCGTCTGGTCTTCGAGATTACGCATCGCGATCCGGCGTCTGGTCGTCGCCGTCCTCTGTTAACGGGTGAATTTCTCGACCTGGGCGGCGAGATGGCGGGCGACGCGGCGGTTGAGCCAGCGCTGCAGTTGGGCAGTAAGATAAAGAATTTCGACGGTCATGGCGGTAGTCCCTTGTAAGTCCAGGGCTCGCGGCAACCGGCTGCGAACCGAGGTGACACCCAGCTAATGGTGTCGATAGCAATATAGGGCATCTCGCTGACAGATTTCAATATCTGTCAGTCAATATTCCGTGATGACGGGGACCTTCCGGGAGGCATGACTGTGGACAGCCGGCCCCGGACAGCCCGGCGTTTGTCTCGCCGGGGCCACTCTGCTAAAGCGCGGCGTAACCCCCGCACGTACCCATGAGCCACGAGTCGTCGATGATTTCGCGCTACACCCGCCCGGAAATGGCCGCCATCTGGGAGGCCCAGACGCGCTTCAAGATCTGGTTCGAGATCGAGGCGCATGCGGCGGACGCGCTGGCGGAGCTCGGGGTGATCCCGAAGGAGGCCGCCAGGACCATCTGGGCCAAGGCCAAGGACGCGACCTTCGACGTCGCGCGGATCGACGAGATCGAGCGCGAGACCAAGCACGACGTCCTCGCCTTCACCACCCATCTGGCGGAGATCGTCGGCCCCGAGGCACGCTTCGTGCACCAGGGCTTGACCTCCTCCGACGTGCTCGACACCTGCCTCAACGTGCAGCTGACCCGCGCGGCGGATTTGCTGGTCGACGACATCGACAAGGTGCTCAAGGCGCTGAAGAAACGCGCCTTCGAACACAAGATGACGCCCACCATCGGCCGCACCCACGGCATCCATGCCGAACCCGTGACCTTCGGGCTGAAGCTCGCTTACGCCTATGCGGAATTTTCCCGCGCCCGCGAGCGGCTGCTTGCCGCCCGCAAGGAAATCGCGACCTGCGCGATTTCAGGTGCGGTCGGCACCTTCGCGCAGATTGATCCGCGCGTCGAAGAACACGTTGCCAAGGCGATGGGGCTGGTGCCGGAGCCGATCTCCACGCAAGTGATCCCGCGCGACCGCCACGCGATGTATTTTGCAACGCTCGGCGTGATCGCCTCCTCGGTCGAGCGGCTCGCCACCGAGATCCGGCACCTGCAGCGCACCGAAGTGCTGGAGGCAGAAGAATTCTTCTCCGAGGGCCAGAAGGGTTCTTCGGCGATGCCGCACAAGCGCAATCCGGTCTTGTCGGAGAATCTCACGGGGTTGTCGCGCATGGTGCGCGCCTATGTGACGCCGGCGATGGAGAATGTCGTGCTCTGGCATGAGCGCGATATCTCGCACTCCTCGGCCGAGCGCATGATCGCGCCCGACGCCACGGTGACGCTGGATTTTGCCCTCAACCGGCTGGCCGGGTTGATCGACAAGCTCCTGATCTATCCAGCGAACATGATGAAGAACCTGGACCGGCTCGGCGGCCTCATTCATTCGCAGCGGCTCTTGATCGCGCTGACCCAAAAAGGCGCCAGCCGCGAGGACGCCTACAAGCTCGTGCAGCGCAACGCGATGCCGGTGTGGCGCGGCGAAGGCGACTTCCAGACGCTCTTGAAGAACGACGCCGAGGTGAAGAAATATCTCAGCGACGCCGAGATTTCCGCGCAGTTCGACCTCGGCTATCACCTCAAGCACGTCGACACTATCTTCCGGCGCGTGTTCAGCGAGGCGTGAGCCGGGAAAAAGCCGCAATCCTGCGGGCATGCAATGACAACCGAATGGTAACCCCGGATCGGCTAAGATCGCTTCCGTGTCCACTCCCCCGACGATTCTCGTGTTCGATTCCGGCCTTGGCGGGCTCACGGTCTTGCGTGAGATCGTCCGCGCGCGGCCCGACGCGCATTATGTTTATGTCGCCGACGACGCGTTCTTTCCCTATGGCCACCACGGCGAGGACCAGATCATCGCGCGCGTGGTGCCGCTGATCGGCGAATTGATCGAACGCCGCGCGCCCGATCTGGTGGTGATCGCCTGCAACACCGCATCCACGCTGGTGATGTCGCATCTTCGCGAACGATACACGATACCGTTCGTCGGCACCGTACCGGCGATCAAGCCGGCCTGCGCGCAATCGAAAACGCGGCGCGTCTCCGTGCTCGGCACCAAGGGCACCGTCCAGCGCGAATACACCAGAGCCCTGATCCGCGATTTCGCCCAGGGCTGCGAGGTGACGCTGGTGGGATCGGCGGAACTCGCTTCGCTCGCGGAAGCGGCGCTGAGCGGCGTCGACGTGAGCGACCGCAAAATATCGGCGGAGATCGCGCCGTGTTTTGTCGGAACCGGCGACGGCGATTCAGCGCGCACCGACACGATCGTGCTGGCCTGCACCCACTATCCGCTGCTGATGGACCGGCTGGTGGCGCTGGCGCCTTGGAAGGTGGACTGGATCGATCCCGCGCCCGCGATCGCGCGGCGCGTGTCTGATCTGCTCAAGCCCCCCGGCGTTGAGGCCGATCATAGCGGCGCCGAAATGATTTTCACGTCGAAGCGGCCGCATACGCTGAGCCGGGCCTTGATGCCGTTTTTCGGCGGCCGCGTGCCGGCCTGAACGGCACTTGATGCTTTCCGGCCTGTTGCCGCGCTGCTAGCTTTTCAGGCGCGCCCATCGACGAGGCCTATCCGGGAGCATCGAATTTGACTGTGCCTGCACCGCTCAATCGACTGCGCCAGCAATGGCGGGAGGGACGACCGACCTTCGGCGCGATTGCGACCATTCCGAGCATCCAGACCGTGCAGATCATGGCCCGCTCGGGGCTCGACTGGATCATCGTCGACCTCGAGCACGGCCCGATCGATCTTTCTTCCGCGCACGGAATGATCACCGCCACGTCGGGCACGCCCTGCGTGCCGCTGGCGCGGATTGCCGCCAACGAGCCGTGGCTGGCCAAGGCGCCGATGGATATCGGCGCGTTGGGAATCAATTTTCCGATGATCTGCAGCCGCGCGGATGCCGAAAAGGCGGTGCGCAGCGTACGCTATCCGCCGCGCGGCGACCGGCTGTGGGGCCCGTTCCACGCCCCGTTTCGCTGGGGCGTCTCGATGCAAGACTACATGGCGACCGCCGACGACGACATGATCTGCATGATCACTATCGAACATGTCGAGGCGGTCGAGCGCATCGATGAGATCATGGCCGTCCCCGGCATCGACGTCGCGGTGATCGGACCCGGCGACCTCGCCACTTCCATCAACAAGCGCGGCCGGATCGACGACGGCGAGGTGCAGGCGCTGATGGCGCGCGCGGAAGCCGGCATCCTGAAAAGCGGGGTTCCGATCGGGGGCGTGGCGCGCACGGCCGAACAAGCCAATCAGATGATCGACCGCGGTTATCTGGCGCTGGCGCTCGGCTTCGACTGGTCCTTGTTTCAGCGCGGGATAGCTGCAAGTTTTGACGGCATCAAGCGCTGAAATCAGTCACATAGCCAAAACAAGCTACTGAAAATACAGGACTTTATTTGCCCACCCCAAACCGGTCGCGGGTCTCGCCTGCGCCCCGAAATGCAGAACATTTGGCGTTGCTCACCCCGGTTCGTGCTAGATGGGGGCTTGCCGCTAGGCCGTCCGGTCAGCCGGCTCGCCGGTGGGCGGGACGAGAGGCGCTCTTCAAAACCGCGAGAGAATCTCTGGGCCAAAGCCACATTGAAATCGCATGATTATTTAATGTCCTTTCGATTCCGAAGTTCGCTAAAGAGCGCGCCTGGCAAAGGCGGTTCGGGCTTGGGTTTTGGGGACAGAAGTTGCGGGAACTAGAGTAGAACGATGCGCGGAAAGGTTCGAAACATTTCAATGCCGCGCCGTCTCGTCGCCGACCTCATGCACGCATCGGTCCGCGTGCCCTTTGTCTCGCTCTCGCTGCCCCTCAACATCCGTCCATTGCTGGAGGCCCACGCGCTTGCCGCGCAGCCGCCGGGCTGGGCTGCGATCTTCGTCAAGGCATTTTCGCTGGTGGCGAAAGAGCAGCCGATCCTGCGCACGCTGTACGTCAAATGGCCGTGGCCGAGCTTTTACGAGCTGCCGCGCAGCGTCGCGATGGTCGCGATCGCGCGCGTCGAGGATGGCCAGGATTGCGTGTTGCCGCAAAAGGTGCCGGCGGCGGACGAACTGCCGTTGATCGAGGTCGATGCGCAGATCCGACGAGCCAGGGATGCGCCGGTCGACGAGGTGCCGGCGTTTCGAAAGATCATGCGGGTCACGCGGCTGCCGCTGCCGCTGCGCCGCTTGATGTGGCTGATCGCGTTGAACTTCGGACGCCAGCGCGCCAACTGGTTCGGCAGTTTCGGGGTGACCTCGGTCGCCGCCTACGGGGCCGGCGAGTTGCACGCGTTGAGCCCGGGGCCGTTCATCCTCAGCTATGGGGCCGTGGCGGTCGATCAGACCATCGATGTCGTGATCCGCTGGGATCACCGGATTACCGATGCGGCCCTGGTTGCCAAGGCGCTGACCCGGCTGGAACAGGTGCTGAACACCCAGATTTCAGCCGAATTGCGCAGCCAGAAGCTGCAGGCGGAGCCCAGGCCGGTCCGGGCGGTGGCAACCTGACGGCGTTTCGGCCATCACCCGGAATGACGTCCCCTTTTCGTTGACAGGACAGCCATTTCTGCCTAGAAACCGCCTGCTCGCGGGCCGGTTTCGGCCCGCGATGCGTTTCGCGACCCGTGGTCCCTTCCGAGCTTAAAGGGCGGGACCTGTCGGCGCCGGGAAATCCCCGGCGCACAGGAGGGCGCGTCTCCTCAAATCTCAAACTTTTCGAAAGAGGACGCGATGACCAAGCGCAGTGAGGCGAAATACAAGATCGATCGCCGGATGGGCCAGAATATCTGGGGCCGCCCGAAGAGCCCGGTGAACCGCAGGGAATACGGCCCCGGCCAGCACGGCCAGCGCCGCAAGGGCAAACTCTCCGACTTCGGCGTGCAGTTGCGCGCCAAGCAGAAGCTGAAGGGCTATTACGCCAACATTTCCGAGCGCCAGTTCCACGGCATCTATGTCGAGGCCGGCCGGATGAAGGGCGATACCGGTGAAAACCTGATCGGCCTGCTGGAGCGCCGCCTCGACACCGTGGTCTATCGCGCCAAGTTCGTGGCGACCATGTTCGCAGCGCGCCAGTTCATCAATCACGGCCACGTCAAGGTCAACGGCCGCCGCGTCAACATCTCGAGCTTCAAGGTCAAGGTCGGCGACCTCGTCGAGGTCAAGGAATCCTCAAAGCAGCTCACCCCGGTCCTGGAGGCAACCCAGCTCGCCGAACGCGACGTGCCCGACTTCCTCGAGGTCGATCACTCCAAGATGACGGCGAAATTCGCCCGCATCCCCGCGCTGTCCGACGTGCCGTTCGCGGTGCAGATGGAGCCGCATCTGATCGTCGAATTCTATTCGCGCTGATTTTTCGGTTGCGTTTACCGAGATCGAAGGCTCCGGTTTTGCCGGGGCCTTTTTGTTGGATAGAATGTCATTCCGGGGCGCGTCGAAGACGCGAACCCGGAATCTCGAGATTCCGGGTCTGGTCCTTCGGACCCTCCCGGAATGACCGGTACTGAGAGACCCCGCCATGCCCTACACCCCTCCCCCACGCGACCCAAAGGCTCCGGCGGTCCGGATCAACCTGTTGTCGGACACCCAGACCCGCCCGACACCGGCGATGCGCGAGGCGATTGCGCGGGCCGAGGTCGGCGACGAGCAGATCGGCGACGATCCTTCCGTGAACCTGTTGTGCGAGCGTGTGGCCGACCTGCTCGGCAAGCAGGCCGCGGTGTTCATGCCGTCCGGCACCATGTGCAATGTCGCGGCGACATTGGTGCATTGCCGGCCCGGCGATGAGATTCTGGCGCATGAGACCGCCCACATCATCGCCCGCGAAGGCGGCGCCCATGCCGCGCTTGGCGGATTCCAGATCACGCCGCTGCCGGGCGCCGACGGACAATTTTCGCCCGAGGCCTTTCGCAAAGCCCTGCATCCGCGCAGCCGCTACCAGCCGCCGCAGACGGTGGTCAGTGTCGAACAGACCGCCAATATCGGCGGCGGCACGATCTGGAAGAAGGCCGCGCTCGATGAGGTCGTCAAGATCGCGAAGGCCAACGGCCTTGCCACTCACATGGACGGCGCACGGCTGCTGAACGCCTGTGTCGCCACCGGGATAGCCGCGCATGACATGGCGGCGGGCTGGGATTCGGCCTGGATCGACTTTTCAAAAGGGCTGGGTGCACCGGTCGGCGCCGTCATCGCGGGCTCAGGCGATTTCATCGACGAGGTCTGGCGCTGGAAACAGCGGCTGGGCGGCTCGATGCGCCAGGCCGGCATTTGCGCCGCCGCCTGCAGTTTCGCGCTTGAGCACCATGTCGACCGGCTGGCGGAAGATCACGCCAATGCCCGCGCGCTGGCGCGGGGGCTTTCGCAAATCAAGGGCATGGAAGTGCAAGAGCCCGAAACCAACCTGGTTTTCTTCAAGCCCGATGGCGCGGGCGTCGCCGGCCAAAAGATGGTCGAGGCACTGCGCCAGCGCGGCGTGCTGCTCGCCATGATGGACGGCCGCATCCGCGCCTGCACCCATCTCGAAGTCACCGCCGGGATGATCGAGGAGACAGTCGGTTTGGTGCGCGAGATCGTGCGCGGGGCGTAAGAATCCGACCTGGCTTACCCGCCTCATCGGCCGCCAAAGGCGGGTTGTGCGACCTGTTGAATATCGCTCTACTGAAGCCTGTTCGCTGCTGGCCAAGACACGTTGAGCTTGCAGGCGACCAGGAAATCGGGGGCGGCCGATGAGACGGCGCGATTTCATCCCACTCGCTGGCGGTGCGGCGGTCGCCCCTGCCTTGCTCAGGTCATTCGCCGCGTGGGCGCAGCAGACGGGCACGCCCGTGGTTGGGTTCCTCGGCACCCGGGCATCTGGCGATGATCCTCAACTTCTGACGGCGTTCCATCGCGGCCTGAAAGAAGCCGGTTATGTCGAGGGCCAGAATATCGCGATGGAATACCGCTTCGCGGAGAATCAATACGATCGGCTGCCAACGCTTGCAGCTGACCTCGTCCGGTCTCACGTAGCAGTGATTGTTGCGAATGGCCGTGCCGCTCAGGCGGCAAAGGAAGCAACGGCGACGATTCCGATCGCCTTCGTCGCAGGGTTCAACCCAGTCGAAGTAGGGCTTGTCGGCAGCATGAACAGGCCCGGAGCCAACATCACTGGCGTGAGCATCCTGGACGTGGAGCTGGGGCCGAAGCGGCTGCAGCTGCTGCACGAGTTGGTCCCCACTGCTACCAGCGTTGCCGTCCTCGTCAACCCAAACGATGCTGCGCGTGCCGAGACCGAATCGAAGGCACTGTTGGCGGCGGCCGATACCCTCGGGCTAAAGCTGCATGTCCTGCAAGCAAATACCGACCAAACCCTCGATCTGGCCTTTGCGCGTGTGAAAGAATTGCGAGCGGGTGGGCTCGTAATTGGCGGTGAGCCATTCTTCAACAGCCGGAGCGGACGGCTTGGCGAGCTGTGCGTCCGCCAAGCGGTGCCAACCATTTACCAGCTTCGCTCGTTCGCGGCGGCGGGGGGCCTCGTGAGTTACGGAGGCAGTCTCACGGACGCATACCGTCTGATCGGCATTTACACCGGCCGTATTCTCAAGGGCGAGAAGCCCGCCGACCTGCCGGTCCAGCAGGCCACGAAGGTCGAGATGATCATCAATCTCAACACAGCCAAGATTCTCGGCCTGACGGTTCCCCAATCATTGCTTGGCCGCGCCGATGAGGTGATCGAATAGACCTGGCGAGCGCAGCTCGGACGCGCGGACGGGTTCACCCCCTGCCGGTGTGACCCCAGGTCTCGTCCCAGTCCTGGCCCGCGGCGTCGACGACGCGGCCGTCGGCCTCGAAGAACTTGTTGGGCACCTGGAAGATCGCGAGCATCAGTCCGCCTTCGGGACACCACGCGACGTGGCGGCTGCCCGCCTCGCGCCAGACGAATTCGCCGGCTTTGGCCTCGATGCCCTTTGCCGGGCCTTCCTTGTCGACCAGACTGCCTTCGAGCACGTAAGTCTGCTCGATATTGACGTGCTCGTGGTCGGGCAGCACCGCGCCGGGCGCGAACCGCATCAGCGCGGTCATCAGGCCGGTGGCATGGTCGAACAGCAGCGTCTTGGCCTCGCAGCCCGGAAAGCGGGTCTTTTGCCACTCCATGTTCGCGGGCCGAACGAGATGGGAATGGGTATCGGCCGTTTGAGGGCCCTTCCGCGTCACGGCGTCCATGGCGATGCTCCCTTTCAACGTGTTTCAGACGATCATAGCAGCTTTGCTCGCGTCCGTCAGCCGGCCGCGATGTGCCGTCATTTCCGCGCCGCAATCAAATTCCAGCGGTGGAAGAACCTGATCTTCTCGCCGTCGTCCGACAGTCCGATGCCGGCGGACGCCCCGGCCCTTGCCAGCGCCCGCACCACCGCGCGAAGCGGCGGGACGCGCGAGGCGTCGTTGACGATGCCCATCCACTCCTCGAACTCGCGCGGCTTGTCCCAGCTCGCAACCGATTCGATGGCGAAGCCGGCGCCGCTGACCAGCGATAACAGCTCGGAGCCCGGCAGCATCCGCACATGGGAGGGATCGCGCAGGATTTCGATGGCGTTCTGCAGTTCCGCCTCAGTTGGCACCTCCGAGGATATGACGTCGGCGACGACAAACTTGCCGCCGCGTCGCAACACACGAAAAATCTCCGAGATCACACTGCCCGGCCGGTCGAAATGGTGCACCGAGAGCCGCGTCACCACGGCATCGAAGCTGGCGTCGGCAAAGGGCAGCTCGACCGCATTGCCCTCGCGGAAGGCGACGTTGGCAAGGCCGGTCGCGGCACAGCGTTGCGCCGCCTTTTTCAGCATTTCCGGGGTGAGATCGAACGCCACTACCTCGCGCGCGGATGTTGCGATCGCCGCGCTGAGGATGCCGGGACCGCAGGCGACGTCGAGCACCGAGCCCTGCGCCGCCTCGTCCAGCGCCGTGACGAAACGCTGCGTCAGCGCCGCATCGGTGATCGCCGCCGACGCCGAAAATGTCTCAGCCTGCCGGGTGAATTCCTCGCGAACGCGATTTTCGTGATCCAGCATGCCTCTCTCCCGCGGCGCGATCATTTCCCGAGCGCTTCATAGATCAACGTCTTCAGCGCCAGCTGAATCCGCCCGCGCTCGGACGGGGTCTGCACCATGAAGACCACGAACATGTCGTCGTTCGGATCGATGAAAAAGAACGTGCCGGCGACGCCATCCCAACGGTATTCGCCGAGCGGCCAGGAGGTGCTCGGCGGCGTGGAAGTTCGCACGGCGAAGCCAAGACCGAAACCGCTGCTCGCGCCTGGAAAATACCAACCATCGCGCGCGATCCTCGTCTCCGGCCCGATATGGTCCGACGTCATCTCGGCGATGGTTTCGGGTTTGAGATAACGCCTGCCGTCGAGCGTACCGCCGTTCAGCAACATCTGCGCAAAATGCGCATAGTCGCCGACGGTGCCGACCATGCCCGCGCCACCGGATTCCCGGCGCCGCGGTAGCATCGGATCACTGATTTTCGCCAGCGGACTGAGCGAACGGTCCTCGGGCATCGGCTCGGCGATCAATGGCCGCTTCGCCTTGTCCGCGACATAGAACGCGGTCTCGGTCATCCCGAGCGGATCGAGCAGCCGCTGCTTTTCGAACTGATACAATGACTGGCCCGATATCACTTCAATGATGCGGCCGAGAACGTCGGTCGAATGGCCGTAGTCCCACAACGTCCCCGGCTGTTCCGCCAGCGGCAGCTTCGCGATCCGCTCGGCAAATTCGGCGTTGCTCATGTCGCTGTTGAACAGGTCGGCCTGCGCATAGAGCCTTCGGACTTCGCTGTCGCCATAGAAGCCATAGGTGAGGCCCGAGGTGTGGCGCAGCAGGTCCTCGATCGTGATCGGGCGGTTGAGCGGTTCGAGCGCAAGTGCAGGCCTGCCGTTTTCGCCCGGCTTCTCGAGGCCGACCTTCGCATTGGCAAACGCCGGAATATATTTCGAGACGGGATCGTCGAGCCTGAGCTTGCCGTCTTCCACCAGCATCATCGCGGCGACCGATGTGATCGGCTTCGACATCGAATACAGGCGAAATATCGTGTCGGCGGTCATCGGCAGTTGGGTCGCGGTATCGCGCACGCCGAAGTTTTCGAAATAGACCGGTTGGCCGTGCTGCTGGATCAGCATGATCGCGCCGGGTATCTTGCCGGTCGCAATCTCGTTGCGGATATAACCGCCGACGCGCGCAAGCTTCTCGCGCGAAAAACTTGCAGTAACGCCAGATTGTGGTTCCGCGCCGCCAGCGTTCGGCCATCCGGCGGCGAATGCCAGCAGAAGCGCAACCGCCGCCGCGGCGCTGCGCCGGCTCGCAAAACCGTCAATTCTCCATCGCTTCATAGATCAGTTTCTTCACCATCGGCTGGATCTTCTGGCGTTCCGAGGGGGTCTGCTCCAGCAACACGAAGAACATGTCCTGCTTGCGGTCGACCACGAAATAACAGCCGCTGGCGCCGTCCCACTTCAACTCGCCGAGCGAGCCCGCCGGCGGCGGCTTTGCGTTCCCGGGATCGGTTCGAACGCCGAAGCCGAGCCCGAAGCCAAAACCGTCGCCGGGGAAATAGAAAAAGTCGCGTTCGACGCCTGAACCAGGACCGACGTGATCCGTGGTCATCAGTTTGAACGTCTCCGGCTTGAGGTATTGCCGGCCATCGAGTTTGCCGCCGTCGAGAATCATCTGCGAAAATCGGGCAACATCCGCCATGGTCGACACCATGCCGCCGCCGCCGGATTCCCACTTCATCGGGACGTCGGCATAGGCTGTGAAACCGACCCGAAAGTCGCTGTCGTTCGGCATCGGCATGGCGATCAACTTCTTCTTTTCCGGGTCCGTGACATAAAAACGAGTTCCGTTCATTGCGAGCGGATCGAGCAGCTTATCCCGCTCGACCTGCAGCAGCGACTTCCCCGTAACGATCTCCATGATCCGCCCGAGAATGTCGGTGGAATGGCCGTAATCCCACAGCGTCCCCGGCTGGTCGGCCAGCGGCAGTTTTGCGATTCGCTCGGCGAATTCGGCGTTGTCGAAGTCGCCGGCGTAGATGTTGGCGCCCGCATAGGCCTTGCGCACCAGGCTGCCGCCGTAGAAGCCGTAGGTGATGCCCGAGGTCTGGCGCATCAGGTCGAGGATGGTCGGCGGCCGGTTCGGCGGCACCAGCTCCAGCGTCTTGCTGCCGTCATCCGCCTTCTTCTCGACGCCGACCTTCACGTTGGCGAACGACGGGATGTATTTCGCGATGGGGTCGTCGAGCTTGAACTTGCCTTCCTCGATCAGCTGCATTGCCACCACGCTGGTGATCGGCTTGGTCATCGAGAACAGCCGGAAGATGGTGTCATCCGTCATCGGCAGTTTGGTCGCGACATCGCGCACGCCGAAGAATTCGTGATAGACCGGCTTGCCATGCTGCTGGATCAGGAGGATCGCGCCGGGAATCTTGCCCTGCGCCACCTGGTCGCGCAGGTAGTCGCCGACGCGCTCGAGTTTTTGCGGGTTGAAATGCGCACCGGGCGGAATATCGAAAGTGCCCTCCGCGCCAGCCGATGACGTGGCGGCGATCGTCAGCAGGACACCGCAAGCAAGCGACCGCAACAAATGACCTGAGTTCATGTCCCCTCCCCGAGATTTTCCCGGCGGAGTGTAGCGGGGCGCTCAATCGGCACAAGGGCTGCTGCCGAGCGAGGCGCCTCCATTCGGCATCATCCGCGGAACCCAAACCGTGATATATGCCTTATGCCTCTGGGAGTACTCACCGGATGCTCAAGCTAGTTTCGGCTCCGATACGAGGCCTGATCAGATTTCCTCTGGTTCAATTCGCGATCGTGATCGGATTAATTCTGTGGCTGCAGGCCGCCGACGACAAATCGATGTTCGGTCAAATATTCAACGGCCTGGATAAACTCGTCGAGTCCACGGTGGAAATGGTTTCGTCGATCTTCACCGTAAAGTCTTTCACCAGATCCTGGCTCACATTCGGCTTCATGATTGCGTATGTCTATCTCGCCGGATCGCTCATTCTATGGCTTGCGCGTCTTTTGATCGGCGCTGCGATCGATTTTGCCGGGCGTCATAATTTGTTCTACCTGAGAAGCATTATCGCGCGTGAGCGTGGCATCGGGGCTTATCGCGCCTGGGAACCGTTCGAGCGTATCAGACCACCCCACATTCCCCAGCGCGACTGGGAAGAGGCATATGCCTGGCCGCCAAACAACAACCCGCCATATCCGCCGCTGCGACATCGCTTGCTGCGCGCGATCTTGCTCTATGCAGCCGTCATCCTGATCGCCGCTTTGCTGTTGCAGTTTTTCACGCCATTTCCGGTCTTGACGTGGATTTTTGGGTGGCCGGCGGCGAAGCCAATGTAGCGGCCGGCCTCACTCGGCGGCGGGGCTGCCGTATCCCGCCAGCGCCTGTGCGTGCAGGGCGGCGCTGTCGTTGGAAAAACAGGCAAAGATGACACGGCAGACCACAGGTGCCGCGGCCAGCGCCTCGACCGTAGCCGATACGGCAATGTGCGCCGCGCGGTCGGCCGGAAAGCGATAGACACCGGTGGAGATGGCGGGAAAGGCAACCGAAGCGAGGTCGTGGGCCTGGCACAATTCGATGGCGCGCGCGTAACACGACGCCAATGCCTCGTCTTCGCCCCGGCTGCCGCCGTTCCAGACCGGACCGACGGCGTGAATCACATGCCGTGCCGGCAACCGATATCCCTTGGTGATTTTGGCGCCGCCGGTCTCGCAGCCCTTTAGGGTGCGGCATTCGGCGAGAAGTTCGAGGCCAGCCGCGCGATGGATCGCCCCATCGACGCCGCCGCCACCGAGGAGCGAACTGTTGGCGGCGTTGACGATGGCGTCAACGCGCAGCGTCGTGATGTCGGCGACGAGGACTTCGAGCCGCGCCGAGCCGACCTGGCGCGCCGCCGGGCTCAGGCCGAGGCCGCCGCGGCTACCGTGACGCCCTTGTCGGCAAACAACTGCTGCAGTTCGCCGGCCTGGAACATCTCGCGGATGATGTCGCAGCCGCCGACGAACTCGCCCTTGACGTAAAGCTGCGGGATGGTCGGCCAGTTGGAGTAGGTCTTGATGCCGTTGCGCAGCTCGGCGGACTCCAGCACGTTCAGGCCCTTGTAGCCGACCCCGACGTGATCGAGGATCTGCACCACCTGTCCGGAAAAACCGCACTGCGGAAACTGCGGCGTTCCCTTCATGAACAGCACGACGTCGTTCGACTTCACTTCATTGTCAATAAATTGCTCAATGCTCATCTTCGTTTCCTTTTGGGGCGCTGGCCCGCCAGCGGCATAGCCTGGCAGGGCATTGGCCCGGTGAAACCCGACACTTGCCATATATGTACCCCAAACCGTTGTGCATCCAAAGTAAAATGGCGAGGAGCTGGCATGCAATGACCCCCAAGCCACCGGATATCCGTCCCCGCACCGATAGCCTGACGGTGACAATCTCATGGCCCTAATCGTAACCCGGGAGGCTTTTTTCCCGAACGGAAGCGCCTATCTAGGACAGACTATTCTCGGGGAACCTGTCTGCGGGCGACGGCGTTCTCTCCGGAACCGGAGAATACCGTGACGAAACCAGCATCCGCTGCGGCCATTTTTGCCGCCCCTTGCCCGTCCTTATTCTCCGATTCCGGCACCCTCGCCCAGAATCTGGTGGAAGCGTATCTCGGCGTCCGCGACGAGACCGAGCGCCGCGCCGCGCCGCTTTCGCCGGAGGATCAGCTGATCCAGTCGATGCCGGATGCCAGCCCGGCGAAATGGCACCGCGCCCATACCACATGGTTCTTCGAGCAATTCCTGCTCGGAGAATACTGCCCGGGCTACCTGCCGTTTCATCCCGATTACGCCTATTTGTTCAATTCCTATTATGTCAGCGCCGGTCCCCGGCACGCCCGCCACCAGCGCGGCCACCTCACCCGCCCGGGCGCGGACGAAATCACCGCCTACCGCAGGCATGTCGATGCGGCGGTCGTGAAATTCTTTCACGAGGCCGGCGAGGACACGCTTGCGGGGCTGGTGCCGCTGGTCGAGGTCGGCCTCAATCACGAACAGCAGCATCAGGAATTGATGTTGACCGACATCCTGCACGCGTTTGCGCAGAACCCGATTCCTCCGGCCTACGATCCGCAGTGGAAATTTCCGGCCTCGACCCCCTCCAGTGACGATTGGATCAGTCTCAACGAGGGCATCCACACCGTCGGTCACACCGACGACAGCTTTCACTTCGATAACGAAAAGCCCGCGCACCGCGCGTTGGTGGGGCCGGTCAAGCTTGGCCGCAACCTCGTCAGCAATGCCGAATGGCTCGCCTTCATGAAGGACGGCGGCTACGCGACGCCGACGCTGTGGCTGATGGACGGTTTTGCCGCCGTCAGCAATGAAGGATGGCAGGCTCCCGGCCATTGGCGCGATGTCGACGGCGAATGGCAGGTGATGACGCTCGGCGGGCTGAGGCCGGTCGATCCGTCGGCGCCGGTTTGCCACGTCAGCTACTACGAGGCGGAAGCCTTCGCGCGGTGGAGCGGCAAGCATCTGCCGACCGAGATGGAATGGGAGGTCGCCGCCCGCGCCGGCCTCCTCAACGATGCTTTCGGGATCGTCTGGCAATGGACCCGCAGCGCCTACGCCCCCTATCCCGGCTACCGGGCGATCGAGGGCGCGCTCGGCGAGTACAATGGCAAGTTCATGGTCAATCAACTGGTGCTGCGCGGCTCCTCGCTTGCAACTCCCGAAGGACATAGCCGTATTACCTATCGCAACTTCTTTTATCCGCATCATCGCTGGCAATTCACCGGACTGCGCCTCGCCGACTACGCCACTTGATCTTTGAAATTCAAACGCGCCGGGAAGCGCGTTCTGGGAGACTGTCATGAATGTGCACGCCCCGGCTTTGGCCAATGCGCAGCCTTTCGACGAACAGACAGCCGCGTTTGCCGGCGACGTGATCGGCGATCTGTCGCAGCACCCGAAACGGCTGTCGCCGAAATATTTCTATGACGCCACCGGATCGGAACTGTTCGAACAGATCACGCTGCTGCCGGAATATTACCCGACCCGAACCGAGCTCTCGATCCTGCGCGACCGCGGCAACGCGATATCGGCGACGGTGCCCAATGGCGCCGCGCTGGTTGAGTTCGGCGCCGGCGCGACCACCAAGGTGCGATTGCTGTTGAAGCAATGCGCCTTCGGCGCCTATGTCCCGGTCGATATTTCCGGCGACTTTCTCAAGGCGCAGGCCGACGCCCTGCGGCAGGATTTTCCAGGCCTCGCCGTCTATACGGTCGCCGCAGACTTCACCGCACCATTCGCGCTGCCCGAGGCCATCGCTTCCATGCCGAAAGTCGGGTTCTTCCCGGGATCGACACTCGGCAATTTCGAGCCGCATGAGGCTTGCGCCTTCCTGCGCAGCGCCCGCGCGATTCTCGGCGACGGCGCGCAGATGGTGATCGGCGTCGATCTCGAGAAGGACGAGCGCGTGCTGTACGAGGCCTACAACGATCGGGCCGGCGTCACCGCGCGCTTCAATCTCAACGTGCTGCATCGCATCAACCGCGAACTCGGCGGCAATTTCGACATATCAGGCTTCACCCACCGCGCGATCTACAACCGCGACCGCCACCGCATCGAGATGCACCTGATCAGCCGCAAGGCGCAGAGCGTGCGTGTGCTGGGGCGGAGTTTCTCGTTCCGTGCCGGCGAAAGCATTCACACCGAGAACAGCTACAAATACAGCCTCGACCGCTTCACCGCGCTGGCGCGCGGCTCGGGCTGGACGCCGCGGCAGTCATGGACGGACGGGGCGAAGATGTTCTCGGTTCACACGCTGGTGGCTTCGGACTGAGACCGTTCGGCTCGCGACGCGGCTGCGCCGGATCGCAGCGAGACCGATTCCCATACCGCGACCATGACCATGATCGCCGACGTCGCAAGCGACAGCATCAAGGGCGACAGCGCGCTGGCGTACCAGGCCAGCACCGCGAGCACGACGATGCCCACGCCGTGGGAAAGCTGAAGGAAACCCCTGATCGTGTGCTTGAACAGGATGGTGCCGCTCAGAAACAACAGCGGCCCGCCGATCGCGCTCACGACCGTCTTCAGATCAGAATGGTCGGCCGGGTGCGTCAGCACCAGCTCGTCGGCGACCGCCGAGAGAATGATGCCGGCCACGATCGGCATATGCAGATAGGTATAGGCGAGCCGCGCCAGCCGCCCCGGCTCGCTCGATCGCGAAATCAGCTCGGAGCCGGCTTCGGCGCCGCGGTGGAAATAGATCCACCACATCGCGATCGCGCCGACGAAGGCCGAGGCGAAGGCGGTGACGGTGTCGCGGGTCCAGCGCAGATCGGCAAAGGTCGCACCGGTCACGACGATGGATTCGCCGAGCGCGATGATGATGAAGCCGGCGCAGCGCTCGGCCATGTGGCCGCCCTCGACGACCCAGTCCTCGATCGAGGACGCGCCGTATTTCGGGATCCAGAACCGCACCGCCGGCGAGATATACTCGATTGTTAGCGCTACGGTCCAAAGGACCAGCCGCGAATGGCCTTCGGCAAAGCCGCCCGCGATCCAGAACACGGCCGACATCGCCAGCCAGGCCGTGATGCGGATCGCACTTAGCCGCGCCAGGGTGCGGGTTGCTGGCGTCGATACCCACAGGAAAATCGTCTTGCCCACCTGCATCGCGGCATAGGCGATGGCGAACCATAGTCCCCGCGATTCAAACGCCTTTGGAATCGAGGTGGAGAGCACGAGCCCGCCGAGCATCAGCAGGAACAGCAGGATCCGGACCGGCGTGCGTTCGGGGTTGAGCCAGTTGGTGATCCACGAGGTGTAAACCCACACCCACCAGACGGCCAGGAACAACAGCGTCGTCTGCACCGCGCCGAGCGGGGTAAAGCGGTTCAGCAGCGTGTGGGAAACCTGTGTGACCGCGAACACGAACACCAGGTCGAAGAACAGTTCGGCATAGGTGACGCGGCTGTGCTGGTTCGGCACGATCGGGCGAAACAGCGCGCCGCGTTCATTGTCCACCGCCATCCAACGGTACCCCCGCGTCCCCTGCCCCGGAGCCTAGCCCTCAGGTACCCCGGTCTGCAGCGCCAGCGCGTGCAGCACCCCGCCCATCTGGCCCCGCAGCGACTGATAGACGATCTGGTGCTGCTGGACCCGGGATTTGCCGCGGAACGATTCGGAGATCACGGTCGCGGCATAATGGTCGCCGTCGCCGGCAAGATCCCGGATCGTCACCTCGGCGTCGGGAATTGCCGCCTTGATCATCGATTCGATATCGCGGGCGTCCATCGGCATTCCGGTCAGTCTCCCCTCCGGCGGCTCGCGGCCTGCGGCGGCCGCCCCAGAACTTAGCGCGGCCACCCTTCTACGTCACGCTTTGTCGCATTATATTCCAAGGCCAATTCTTGCAAACCCGCCCGTTCCTTGCCTGCCGATCACAACGGGCTGACCAAGAGAAGAGCTGACCATGAAACTCCCCGGTCCCGACCACCCGATCACCATCACGGCGAACCCGAAGCGGGTCCGCGTCTCCGCCGGCGGCGTCGTCATCGCCGAAACCAGCCACGCCTTGACGCTGAAAGAGGCAAGCTACCCGGCCGTGCAATACGTGCCGCGCGCGGACGCGAACCTCGCGCTGTTGGCGCGGACCGAGCGGGTGACGCACTGCCCTTATAAGGGGGATGCGAATTATTTCAGCATCAAGGCCGACGGCAAGACGCTGGAGAATTCGATCTGGACCTACGAGACGCCGTTCCCCGCGATGGCCGAGATCGCCGGCCACCTGGCGTTCTATCCCGACAAGGTCAAGATCGAGGAAGTGGTGTAAGACGTGGCGAACGTCTACACCCTGAAGATGGTGAGGCCGAGAATCAGCAGCACCAGGAAGATCACGACAAAAACGTAGAACAGGAAGCGGGCGATGTCGGCTGTCGCCTCGGATATCCCGGTGAAGCCGAGAACGCCGGCGACGATGGAGATCAGAAAAAACAGCAGCGCCCATCTCAGAAGCGTCATCACCCACTCCTCGTCCGAACGGCCCGCCGCGGAATTCGCGGGCGACCGAAATCGCTGGTTCAACTGCGGACGGCCGGACCGGTTCCGGCCATGGATGAGAGACGGCGGCATTTTGAGCGCAGCCGGTTGACCGCCGTCAACTATTGGCCGGATTTTTCGCGAGGCCCGCGGGTGAGGTTGCGCGGGGGATAATTGGGCCTTGCTGAATCGGGTTCCCGGCGGCAACATCTTGCCACGATCACCCCTGCCGGGACGCGCATGACGACCATTTCCAGCTCCGCGGTATCGGCGCAAGCGCGAGCGGCGCCAAAGGTCGCCACCCGCAACGCCGCGCTGGACCGCGCCCGCACCTTCATCACCATGCTGGTGCTGATCCACCATTCGGTGATCGCCTATACCCATTTCGGCCATACCGACACCCAGTCGTTCCTCGGCTTCGACTGCGTGGTGGTGTTCAACGACAGCTTCTTCATGGCGGCGATGTACTTCCTGTCGGGGCTGTTCGTCTGGCCCAGCCTGCGGCGCAAGGGCACCGGCTGGTTCCTGCGCGACCGCTGCTGGCGGCTTGGCCTGCCTTTCGCGGTCTGCGCGCTGATCCTGATGCCGGTGGCCTATTACGCGGTATCGCTGCGCTATCACCCCGAGATCGGCTTCACCGCCTTCTGGTGGAATATGGCGACCGTCGGCCCCTGGCCGAGTGGACCGGCCTGGTTCGTCTGGGTGTTGCTGGCGCTCGATGTGATCGCGGCGATCGTGTACCGCGCCGCGCCCGGTCTCGTCGAAGCCATCGGGCGGTTGTCGCTCAGGAGCTACGCGCAGCCCGGAGTGTTCTTCTGGGCGCTGTTGATCGCCTCGATCGTCGCCTATGTGCCGGCGGTGCTCTACTTCGGCGCGTCGCGCTGGTTCACGGCCGGCCCGGTCGCGGTTCAGGCCAGCCGCATCCTGCTTTATCTGTTGTATTTCTTCGCCGGCGTCGGCATCGGCGCGGTTCCGTTCGACAAGGGCCTGCTCGCCGCCGATGGCGGGCTGGCGCGGCGATGGCCGGTGTGGCTTGCGGCAACGATCGCGACCTACGGCGCCATCCTCGCGCTGATCTACGTCAAGCATTCGGTGCTGCCCGACGTCAATTATCAGCCGCCATGGTGGGAAATCGCCTATGCGCTGGCGTTCGTGTGCTACAGCGCGGCGCAGACCTTCAACGTCCTGGCGCTGTTCCTGCGCTTTTCCAATGACGGATCGAGCATTTTCGATCCCCTGCGCGACAGCGCTTACGGCATCTACCTGATCCACTACGCCCCGGTGCTGTGGCTGCAATATGCGCTGTACGATATTTCGCTCAGCCCGGTGCCGCAGCTCACCGCGATCATCAAGGCGGTCATCGTCTTCGTGCTGACGCTGGCGGCAAGCTGGGCTGCGACCGCCACGCTGCGCAAAATGCCAGGCGCGACGCATGTTCTGTGAGCGCATCGCCTGGAGACCAACTCGCTGTGAGAGCCAAGGCGCACAAGCTCGAGACTTTCAGCGTCGGGCTTGCGATAAATAAGAATTAGATCGGGCCGAATGTGGCAGTCGCGGTGATCTTTCCATTCACCAGCCAGTGGATGGTCCACATAGCGAGGGGGGCAGCGGCATGTCTTCGATCAGAATATCGATTGCCTCCCGGAGCAGAGTATCCAGTTTTTTGCCGAGAACGCCGGATTTTTCGCGTCGATAGTCTCGCTTGAAGCGGTTGGTATACTTAATCGCCCTCATTGAGGCTCGCGATTAACGCATCAGTCGAATCGACAGTTACCACATCGCCCTTTCGTGCGGCCCTCATCGCTTCGATCGTTTCGGCATTGGGAACCAGAGGCTCGAAGGGCAAAGCCTTATCCTTGGCGATGCGCATCATCATCAAACGGAAGGCGTCGGATACGGTAAGGCCGATGGTGGCCAGTACGGCGGCGGCCTCCTCCTTCACACGCTGATCGATCCGAGCCCTGACAACGGTATTGGTCATTGGGTCATCTCCTTGGGCTACAATGTAGCACAATTAGTGCCGGAATTCGAGGGGGACAAGCGGCCGTTTTTCACCCCTTCCCGTTCATATAGGCCGGAAACCAGCCCTCGAAGCCGGTTTTGAGCGAGGCGACCGGAACCGGCGTCTCGCCGGCGATCGCGATGGTCTCGCCGCCGGTGGTGCCGATGCGAACGCAGGGCACCTCGGCGCCCTTCATTTTCGCGAGCACCCGCCCGGCGTCTTCGGCGCGCACCGTCACGAGGTAACGCGCCTGGTCTTCGCCGAACCAGTACGCATGCGGCACGATCGCGGCCGGCGCCGCCAACAGCTCCGCGCCGATGCCACTTGCCATCGCCATCTCGGCGAGCGCGACCAACAGCCCGCCGTCCGACACGTCGTGCGCCGCGGTCGCGGTGCCGGCGTGGATCATGCCGCGCACCACACAGCCATTGCGCTTCTCGGCGACCAGGTCGACCGGCGGCGGCGCGCCCTCTTCGCGGCCGCAGATGTCGCGCAGATAAACCGACTGCCCGAGCCAGCCGTGGGTCTCGCCGATCAGCAGAATCGCCTCGCCCTCGGCCTTGAACGTCAGCGTGGCGGATTTGGTGAAATCGTCGAGCAGGCCGACGCCGCCGATCGAGGGCGTCGGCAAAATGCCGCGGCCATTGGTCTCGTTGTAGAGCGAGACGTTGCCGGAGACGACCGGGAAGTCGAGCGCGCGGCAGGCTTCGGAAATGCCCTTCAGGCAGCCGACGAACTGGCCCATGATTTCGGGCCGCTCCGGATTGCCGAAATTGAGATTGTCGGTGATCGCGAGCGGCCGGCCGCCGACCGCGGTGATGTTGCGCCAGGCCTCCGCCACCGCCTGCTTGCCGCCCTCGACCGGGTCGGCTTCGCAATAGCGCGGCGTGACATCGACCGTCAGCGCCAGTCCCTTCGGCCCGTCCTGCACCCGCACCACGGCGGCATCGCCGCCGGGACGCTGCAAGGTATTGCCCAAAATGACGTGGTCGTATTGCTCCCAGACCCAGCGCTTCGAGCACAGCTCGGGCGTCGCGATCAGTTTTTCCAGCGCCGCCGAAATTCCCATCGGCGCTTCCACGTCGCGGGCGTGGATCACCGGCAGCGGCGGCGCAGCCACGTGCGGCCGGTCGTACAGCGGGGCTTCGTCGCCCAGTTCCTTGATGGGCAGATCCGCCATCACGTCGCCGCCGTGTTTCACCACAAAGCGTTTGCTCGGCGTGGTGTAGCCGACCACGGCGAAATCCAGCCCCCATTTGCGGAAGATCGCCTCGGCTTCTTGTTCCTTCTCCGGCTTCAGCACCATGAGCATGCGCTCCTGGCTTTCCGACAGCATCATCTCGTAGGCGCTCATGCCGGTCTCGCGGGTCGGGACGCGGTCGAGATCGAGATCGACGCCGAGATCGCCCTTGGCGCCCATCTCGACCGCCGAACAGGTCAGGCCCGCCGCGCCCATGTCCTGGATCGCGATCACGCAATCGGCTGCCATGATTTCGAGACAGGCTTCCAGCAGCAGTTTTTCCGCGAAGGGATCGCCGACCTGCACGGTCGGGCGCTTCTCGGCCGAATCGTCGTCGAATTCGGCCGACGCCATCGAGGCGCCGTGAATGCCGTCGCGCCCGGTCTTGGAGCCGAGATAGACGATCGGCATGTTCACGCCGGAGGCGGCCGCGTAAAAAATCTTGGTCGTTTCGGCAAGGCCTACGGCCATCGCATTGACCAGGATGTTGCCGTCATAGCGGGTGTGGAAACGGACCTGCCCGCCGACGGTCGGCACCCCGAACGAATTGCCGTAGCCGCCGACGCCGGCGACCACGCCCGACACCAGGTGCCGGGTTTTCGGATGCTCCGGCGCGCCAAAGGACAGCGCATTCAGGCAGGCGATCGGCCGCGCCCCCATCGTGAACACATCGCGCAAAATGCCGCCGACGCCGGTGGTCGCGCCCTGATACGGCTCGATGTAGCTCGGATGGTTGTGGCTCTCCATCTTGAACACGACCGCCTGGCCGTCGCCGATGTCGATCACGCCGGCATTCTCGCCCGGCCCCTGGATCACCCAGGGGGCCTTGGTCGGCAAACCGCGCAAATGGATCCGCGAGGATTTGTACGAGCAGTGCTCGTTCCACATCGCCGAGAAAATCCCAAGCTCGGTGAAGGTCGGGATCCGGCCGATCAGTTTTAGAATTCGCTCGTATTCGTCCGGCTTCAGGCCATGGCTGGCGACGAGTTCGGGGGTGATTTGCGGCTGGTTCATGAGGCCTTATTAGGGAGATCGGACAGGGCAGAAAAGGCCTTTTATGGCCCATTTTCGCGCTGTCCATAGCTTTGCTGCCGTTGCCGGGTTTGCACATCCGGGATGGATCGGATTTAAGGGTTCGGACATCTCAAACCAAGGCCCGTCGCGTGGACGAACTGACCAAAGCCGCATTCCTCAAGCGCACCGACCTGAACGTCGAAACCGAGGGCGAGTTCAAGGATTGGCTCACCTGGAAGCGCGACAATTTCGAGACCCACAACGGCCCGTTCTACCACCGCATGGAGGACGACGGCCAAATCCGCTGCGCCTTCCGGGTCGAGAGCAAGCATCTCAACGGCAGCCAGCACAACGTTCATGGCGGCGCCTTCATGTCGTTCGCGGACTATTGCCTGTTCGCCATCGCGGGGCCCGTGCTGAAGGGGCCGGCGGTGACGGTGTCGTTTGCCTGCGAATTCCTCGATGCCGCGCGCGAGGGCGAACTGGTCGAAGGCACCGGCGAAATCACCCGCGCCGGCGGTTCGCTGATCTTTTTGCGCGGCATCCTGAAAAGCGGCGAGCGGCCGCTGCTGACATTTTCCGGCACCATCAAACGGGTGAAGCTGCGATCGCCGCCAGTCGCGAGCAACGATTCCGACTAGCTGCGCAAGGCCGTGCGACCCAAGGCGCGTCGGCAAATCGTCAGTTCCTCCTGATTCAGATTTCAAACAGCTTGCCGTTGCGACGGCTACTTTTGCTCCCCCCTCCCCCCGCAAAGCGGCGGGGAGGGGTCGG
>JGI12635J15846_10000799_pt1 | contig 27259 bp, 28 predicted proteins | sample BlaSpr_A8_OM2_M2_FD_15846 | JGI IMG/M metagenome (IMG submission 15846)
TGCTGCTTGAGCGGCCGCAGAGTCGCTCGCTGCCTTCGCAGCTGCTTGTGCAACTGCTTGAGCTGCTTGTGCTGCTTGCTCGGCCTGTGTCGCTTCCGCTGCCTGCACCGCTTGTTCAGTTTGTTGCGCTGTCGTGATGGCGTGCGTGGGTTGAGGTTGCGGCGCCGGTTTGGGTCTCGGCCTGGGTGCGGGCGGAGGCGGCGCGGGGGGCGTCGGCGTTTGCGCTACCGGCTTGGGTGTCAATAACTCCACCTGCACCGGGACATGTTCCGCCGGCGTCGGGTTCGACGCGTTCTTGCTCCTCTCCACCCAACGTCCCGCAACCCAATGCAGCGCTACAACGGCAAGCAGCACGGCGAGCCACACGACCCATCGAAGGGAAGGGTCGGAGGATGAATTGTCGGACGATCCGCCGGAAACGGCGCGACGGCGGCGAAGCAGGAAGAACGGCATTGGCTAGCTCGAAAACGCGCGTGGTCGGGGAAGCGGTAAAACGCTGCCCGGGGAACAATCGGCGGCGATCATGAACGAACGCAGGTGGACAAGAGATCGCGGACGAAACGCATATGACCCGCGTGCATGCCGCGATGTTCCGCGTGGGCCAATCCTCAGGTCTTACCGCTCGCCTGGTTTATACCCGAGTTCGTAAGAAAGTTGTCCGGCGCACTCGCGCAACGCGGTGTCAATTTCACCGCCCCAGCGGGTATCGAATGATCCTTCATGGCCGAGCGCGATCAGCCCGAGCGCGAGATCGCCGGTCGAGTCGAATACCGGCGTGCAGAACGCATGGATGGTCGGCAGCAACATGCCCTCCACGCGCGCGGCGCCGTGTGCGCGGATATCGGCGAGCAGCGGTTCAATGTCCGCCATCGACTGCCGCGTGGCGGCGAGTTCGCGATCGAGCATTGCTTGCGTCTTGCTGCGCGGCAGCCACGCGGCAAACAGCAAACCCGTCGCCGATGACAACAGCGGCATCACATCGCCGAGTTTCAACGATGCCTTCGCCGGATAGCTCGACTCCATCCAGTGCACGACGGTCGGGCCCTGGTTGCCCCACACCGCGATGCCCACCGTCTGGTCGAGCCGGTCGCGCAACTCCGTCAGCGCGATGCGCGCGAGCTTCACGCCATCGACGCGGGCCAGGCGCGCCAGACCCATCTGCAACGCGAAACCGCCGAGTTCATAGCGCCCGGAAACCGGATCCTGCGAGACCGCGCCCAGCCGCAGAAAACTCACCAGATAGCGATGCGCCTTCGCAGGACTCATGCCGGCACGCTGGGCGAGATCGCGCAGCATCATCGCGCGTGGCTCGTTCGTCAGCACGTCGAGCAGGCGGAAGCCGACTTCTATCGACTGGATGCCGGAGCGGGATTTCTCTTCGGCGGTGTCGGTTGAGTCGGTGGCATCTGCGAGGTCGAGGGCATCGTCGGCTTCGGCTTGTTCGGATGCGGGCAACGTGGACGAAGCAGGACGGCTGGGAGAGGGCATGGAGAAATCGATGAAGGCGCGAGCCGGTTCATAAAAGCAATGTTAGGTTGGGCGCGTGAGCGGCTTAAATGGCGACGGTAAACAGCTAAGGAAACGGCGAATGCGACCACACGGAAACGGCAACCGGCAAACGCTATCGCCGCTCAAAACGGACGTCCACCAGCCATAAAAACGAACCGGCAAACGCAGCGAACCATTCCACCGCCTCAGCCCGAATCGTCCCAAAACCGCCCCGACACGATTCACCATCGTAAAATAGATTTCCTCCATCGTCACTAAACGTAGAAACGCTTTATGAAACTTGCCACGCTGAAGGACGGTACGCGCGACGGCCAACTGGTCGTTGTATCGCGAGATTTGCGCACGGCGGCCATTGCCGACGCGATCGTGCCGACGCTGCAACGCGCGCTGGACGACTGGACTTTCTACGCGCCGCAATTGCTCGATCTGTCGGATTCGCTTAACCAGGGCCGCGCGCGCCACTCGTTTGCCTTCGATCCGAAAGCGTGTATGGCACCGCTTCCCCGTGCGTTCCAATGGGCCGACGGCTCGGCCTACGTGAACCACGTCGAACTCGTGCGCCGCGCGCGCAACGCGGAAATGCCGCCCGAATTCTGGACCGATCCGCTGATGTACCAGGGCGGTGGCGACGATCTGCTGGGTCCCACGGACGATATCGTGTGTGCATCGGAGGCTTATGGGATCGACTTCGAAGCCGAAGTGGCCGTGATCACCACCGACGTGCCAATGACTGCCGCCCCGGTCGACGCGCTCAGGCACGTCCGCCTCCTGATGCTGGTCAACGATGTTTCGCTGCGCAACCTGGTGCCTGCGGAACTCGGCAAAGGTTTCGGCTTTTTCCAGAGCAAGCCGGCCACGGCGTTTTCGCCGGTCGCGGTCACACCGGACGAGCTCGGCGATGCCTGGCGCGAAGGCCGCGTGCATCGGCCGATGATCGTGCATTGGAACGGCAAGAAAGTCGGCCAGCCCGATTGCGGCACGGACATGGTGTTCAACTTCGGCCAGTTGATCGCGCACGCGGCCAAAACCCGCAACGTGCGAGCGGGATCGATTGTTGGATCGGGCACCGTCTCGAACAAGGATACGAAGCGCGGTTATTGCTGTATCGCCGAGAAGCGCTGCCTGGAAACTATCGAACACGGCGCACCGACGACGGAATTCATGAAGTTCGGAGACAGCGTGAAGATCGAAATGTTCGATGAAGCCGGCAAGTCGATCTTCGGTGCAATCGATCAGGCGGTTGTCGCGCTAAACGAATAACTGGCGCCGTCAGTAAGGGGTTTCGCCCGATGCGCTCGCATGCTGCGCCGCCCTACACTTAGCCGCATTGCGTCGAAACGCTCACAAGAAAACGCGTTGGCGCACCTATAACAAGGAGACTTCGATGCAGTCAGGCGGTGGATGGGGAGCGGCGTTCAGGCAGTTGGCGGCGGGTGTTTCGATCACACTTTCAGCGGCGGCCTGGGCGCAGACGCCGCATGTGAAGATCGGGCTGGTGTTGTCGCTGACGGGGCCGGCCGCGTCGCTCGGCATTCCGGCGCGCGATACCGTCGCGTTGCTGCCGAAGGAAATGGGCGGCCGTCCGGTGGATTACATCATTCTCGACGACGCCTCCGACACCACGCAAGCCGTCCAGACCACGAAGAAGCTGATCTCCGAAGATCACGTGGACGCGATCATCGGTTCATCGATAACGCCAAACTCACTCGCCATGATCGATGTGGTCGCCGATGGCCAGACGCCGATGATCTCGCTGGCGTCGTCGTCGAAGATCATTGAACCTGTGGATGCCAAGCGCCATTGGGTCTTCAAAACGCCCCAAACCGACGCGATGATGGCGTCGGCCATTGCGGAACATGCCAGCAATCATGGCGTGAAAACGATGGCGTTCATTGGTCAGGCCGACGCGCTTGGCGAGACGTTTTACGCGGAGGTATCGAAGTTCGCGCAGCTTCACAAGATCACGATGGTGGCGAACGAGCGCTTCAATCGGACGGACACCAGCGTGACCGGCCAGGTGCTGAAGATCCTGGCCGCGAAGCCGGACGCTGTGGTCGTGGGCGCAGCGGGAACGCCTGCCGCGTTGCCGCCGAAGACGTTGATAGAACGCGGCTACAAGGGCACGATTTATCATAACCACGGCACGGGTAACCGCGACTTCCTGCGCGTGTGCGGGGCGGATTGCAACGGTACCTTCCTGCCAACGAGCCCGGTTCTCGTTGCCTCGCAATTGCCAGACGATCATCCGGCGAAACATCTCGCGCTCGAGTACATCAAACTGTACGAATCGAAATACGGCGCGGGGTCGGTATCGGCGTTCGGCTCGTATGCGTGGGACGCGGGCATGTTGCTGAACCGCGCGGTGCCGATCGCGATGAAAGCAGGCGCGCCGGGCACGCCCGAGTTTCGAGGCGCTTTACGCGATGCGCTGGAAAGCACGAAAAATTTCGCTGATTCCAANGGCCTCGTGAACATGACGCCGAACGATCATATCGGTCTCGACCAACGTGCCCGCGTGATCGCGAAAATCGAGAACGGCAAGTGGATTTATCAACCGCGTTGATCCTCCTTTAGCTAAGGCACGACCATGAGCGACCTATCTCTCTACGCGCATTACACGTCGCTGGAATTGCGGCGGCACGATCACGGCGTGCTCGAAATCGTGATGAACGGTGCGGGCGCGAACAAGAGCGGACTCGCAACCGCCGATGCGAACATGCATCGCGAACTAGCGGATATCTGGCGCGATATCGATCGCGATCCCGACACGCGCGTGGCGCTGATTCGCGGTGAAGGGAAGGGCTTTTCGGCGGGCGGCGACCTGGGGCTAGTCGAACAGATGGCCTCGGATTTCGAGGTCCGCGCGCGGGTCTGGCGTGAAGCGCGCGATCTCGTTTATAACGTGATCAACTGCAGCAAACCGATCGTATCGGCGATGCACGGCCCGGCGGTCGGTGCAGGACTCGTCGCGGGCCTTCTCGCCGATATTTCCATCGCGGCGAAAACGGCGCGCATTATCGATGGTCATACGCGGCTCGGCGTGGCCGCCGGCGACCACGCCGCGATTGTGTGGCCGTTGTTGTGCGGCATGGCGAAAGCGAAGTATTACCTGCTGTTGTGCGAACCGGTGAGCGGCGAGGAAGCGGAGCGGATCGGTTTGGTATCGCTGGCGGTGGATGAAAGCGAATTGTTGCCGAAAGCAGTTGAAGTTGCGAATCGTCTGGCGCAAGGTTCGCAGACGGCAATCCGCTGGACCAAATACGCGCTGAACAACTGGCTGCGATCGGCCGGTCCCGCCTTCGATACCTCGCTGGCACTCGAATTCATGGGCTTTTCCGGACCCGACGTGCAGGAAGGGATCAAGTCGCTGCGCGAGCGGCGCGCGCCGGATTTCCCGGGTGGATCGCCGTTCTAAGATGTGCATCGAATTTTTGTGGTTTCCCTCATATGTTCCCGCAGCACCAAGGAGAAAGTCTCATGACCGATACGCCCGGTGGTACGCCGCCCTTTGGAAGTTTCTCCGGCATGACCGGTTTCTCACAGGGCGACATGATGGAAAAGATGTGGGACATGATGAAGCTGAACCCGTTTGCGGCAGCCGCGGGCGGATCGCCATCGCTTTCGATGATGTCCGACATGCTCGCGCCGCTCACGAACGTGGAGGAGCTCGATAAACGCATTAAAGACATGCGCGCCGTCGAGCAATGGCTGAAGCTCAATCTGAACATGCTGCAATCGGCCATTCAGGCGCTGGAAGTGCAGCGCGCGACGCTCGCGACGCTGCGTGCGTTCGGCGCGTTCGCGCAGTCGTCGGTGGACAAGGCGCAGGCTTCGTCGGCTTCATCGTCGTCTGCTACGGCGTGGCCCGCGCCGCCGCAGGAAAAGCCGAAGGCGGAAGCGGAGCCGAGCACAGCCGCGCCCAATGAAGCCGGCGTGAACGACGCGTCATTCGATCCCTCCGGCTGGTGGAACATGCTTCAGTCGCAATTCAACAGTCTCGCGACCCTGGCGTTGGCGCAACAGCATGCCGGCGCTGCGGCTCCCAGCATGAGCACGGATGAAGACGAGAACGGCGACGATGACGATAACGACGTCGAACCGCCCGACGCCGACGCGCCGTCGCCCGCGGCAAAGAAAGCCGCGGCGAAGAAAGCGCCAGCGAGGAAAGCGGCGGCACGAAAGAAGCCGCTTTGATATTTGCTTAAAGGGGGCGGCGCGGTAGAACGACGACCTATTGCGCCGCGCCGTTGGCGAGCAGCTGGTTGCGCAACCCCGGCGCAGACGTACGCGGATCAAGCCAGATCGAGAAGAACGCGCGAGCGAAATCGTCGCCGGGAATCGTGCCGATGACTTTATCGCCAGCATAAAACGTCGTGCCGCGTTCAGGCACGAACACGCCAATCACATGATCCCCCGGTTGCACGTCCGGGAAGATATCTTCCATCTGCTGTTGCCATTGCGCCGTCTGCGCCTTGCTGGCGACCTTCAGGTCGTCCATTTCCTCGCGGCCTCTTTTGGCTATCGCGGGGCCCTTGAAAGCGCGCGCATATTCGATATCCAGCGCGAATGGCCGCGCCGTCAGTTCCTTGCTCGATAAACCCGTCGGCCCGACAAAAAGCTTGGCGTCGTAGATATGAAAGCCGTACATGCGCAGTTCGCCTTCGCCCTGCACGCGCGCTTGCGGAATCGACTGGCGCACGAGCGCCGCGGCGTCGAAGGCAAATGCCTGCAGGGGCAACACGACCAGCATCAGAAGTAGCGCGGCGGCTCTGCGGATCAGGCGTGTTCCAGTGTGAACTGAATGACGTCGGTGTTCGAGTGCGCGAACGCGGCCTCGCAATAACATAAGTAAAAGTCCCACAAGCGGATGAATTGTTCGTCGAATCTTTGCTCACGGATCTCATCGAGCCGGGCAACGAATGCATTGCGCCACAGCTTGAGCGTGCGCGCATAGTCGCGGCCAAAAGAGAACTGGTTGACCACTTTCAGCCCGTGACGTTCCGCGGATTGCACGAAGACGGCNGGAGACGGCAGCATACCGCCTGGAAAAATATATTGCTGGATGAAGTCGGTGCTCGTTCTGTAGCGATCGAACAGTGTGCTGTCGATGGTGATCGTCTGCACGCACGCCCGGCCGCCGCGCTTGAGGTTGCGCTTGATGCATTCGAAGTAGCTTGGCCAGTATTCTTCGCCGACGGCTTCGAACATTTCTATCGATGCAATGGCGTCGAACAGGCCGTGGGCATCGCGGTAATCCTGAAGGCGCAAGTCGGCTCGTTCTGCGAGACCCGCGTCCGCCAGACGCTGCTGCGCGTAAGCGAGTTGTTCGGTGGACAGCGTAAGGCCGGTAATGTTCGCTTTCGCTTCGCTTGCAGCAAGCTCAGCGAAACCACCCCATCCGCAGCCGATTTCCAGCACGTTCAAGTCCACGCCGTCGAGCTTCAACTCGTTCAGCAGCCGCCGGTATTTTGCGCGCTGCGCGTCGTCGAGCGTCTGGTCCGGGGAGCCGTCGAAGAGCGCGCTCGAATAGGTCATCGTGCTGTCGAGCCACAGCTTGTAGAACGTGTTGCCGAGATCGTAATGTGCGTGGATATTGCGCCGGCTGCCTTCCTTCGTATTCGCGTTGCGCAGATGCCGCAGGCGATTCGTCAGCTTGCCGAACCATGAGCCGTAGATCACCGCTTCGATCGTCGTGCGGTTGCGGACCATGATGTCGAGCAGTGCGGCGAGGTCGTCGGTGTGCCAGTCGCCAGCCAGATACGTTTCAGCAAAGCCGATATCTCCGCTCTTCAACGCCGCCGCGCATACATTCCAGTTGGTCAGCACGACACGCGCGTACGGCGGGTTGCCGGTGGTCTCGGGCGCTTGTCCGTAGCGGCGCGTGGTGCCGTCGGGGAGGTGGACATCGAGGACGCCGTATTGAAGCTGGCTCAGCAACCTGAGCACCACGCGTGCAGCCGCGGGCTTGCGCAGCGCGCGATGGGTCCGAAGCAAAGGCAGGATGAACCACGATGCCGCCGGATTGCGAAGCGATGAAGGAGAGGAGGGCTGTGTCGACATTTGCAAGTCACCTGGTCGGCAGTTCGGCCCGCTCGTGCGAGACATTCGCGGACGGCGGAGTGGGTTTGCTCAGGAACGGCACGCGCTTGAAGAACAGCTTCAGCGCCTGCCAGTGAATTCTCGCGACGACACCAAACGTCATCAGCGGATAACCGAAGAACACGCGCAGCACGTTGCGGGCGTTGAGTGGACACGCGTTCCCCGCGATGCTGGTCAGCAGCAGCGGACCCTCGCCGTCGTCGTAATCGATGCGCGCCAGCGACCGCAGCGGCTTGCCGCATTTCGGCGATGCAAACATGAAGCGGAACGTGTAATGCCCCTGCACCTTGCAGAACGGCGACACGTGGAAGACCTTGCACGCGGTGAGTGGCGCGCCGTTCCGAATGCCGCTGGCGGGATCGAGCAGATAGCAATGGCGCTCGCCGAACGTGTTGTTCACTTCGCAGACCACGGCGCGCAACGATCCGTCCGCGCGCTCGCAAAACCAGAAGCTGACAGGGTTAAAGACGTATCCCAGCACGCGCGGGAACGTGTGCAGGAAGATCTCGCCGGTGGCGTCGTGGATGCCGTTTTTATGCAGCATCGATTCGATCCATTGCAGCGCCGTTTGTCCTTCGGCACTGTGGTCGCTGTCGTGAAAGCTCAGCAAGCCGAAGCGATTGGTCGCGAACAAAAGCGAGTTTTTATGTGTGCCCCGAGCGAGTCGTGCGGCGCGGGCGCGAAGGGGCAGCCGCAACGTGTACACGCCGTAGGCGAACGCGTTGCGTGCGGGGCGCAGCCGCTTGTGGCGCACAGAGCCGACGAGCAGCAGGTCGGGGGTATCGAGGGGCGTGCTCATGTTGCCAGTGCCGGTTCGCTACTGCTCAGTGCAGCGATGGCGGTCAGCTTCGCGGCCGCTTCCAGTCCGGACTTCAGTCCGTCCTCGTGAAAACCGTAACCGGTCCACGCGCCCGCGAACCATGTGTTGCGCACGCCTTGCATCGACGGCAAAGCGCGTTGCGCCTGCACGGCGGCTTGGTCGAAGATCGGATGACTGTAGGTGAACTCACGAATCACGGTGTCGGGATGCGGCTCGCGCACCGGATTCAGCGAGACGATTACCGGCGTCCTGAACGGCAGCGGTTGCAGCTTGTTGATGAGGTAATGCACGCATAACTGCGGCTCGCCGCCAAGCTCCCCGGTGCGGCTTTCATAGTTCCAAGCCGACCATGCGCGCCGCGCCGGCAACAGCAGCGCGTCCGTGTGCAGCACCGCGCGATTCGGCGCGTAGCTGATCGCGCCGAGCGTGGCCGATTCGTCGCGCGAGGGATCGGCGAGCAGCGCCAGCGCCTGATCGCTGTGGCAGGCGAGCACGACGTGATCGAAGTGTTCAATACCCTTCGCGCTTTCGATTGCCACGCCATGCGCGCCACGTCTCACTGATGTCACGGGCGCACGAACACGGGCATCGCCGATTGCGGGCAACATCCGCCGCACGTATTCGCGCGCGCCGTCGTTGACCGTGTGCCATTGCGGCCGGTCGTTGACTTGCAGCAGCCCGTGGTTGTGACAAAAGCGGATCAACGTGCCGATGGGAAACGCCATCATCTGCGATGTCGAACACGACCAGATCGCACCGATCATCGGCAGCAGGTACCAGTCGCGGAACGCCGTCGAAAACTTTTCGCGTTCGAGGAAAGCGCTCACGGGCTCCGAGAGTTGAATGTCCTGGCCTGCCCGGACGAGCGCGGTGGTCGTGCGATTAAAGCGCAGGATATCGGCGAGCATGCGCAGGAACGCCGGGCGCAGAAGATTGCGACGCTGCGTGAAGACTGTATTCAGATCGCTGCCTGCCCACTCCAGCCGACGCTCCGTCAGCGATACGGAGAACGACATATCGGTTGCGGTAGTGGGGACGTCGAGTTCGTCGAAAAGCTTCACCAGGTTCGGATAGGTACGGTGATTGAAGACCAGGAAGCCCGTATCTACACCGTGCGTGATGCCATCGAGTGTCACGTCCACCGTGTTCGTGTGACCGCCGAAGTAGCCGTTGGCCTCGAACAACGTCACGTCGATACCCGTCTTGGCCCTCGCCAGCCGGTACGCGCACGCCAGTCCCGAAATCCCCGCTCCGATTACTGCAACTTTCATGACGTTGCTCCGTGTGTCTTTGTCTTTTGTGTTCCGAACCGTGGGCGGTTGCTCATGCCGCGTTCAAGGTGATTTACGCAATCCCCGCCGCGATGGATGCAGCCAGCCGGAATTAAACGGTCATTTCTTGACTACATTTTGTCCATCAAAAACACAAAAATTCGTCTATGATGAATAATGTTAGAGTCGTCGATAAACTCCATAGATATTAGAGTTTAGGCATATTGGCTCCACTGCTTAATTTATACATATGCGAATTTGTCCATGACAAATAAATCGGAGACTAACCCGTCTTTGAGTAGCGCGACGACCGGCGTGACTGAAACCGGAGGCTCGGTGCCGGTGAGTCCGGACGCGACGGGCATCGGCATTGGCGCGATTGCGCACGATGTCGGGCTGACCAAGGACACGTTGCGGGTCTGGGAGCGGCGCTACGGCTTCCCGCAACCGTTGCGGTCGACGGGCGGCGAACGGCTCTATCCGCAGGAGCAAGTGACCAAGCTTCGGCTGGTCAAGCGCTTGCTCGACGCAGGCCACAGGCCGAGCAAGGTCCTGCCGCAATCAATCACGCGACTGCAGCAACTGGCTGAAGATTCGGGGGTGGGGCAGGACGCGCCGGACGTGGAACTCGATCGGCTCGTGGAGTTGCTGCGAGTGGGCCGTTATGATGACTTCCGCTTCGAGCTGCTCAAGCGCGCCACGCGCGAAGGGCTCGCGCGTTTCGTCATGGACGTCGCTGCGCCGCTGTCCGCACGGGTTGGCAATGCATGGTCGGCAGGCACGCTGCAGGTCTATCACGAGCACCTGTTCAGCGAAGCGATGCAGGTCGCTCTCCGCTCGCTGATGCGTCCACTCTCTGAGGCTTTACGTGGGCGCGGCGCTCACCCGCGGGTGCTGCTCACCACGCTGCCGGGCGAGGCACACGGGCTCGGCATTCTGATGGCGGAGGCCATGTTCGCGCTGGCGGATTGCGAATGCCTTGCGCTCGGAACGCAGACGCCGCAACAAGACATAGTCGATGCCGTTCCGGCCCACGACGTCGAGATCGTCGCGCTGTCGTTTTCCGCTTCCATGCCGGTGCAGGCAGTGGTCAACGGACTCACGGAGTTGCGCCAGGCGCTGCCCCCGAAGGTCGCGATCTGGGTCGGCGGCAGCAGTCCAGCGTTACGGCGCAAGCTTCCTGACGGCGTGTTGAACGTCGCGGGACTTGCGCCTATTGATGATGCTGTAGCGGAGTGGCGTCATAGCGCCATGCTATGATCGGCGGGCTGTTGGCTGCCGCGTCGGCTTTGCATCAAGGCCAACGCCGCGACGCCGGACGGGACATGACGTGAGGCCTGGCGCAAAACGCTTTGCGCCTTGAGTCTGTCATGCACGAAAGGCATGCTTCACGCGGGGTGCGCAGCAGTCACAAACCGCTAAGGGCCTAGCAGGAAACAGGGTTTTAAGCAGCTTCAGCAAAGTATCAAAAATGGCTTTAAACGAGCTTCATCACAGTTCGTGCTTCGTTACTTACCTCAGGCACAGGGTTCGCTCCTCACCCACGGTAGACATTGCAATGCCGCTTGGCTGCTGCGATTGCAACGGGCAAAAAGTCGCAGAGGGACGCGACAGGCGCTTCTTTACCGCTTTTGCATCTGAGCGCCTGATTCCCGCGTAAAATTGAAAGATTCGCTGCTGGCGGCGCGGGTTCCTGCGCGCAGCCGGCTAAAGTTACAACAGACAGAACTGTCGCACTACGTTGCAAACCAGGGGTGGACTATGAACACGATGCTTTATCCGGAACTGTATAAATCGCTGGAATCGGTTCGTTGGGACATGGAGAAAGATATTCCCTGGGACAAATTCGACTCGGCGCTGCTTACCGACGAACAAGCCAAGACCATCAAGATGAACGCGATCACCGAATGGTCCGCGCTGCCCGCCACGGAAATGTTTCTGCGCGACAACCACAACGACAGCGATTTTTCGGCGTTCATCAGCGTGTGGTTCTTCGAAGAGCAGAAACATTCGCTCGTGCTGATGGAATACCTGCGCCGCTTCAAGCCCGAAATGGTGCCGACTGAAGAAGAACTGGATGCGGTCCGCTTCGAATTCGATCCGGCTCCGCCGCTCGAAACGCTGATGCTGCACTTCTGCGGCGAGATCCGCCTGAACCACTGGTACCGGCGCGCGGCCGAGTGGCATACAGAGCCGGTGATCAAGCACATCTACGAAACCATTTCGCGCGACGAAGCGCGGCATGGCGGCGCATATCTGCGCTACATGAAGAAAGCGATGACGCAAACCGGCGATATCGCGCGCGCGGCGTTCGCGAAGATCGGTGTCCTGATGGCATCGGCGCGACGCACGGAAAAGCCGCTGCATCCGACCAACTTGCATGTGAATCAGGCGCTGTTTCCACGCGACACGATCCAGTCGCGGTTGCCGGATCCGGATTGGCTCGAACACTGGCTCGACGAACAAATCCGCTTCGACGACAGCTGGGAGAAGAAGGTCGTCGAACGCATTCTCCATAACCTGTCCATTTTGTTCGAGCGCTCGTTTGCTACGGCGCAGGAATTGAACCGGTATCGCAAGGAAGTGGTCTTGCGCTTGCAAGCTGCGCAAGGGGCGTCGCAACTGCCGGCTTGATCGGGGTTCCGACTCGTTGTTTCAAACAGCCCGCTGGTTTTTGACCGGCGGGCTGTTTCGTTTTTAAAGCGCTTTTGAAGCACAAACGCGTGTGAATATCGAAGCGCGCCGGCATGCGTGGCACACTACGGTCCTTCCAAATCCTTCATCGCTCACAGCTATGCCCGCTCCTTTCGAACGCAAGATCATGACGCGCGACGCGCTTGCCGCTTTGCGCCCGCAATTCGCGTCGCCGGTGGTCTTCACGAATGGAGTCTTCGATATTCTGCATCGTGGACATGTGACGTATCTCGCCGATGCGAAGGCGCTAGGTGCAACGCTGATTGTCGGTGTGAACAGCGATGCATCCGTGCGTTTGCTCGGCAAGGGCGACGACCGGCCGATCAATCGCGAAGACGACCGGATGGCGCTGCTCGCCGCGCTGGAAAGCGTGGATTGGGTGGTGAAATTCGAGGAATTCACTCCGCTGGAATTAATCGGCGAACTGCGTCCCGACGTGCTCGTGAAAGGCGGCGATTACGACATGGACAAGCTCGCGGAATCGGCGTTGGTTCGGAGTTGGGGCGGAAAGGCGCTGGCCATTCCATTCGAGCACGATCGCTCGACGACCGCGTTGCTCAAGAAAGTGCGCACGCAGGGGTAAAGCGTCGCCGGAAAAGCCGCTTATTGCGACAGCGGCGCCGCCTGCACCGGAGCCGTGGGCGCGGGACCGCCGACCACGGCCTGATCGGCGGCTTCTTCGGGGCTGATCGGACGAACCCGCACCAGCTCGGGATGCACTTGGCGGTCGAGATGTTGCGGTTCGCGTCCACCGGCGGCCGGCAGCGGTCCAAACACCCCTTGCGCGACGACGAACATCAACAGGTTTGCCAGAAACAACAGGGCGAGCAGCCAGCGCAACATAGAAAGCGCTCCATCAATCGGGTGAACGGGAAACGGCGGCTTCGCGAGCGATCAACGCAAGCCCCGCGAGCACGAGCGAGTCGTGGCGAGTATGCGGCACCTTTAACGCGCCCGCCACTTCGCCGGCGCCGCCGCCGCTGAGAATCAGGCGTACGTCGTTGTTCCACTGGGCTCGCAGATCGTGCCACGCCCGTTCGATCAACCCAGCCTGCGCGAGCAGGCATCCCGACGACAACGCCGTGCGTGTGTCAGTGGCGAAAATGCCGGCGGATGAGGTGATCGCGCGACGGGCGGTATCGGGGAGGAGTGTGGGCAGTTGCGCCGTGTGGGTGCCGAGCGATTGCATCATCAGCAGCCATCCCGGTGCGATCAGCCCGCCCGTGAACGTGCCGTCGGCCAGCAGCGCTTCGAGCGTCGTCGCCGTGCCGATGGTGGCGATCAGCAGGTTTTCCCCCGGATACGCAGCGTGTGCGCCAATCATGCCGCACCACCGGTCGCTGCCGAGCGCCGCGGGTTCTGTGTAGCGGTTCGTTACGCCGGATTGTTGCGCCTGAGCGCGCACGACCGAGCGGGGCAGGCCGGGCCAGCGTTCATCGAGCAGGGCGGAGATGCGCTCGCCCACGCGCGGACCTGCAACGTTCGAAATCCACGCGCCTGCGGGGTTGGGCAAATCGGCCCAATCGGGCAAATCCGCGAGAACGACTTCAACGTCGACGTGCTCAAACGCGCCGCCGTTCAGCGTTTCATTGGTGGCGCTCACCAGCGACCACTTGATCCGGCTATTGCCCGCATCGATAAGCAGAAACGGTTTACCACTCACGGCCGCTGCTCCGCAAGGCGCAGCGAGACGTCGCCGGTGGTGGCGGTTCTTAGACCCGTCGCTGTATCGATCTGCAGCTGGCCGTTATCGTCGATACCCACCGCCAGGCCGCGCGCCACCTCCACACCTTGTTCGAGCAGCACAACCTCGCGTCCGGCGTAAGCGTGCGCGGCGAGCCACTGCTGGCGAAACGGGCGGAAGCCATCGGCGGCAAACCGCGCCAGGGTGGCATCGAGCGCGTTCAGGACGGCGGCGAGGGTATCGGTGAGATTCGCTTCGGGCCATGCCCGCGACAACGACGCCGGCGTATTCCCCGGCGTTGGCAGGGCGTTGCGGCGCTGGGCTTCGTCCAGTTCCGCCGCGAGTTCCGCTGCGCCATGCAGATTGATGCCGATGCCGATCACCACGGCGCTCGCCCGCGGCGTGTTCCACGCGGTTTCGATGAGTATGCCGGCGAGCTTGCCGTCGTCGAGCAGGATGTCGTTTGGCCATTTCAGCGCCAGTCTCGCCGATGCCGTCAGCGGCAAGCTGTTCAGCGCCTCGAGCACGGCCGTGCCCACCGCGAGGCTCAGGCCCGCGAGCCCTTCGAGCGGCCGCGGCAACACGCAGGCCGTGGAAAACAACAGCGCGTTGCCCGGCTGCGCGACCCACGCGCGGCCCCGGCGGCCCCGGCCCGCCGTCTGTAAGTACGCAACACGCACGAACGGCGTGCCATCGGCGGCTTTCAGCGTCGAACGTGGGGAGAACGAGTCGGGCGCCGACGCCGACGTCTTGTTGCGGGGCTGGTCCTTGAACTGCGCCATCAGGTCGGCATTCGTGGAGCCCGTTTCATCGACGATCTCGATCGGCCAGTCGCGCACCGGCCGCGCAACCAGCGACATCAGCCGGTCGCGGTCGATCCGCCAGGCGGCATCGAGCGGGAAAGAGTTGGATGAGTTCATACCCGCATTGTAGCGATCTGGCGCCCGGGGGCTGTGCGGCGGGAAATGCGCACGCCGGCCGTTGCGCCGGGCTTGGGCGTCGAAACCCTGGCCGGTCGGCCGATGCCCCCGCCAGTTCGAGATTCCATCACGCACCTTCGCTACAATGAGTACTCCCTGCCACCCTACTCCGAGCGTTTTCGAGCCTTGAACTTCGACACTCCGCCCGGCCTGAAGGTCGAGTCCGGCCAGCAGGGCAAGGTTGTCCGGCTTTCCGGCCAGTGGACGGCGTTCGCACTGGCGCGCGATCACGCGAACACGAAGCGCGGCGTGGTGGAGCGGTTGCGCGGCGTCGGGAAGGAAGCGATCAGGCAGTGGGATCTCCTGCCAATCGAACGGCTCGATCACGTCGGCGGACAGGCGTTGTGGCGCGTCTGGGGCAGGAAGCTGCCCGAGCGCGTCATGCTCTCGGACACGCAGAAGGAAATCTTCGAACGGGTCGCGTTGCTCGACGCGGATCGCGAGGAACCTGAGCAAACAGATCGTATCGATCCCATCACGCGCTTCGGCCTGATGCTGTTCTCGTTCTTCGAGCACCTTCATGGCGGCATCTCCATGTTCGGCGTCTTCATGCTCGACCTGATCGGACTGGTGCGTCGGCCGAAGCGCATTCCGTGGACGGAAATTTCCGCGAACGTCTATAGCGCGGGCACGCAGGCGCTCGGCATCACTGCGCTCGTGGCGTTCCTGATCGGCATCGTGCTGAGTTATCTGTCCGCGCAGCAACTGCGCATGTTCGGCGCGAACCAGTACATCGTGAATATCCTGGGGTTGTCGGTGATACGGGAGCTCGGGCCGGTGCTTTCGGCCATCCTGGTCGCCGGCCGCTCCGGCTCCGCCATCACCGCGCAGATCGGCGTGATGCGCGTGACGGAAGAACTCGACGCCATGCAGGTCATGGGCATCCCGCACGGTTTGCGGATCGTGCTGCCGCGCGTGCTCGCGCTGGGCATTGCCATGCCGTTGCTGGTCATGTGGACCAACATGGTTTCGCTGCTCGGCGGCGCGCTGGCCGCGAAGCTGGTGTTGGGCATCGACCTGTCCTTTTTCGCGCGCTCGCTGCCCTCGGTCGTGCCGATCGCCAACCTGTGGATCGGGCTCGGCAAGGGCGTGGTGTTCGGCATGCTGATCGCACTGGCCGCGTGCCATTTCGGCTTCCGGATCAAGGCGAATTCGCAGAGCCTGGGCGAGGGGACCACAACCTCGGTGGTGTCGTCCATCACCATCGTGATCCTCGCTGACGCCGTGTTCGCCATCCTCTTCCAGTCGGTGGGACTCTGATGTCGGCTACCCTTGCATCCGCCGTTCGCGACAAGCCAATGCCCGTCACCGCCGAACCGGTGATCGAAGTGGTGGACGTGACCAAACGCTATGGCCGCACGGTGATTCACGAGCATCTGAACCTGGAAGTGCGGCGCGGCGAGATCCTCGCGCTGCTCGGCGGGTCGGGTTCCGGCAAGACCACGCTCGTGCGGCAGATACTCGGGCTGGAGTCGCCCACCTCGGGCACGATCCGCGTGCTCGGCGACGAATGGGCGAACATGGACGCCGAAACCGCACGGATCCTGCGCACGCGCTCGGGCATGATGTTCCAGCAGGGCGCGCTGTTCTCGTCGCTGTCGGTGTACGACAACATCGCGCAGCCGTTTCGGGAACTGGGCAAAATCCCAGAGGACCTGATCCGCGAGTTCGTGATGCTCAAGCTCGAGATGGTCGGGCTGTCGTGCAAGAACATGAGCAAGATGCCGGCCGCGTTGTCGGGCGGGATGGTCAAGCGCGTGGGTATCGCGCGGGCCATCGCGCTTGAGCCCGAACTGCTGTTTCTCGATGAACCCACGGCAGGGCTGGACCCGAAGGCATCGGATGAATTCGTCGATCTGATCGCCACGCTGCATCGCGCGCTCGGGCTGACCGTCGTTCTCGTCACACACGATCTCGACACCATGGTCGCGCTGTCCACGCGAGTCGCGGTGTTGGCCGACCGGCGCGTGCTGGTGGCCGCGCCCGTGGAAGAGGCGGTGGCCGTGGATCACCCGTTTATCCGCGAATATTTTCTCGGGCGGCGCGGCAGGCGCGCGTTGCAGGCGCTGCCGCCCGAACGCCGCGCAAGATTGCCGGCGGCGGCGCTGGAAGATGCGCCGTGTCGTCCCGCGCTCTAGCCGTTCGCATGAGCGTTCTCATGAACGGCGCCCACGAAAGCTCTGGCGGTACGTAGTAAAAAAAGGAACCTGCTGATGGAAAACAAATCCCATGCGTTCTGGGCCGGTCTGTTCACTATCGGATTATTGGCTGCTATCGGCGTCGCAGTGTTCTTTTTCAACGTCGACCGTGCTGTGCGCGTGCCGTACGACCTGGTCGCGCGGACCAATGTGACGGGTTTGTACACCGATGCCGACGTGCGGTATCGCGGACTCGGCGTGGGCAAAGTGCAGTCCATCAGGTTCGATCATGAGAATCCGGGGCAGATCCGCATTCGCATCATGGTCGACAAGAACGCGCCGATCACGCAATCCACGTTTGCCACGCTCGGTTTTCAGGGCGTGACCGGGATCGCATTCGTGCAACTCGACGATACCGGCAAGAATCCCGCGCCGTTGCCTTCATCGATGCAGAAGGTGGCGTCGCTGCCGTTGCGCCCAGGCCTGTTCGACCAGTTGCAGCAACGCGGCGACATCCTGATCAAAAAGCTTGAACGGATTGCCGACGACACAGACAGATTCTTGTCCGACGACATGCGCGATCAGGTGCTGCAGACCGCCAAAAGCCTGCAGGGCGCGGCCGACGGCATCGCTGTGTTGAGCAAGCAAATCGGCCCGGTGGCGCAGCAACTGCCGCGCACGCTGGACCAACTGGACCGGACGCTCGCGTCNACGAATGTGCTCGCGAGCAGTCTGAGCCGGGCGGACGGACCGTTCGTCACCAACATGAACAAGGCGGGCGAAGCGGCAGAGCGCGCTGGCCGGGTGATGAACGAAGTCAACGAGTCGTTGCAGCAGATGGCCGCGCGAGTGGGTTACGAGACCTTGCCGCGCGTGAATTCCCTGGCCGATGACGTGGGTAGTGCGGCGCGCTCGGTGGATCGCGCCGCTGACACTTTCAACCGGAATCCGCGCAGCGTGTTGTTCGGCGCGCCGCAACCGACGCCGGGGCCGGGTGAACCGGGTTTCCAGTGGCCGTCGGCGCCATCGAATCCATCGAAATGAAGTCGTAAAACATCACGCAGGCACGTCGGCGCAGGGTCCGCTACCCACTGAAATTTGGCGGACTAGAGTTCGATGTCCAGGCGTTTTTGATCTTGAAATAGGGAACTGTGATGCCACACACGATCTTGCAGGCGATGCGCATATCCAAGCGCGCTGCGCGCCCGCTGCCGCGGGCGCGCTCCGGTTTTATCGGTCTGGCCCTGGCGGCGGTGTTAGCGGGTTGCGCGTCGGGACCGCCCGCGGCTGTATCGAATATCCGTTACGACCTGGGCGAGCCCACGCCGCTTGGCAACACCACGAACATGCCGCCGGTGAAGGTGCTGACCGTGAATGCAGCGAAAAACCTGGATACCGACGCGTTCGTGTATCGACTGAAATACGCCGATGCCCAGCGTACCGGCATCTATTCGGACAGCCATTGGGTCACGTCGCCCGCGGAGTTGCTCACGCAGCGCCTGCGCGGTGCGCTGGCTTCGCGCGGGCCGGTGCTCACAGGTGCCGACCCGGTGCGTGCGCCCATGCTGCAGGTCGATCTGACGGACTTCGAGCAAGTTTTCGATGCCCCCGAGCAAAGCCACGGCGAGGTAGCGGCGCGGGTGACGTTGTCGCAGCATGGGCAGGTGATCGGCCAGCGCACGTTCGTTGCCCGGGCGCCGTCATATACGGCGGATGCCGCCGGCGGCGCGCGTGCGCTCGCCGCTGCTTCGACGACCTGATTGCGCAAATGGCCGCATGGCTTGGCGTGCAGCCGCTGGTCGCTTCGCAGTGAAAGCCGCGAACGTGTCCAGGACCGCCCGATGACTTCCATGCAGGTCGAAGCCGCACGGCGTTCAGAAGGACGAGGGCAGCAGGCATGATCCTCAAGCACTGGCAGCGCCGGCCGTCCGCGCTTTCGCGGCAGGCGCTGGCGGTTTATACGATGCTGGTGGTCTACGGTTCGCTATATCCGTTTTCCGGCTGGCGAACGCTCGGAATCGGCCCGTTCGCGTATCTCGCCGATCCCCTGCCGCAATATCTCACCGCGTTCGACGTCATCACCAACGTGCTCGGTTATATGCCGTTCGGCGCGCTGGTCGTGCTCGCGCTGTATCCGCGCTGGCGTGGTGCGCTCGCGGCGGGTATGGCGTTTGTCGGCGGGGCGATGTTGTCGGGCACGATGGAAGCCGTGCAAACCTATTTGCCCACGCGCGTGGCGTCGAATCTGGATCTGGCCGCTAACGCGCTTGGCGCGTTGCTCGGCGCCGCGCTTACCGCGCCCGCCACCAGCATGCTGCTCGATCGCGGCTTGCTGCGGCGCATTCGTTTCATGTGGTTCGAGCGCGACGCCGCGTACATGATCGGGTTATCGGCACTCTGGCCGTTCGCCACGATGTACCCCGCGCCGTTCCTGTTCGCTGTCGGCGATGTGCCGCGCGTGCTGTGGCAGCATGTNGATCCGGTCATGCAAGAGGCGTTGCTCGCCTGGACGCCCGCTGCATGGAACGTAGCGGNATGGCCGGCGCAACTCGGCGCAATGCTTCCCGACGACGGCTGGGAAACGCTCATCACGTCGCTCAACCTGTTCGCCGCTCTNGTGCTGGCCACCTTGCCGATGCGCGCCCGCGCGCCGCGCTTGCGGTTATTGCTCGGCCTGGTGATCGCGACGCTGGGTGCGAAGGCCGGCGCGACGTTCCTGCAATCGCGCTCGGGGCTCACGTTCGACTGGGCCACCGGCGGCGCCGTTGCCGGCATCGCGTGCGGAACGCTGGCGGGTTTGTTGTCCCTGAGATGCTCGCGGCCATGGCGCGCGACGCTAGCGGGCATAGCGCTCGTCGTTGCGCTCGTGCTGGTGAATCTCCTCCCGGTGAACCCCTACTTCGATATCGTCCTCGCTGACTGGCGCCAAGGGCGTTATGTGCATTTCAACGGCCTCGCGCACTGGCTCGCTTGGGTGTGGCCGTATGCCGCACTTGGCTGGCTGGCATCGACTGCGGAGCGCGCATTTCTTGCCCGGCGGCGTGACGACGGTGAAAAGCGCCGCTCGCTATAATCGGTCGAGATTGACTAAAAATCCTACGACACCACCATCTTCCGGCCACGCCCATGGACCCGTTCTACAAATATCACGTGTTCTTCTGTCTCAACCAGCGCGACCCCGACGCCGGGCGCCCGAGCTGCGCGAATTGCAACGCGCAAGCCATGCAGGAGCACGCGAAGAAGCGCGTCAAACAGCTCGGACTCGCTGGCGACGGCAAGGTGCGCATCAACAAGGCCGGCTGCCTCGAGCGCTGTGAACAGGGACCGGTGATCGTCGTGTACCCCGAAGGCACCTGGTACACGTATGTGGATGAAGCGGATATCGATGAAATCGTCGATTCGCATCTGGTGAACGGCAAGATCGTCGAGCGTTTGCTTATCGATCAGCCGGTGGTCTGAGGGCTCACGCGATGAACGCACAGACCGACAGGTTCCTGATCGACGGGCCGGCAGGCAAGATCGAAGTCGCGCTGGATCGTCCCGGCGAGGGCGTCGCGACAAGAGGCATTGCGCTGGTCGCGCACCCGCATCCGCTGTACGGCGGCACGATGGACAACAAGGTTGCGCAGACCCTCGCACGCACGCTCGTGCAGCTTGGGTACATCACGTATCGCTCGAATTTCAGGGGCGTGGGTGAAACGCAAGGCGAGCACGATAACGGCACGGGTGAGCGCGACGATCTGCTCGCTGTGGTCGCTCATATGCGCGCGCAACCGGGCCAGGCCGATGTGCCGCTGGTGCTCGCCGGTTTCTCGTTCGGCACCTTCGTGATGTCGCATGTGGCCAAGCAGTTGCGCGAGTCGGGCGAGGTCATCGAACGCATGGTGTTCGTGGGTACGGCGGCGAGTAACTGGCAGGTGGCCGATGTGCCGGACAACACGCTTGTGATCCATGGCGAAGTCGACGATACCGTGCCCATAGCATCGGTGTACGAGTGGGCGCGGCCGCAGGAATTGCCCGTCGTGGTGATCCCCGGCGGCGAGCATTTCTTTCATCGCAAGCTGCACGTGCTGAAGAAGATTATCGTCGACGCATGGCGTTGAGTTTGGCTCGACTTCACACTTCACCCATACAAACCCTCTGTTGAATCAACGCGCGGCGCGAGGCTTTCAAAGGCTTTGCGCCGCGGCCGGTTTTATCCCCGCATTCACGAATCCCCGGCACATCACGCCACTTTCGCGGCAAAAGCCGTTGGACGCGCGCGTATAATGGCGCAGACTTTTGCGCGACCGCCTGTCGGTTCAGCGCTCGCCGTAGCGCATGCGGCACGTGTCCGGCGTCTGTATAACCGGCTACGCAAAGCCCATGCGCCGCTCGAGTATCGAAGCGCGCGGAGGTCAGTCCAGCGAGCGTTTTATGCTGCGCCGGCGGATTAAGGATTCGACGCAGGCTGCGTCGGGTTTGTCTTGGGTTTTACTGTGTGGCGTGCTTCACGTCGTGTTTTAAATCTGTCCGCCATTCAGGCAGTTCAAACACGATTCAACAGCCGTCAAACAAAACCCGATGCAACCCGAGCGGTCCAGACGGGTTCAAGAAGCCGCCGTTGCAGCGTCGCCCGCCCGTCAAACTAAGCGCTCTACTGGACTGACCCTCCGCCTGTACAACCCGCGAGTCGCGTGTTTCTCCTCGGGAACGCCTGACTTGCCGATGTTTTTTCTGCCGATCCGAACCTATGCGCTTTTCCCCTTCCGGCTTGTCCTTCGTCGCTCCTTCTTCCATTCACCGCGCTGTTACTGCCGCTATCGTCTTGCCTGCGACGCTTGTCGCGGCGAGCGCGTTTGCGCAAGTGCCGCCGCCCGATGTCACGGCGCGCTCCTGGGTTCTCGTCGATGCAACCAGCAATCAGGTGCTCGCTTCCGGCAACCCGGACGAACGCTCAGAGCCGGCGTCGCTGACCAAGCTGATGACCGCTTATCTCGTCTTCGACGCGCTCAAGTCGAAGAAGATCAACATGGACCAGACGGTCATGCCGAGCGAGGCCGTGCGCCGCGTGGGCACGGACGAGTCGCGCATGTTCATCGAGGCGAACAAGCCGGTCACCGTGCACGATCTCGTGTACGGCATGATCATCCAGTCGGGTAACGACGCAGCTATCGCGCTGGCCGAACTGGTGGGCGGCAGCGAGTCGAATTTCGTCGCGCTGATGAACGCGGCGGCGAAACAGATCGGTATGAAGAATACCCATTTCGCCGATGTGAACGGCATGCCCGACCCGCAGCACTACACCACGGCGGGCGATCTGGCCGTGTTGTCCGCGCGCCTGATCCGCGATTTTCCCGAGTACTACGCCATCTTCTCGGTGAAGGATTTCACCTATAACAAGATCAAGCAGCCGAACCGCAACCGCTTGCTCTGGATCGATTCCACGGTCGACGGCCTGAAGACCGGCCACACCAAGGCAGCCGGTTATTGCCTGATCGCTACGGCAAAGCGTCCGCTGGACGGCGTGCCCGACGCCAGCCGTCGCCTGGTCGCGGTGATGATGGGCGAGACGAAAGAGCACAACCGGGTGCAGGACAGCCTGAAGATGCTGAACTACGGCTACACGGCTTATGACGCGCTGCGCCTTTACAAGGCCGGTCAGGTGATCGAGTCGCCGCGCGTCTACAAGGGCACGGAAAATCTGGTGAAGGCGGGCGTCGAGACGGATCAGTACATCACGGTGCCGAAGGGCATGGGCGACAAGGTGAAGCCTACCGTTACGCATAACGACACCATCGTTGCGCCGATCAAGAAGGGGCAGCAGATCGGCACCGTGAAGATGGTGGCCGACGGCAAGGAAGTCGCGCAGTTCCCGCTGGTCGCGCTGGCGGACGTGCCGCAAGCCGGATTTGTCGGCCGGACGTGGGACTCGCTGCTGATGATGTGGCAAAAGCGCAAGTAAACGGCAAGGCAGGGCGGCGGTTGGAATTGCGTGATCCGGCTCCATCTATGCCTGCTGTATGACGCCCGGGCGGACCGGGCGTCTCGTGATGGAGGACACCATGAGCTCACCCGATATCGACGCCCTGTTCGATTTCCCCTGCGATTTCCCGATCAAGGTCATGGGCGCGACCCATCCGGAATTCCGCGATGCCGTCGTCACCGTGATCCGCGAATTTGACGATCAATTCGACATCGAGCGCATTGAAACGCGCCCGTCGTCGGGCGGTAAATACACCGGCCTGACCATTACCGTACGTGCTCAAAGCCGTGCGCATCTCGACGATATTTATCGCGCGCTGACCGGCCACCCAATGGTCAAAGTGGTGCTTTAAGCCTTAGCTCGGGCGCAGCAAGTGGCTGCGCGGGTGCATCGCACGCAGCCGGCGTGCACTCGTAAAGCTGCTTGAAGCGCGAAATTTCATCGAAGAGCCAGGTGCGAAAGTCTTGCACGCGCTGCGTCCCGAGCAACGCGGGCGGGCACACGAAGTAGTAGTTCCACGGGCTCGGTCCGTCGATGTTGAACAGCCGCACGAGCCGGCCCGCCACGATTTCTTGCATGGCAAGCGATCGGCGCACGAGCGCAATTCCCTGGCCTTGAATGGCTGCCTGCAGCAAATTCGACGAATCCTCGTATAAAACCCCCCGTTTCGGCTCTGGAAAGTCGACGAGCCCGGCGGCGTCGAACCACGGTTTCCAGAGCTCGTCGTGCGAGCGCAGCAGTGGTACATCGGCCATGTCGGCGGGTGTGCGCGGCAGCTTGCCGCCACGGAAATTCGGCGAACACGCGGGGAAAAACACTTCGTCGAGCAGTTCCTCTGCGTGCAGTCCGGCATATTTGCCCAAGCTGCTGAAACGGATGGCGACGTCCACGTCGTCGCGCGTGAAATCGGTCAGTGTGTTGGTCGAGAGCAGTTCCAGATTGATTTCCGGATGCTCCTCGATAAACCCGCCAATCCGCGGCGTCACCCAGCGCGCCGAAAACGACGATAGCATCGACACGACCAGCCGCCGGTGCCGGTCGCCGGCACGTACCCGGCGCGTGGCTTCAGCAAGCGTGACCAGCGTGGCACGAACCTCGGTGGCGTACTGGCGGCCGATGTCCGACAGCCGCACGCGTTTGCCGTCGCGAGCGAACAGCGTGATGCCGAGATCGGCTTCCAGCGCGCGGATCTGGTGGCTGACGGCGCCGTGGGTGACGAAGAGTTCATCGGCGGCGCGCGAAAAGCTTTCATGGCGCGCGGCGGCTTCAAAGGCGCGCAGCGCGTTGAGGGCGGGGAGTTGTCGAAGGTCCACGGGCGTTCACTCTAGTTGCGTATGTGAATTTATCTCACAAACCCAAGAAAATTGCTCGTTTTGCTTAAAGCCATGCTGAGCCTAATCTTGTAGCCATCAAGACGATTTTTGGCGGAGGCTGTCATGCGAGAAATATCCACAAGCATCACGTTTGAAATTGGCGATGGCGAAACCGTGCCGATGAGAATTGGCCGCAGCGTCAAGCTGGTGGTACAGGGTGCACCCGTCTGGGCGACGCGTAGCAACGACACGGAAGATTATTGGCTGGTTCCTGGCGATTCGTTGAAACTGCGCTCGCGTGAGCGGCTTTGGCTCAGCACGGAAAAGGGGCGTACGGCGCATGTCGTATTTACGCTGGCGCCGCGGCCGGATCAGCGTGCGATTGGGTGGCTGGCACGCCGGTTCGAGAAACTTGCCGGGCGGTTCCGGTCGGGATGGCGGACGGTTTGAGTTCATTCGCACCGGGGTTATAAAGGGGTTCTGCCAGCGGCTGATTTGGGACGAATGTTGCCCGACGTTGGCGGTTGGCAGAACCCGCCCGAGTGCCGGCCAAAATGCTACTCGGCGAGGGCGGCGGGATTTCGGTAAACTAACGAGATCATGTCCGCCACGCCGGTAATAACTTCCCCCATCGCTGAAACCGAGCAAGTGCGCCCTGCAAGCGGCGCGCTGGCGCAGCCGGTCAACATCCGCTGGCGCGGCCTCGAGCCCTACTCCAGCAGCTTCGACGCCATGCGCGCCTTCACGGAAACGCGCACACCCGATACCACCGATGAAATCTGGCTCGTCGAGCATCCGCCTGTTTTCACGCTAGGCCTCGCCGGCGATCCGGCACATCTGCTCAATCCCGATAGCGACATTCCGCTCGTCAAAGTCGATCGAGGCGGCCAGATCACCTATCACGGACCCGGACAAGTCGTCGCGTACCTGCTGCTCGACCTGCGCCGCCGCAAGCTGATGGTGCGCGAACTCGTGCAGAGAATCGAGGCTGGCGTGATCGAAACGCTCGCATCGTATAATCTCGCGACGGAACGCAAGGAGCGCGCGCCTGGCATCTACGTCGCGCCAACGCCGCCGCAGTTTGCCCACGCGGGCGCGAAGATCGCGGCGCTCGGGCTGAAGATTCGCAACGGCTGCAGTTATCACGGTGTGAGCCTCAACGTGAAAATGGACCTTCAACCGTTCCTCGCGATCAACCCGTGCGGCTACGCAGGACTCGAAACCGTCGACATGGCAACGCTCGGCGTGGCAGCAGACTGGAACGACGTGGCTCAAACGCTGGCTGAAAACCTCACTCACCATATCGGCGGCCATCGCGCGACCGCCGCCCAACCGCAGAACGGCGTGGCCGTCTGAATGGACCGACCGAATGACTGACGTAACCGGAAATCTGGCTGGCGGTGCTGCTGCATCGCCCCCTGCTGCCGCACCCTACGACGCCACCGCCAAACAAAAAGCGCAAGCGAAAACGGCGCGCATCCCGATCAAGATCATCCCGATCGAAAAGCTGAAGAAACCGGAATGGATCCGCGTGAAAGCCGCGACCGGCAATTCGCGCTTCACCGAGATCAAGCAGATTCTGCGTGAGCACAATCTGCATACGGTTTGCGAAGAGGCAAGCTGCCCGAACATCGGCGAATGTTTCGGCAAGGGCACCGCGACCTTCATGATCATGGGCGACAAATGCACGCGCCGTTGCCCGTTCTGCGACGTGGGCCATGGCCGCCCCGATCCGCTCGATGCCGACGAACCGCTGAACCTCGCTCGCACCATCGGTGCATTGAAGCTGAAGTACGTGGTGATCACGAGCGTTGACCGCGACGACCTGCGTGACGGTGGCGCGGCGCATTTCGTGGAATGTATCCGGCAAGTGCGTGAGCATTCGCCGATGACGCGCATCGAAATCCTGACGCCGGATTTCCGCGGCCGTCTGGATCGCGCGATCGGCATCCTGACCGCCGCACCGCCCGACGTGATGAACCACAATCTTGAAACGGTGCCGCGTTTGTACAAGGAAGCGCGCCCGGGTTCGGACTACGCGCACTCGCTGAAGCTCCTGAAGGACTTCAAGGCGCTGCATCCGGAAGTGGCGACCAAGTCCGGACTGATGGTCGGCCTGGGCGAAACGGAAGAAGAAATCCTCCAGGTGATGCGCGACCTGCGNGCACATAACGTCGATATGCTGACGATCGGCCAATATCTGCAGCCGTCGGAACATCACCTTCCGGTGCGTTCGTACGTTCATCCGGATACCTTCAAGATGTACGAGGAAGAAGCGTACAAGATGGGCTTCACGCACGCCGCTGTGGGGGCAATGGTTCGTTCGAGCTACCACGCGGATCAGCAGGCTCACGACGCGGGTCTGGTCGGCGCGATGTAGCTCTTCTGGCTTCTGTCAGCACAATAGAAAAACCCACGGAAACGTGGGTTTTTTCGTTTCGGGGAACGATTGCGGGTTACATGGCGAGCACTTCGGCGGTCGTTCGAATCTTTCCATGGATTTTCGATAATCGCAGTCACGTGGCGGTGTGCGTCGGCTTCCGGCATGGTGTCGCCGAGTGCACGTGCCCAGGATGCGTCGTGAATGAACGAATGACGTAAACCGAGGGCACTGCCGGATATTATGGTCGAGAGACAGCACATGGTTGAGCCATATCCGGCAATCACGACTTCGTTCTCTCTCATGGNGAGCATCGCCTGCTTGAATGCCTCGTTCGTATAGGGCGATATCTGCGATTTGACGAATACCGGTTCGCCGCTTTTCGGCTCGAAGCCTTCAATAAATC
>JGI12635J15846_10000800_pt1 | contig 27258 bp, 21 predicted proteins | sample BlaSpr_A8_OM2_M2_FD_15846 | JGI IMG/M metagenome (IMG submission 15846)
TGAGCCTGGGCTTGCGCGGCTTGCTGTTGCGCTTCGGCCGCGGCAATCTTAGCCTGCGCCTCCGCCTCTTCGTGGGCGCGACGGTCGGCTTCGATCTTGGCTTCCCGCTCGCGCCTTAGCGTCAACACGCGTGCGTCTTCCGCCATTTGCGTGGCTCCGCGGGCGGCGGTGCCAATCGGCGTAATTCCCTGCTTGCGCTGGTAATAATCTTCGGCGCGCTGCAACATGTCTTCCGCCTTGGTCAGACTGTCGGTCGCGTATTGCTGCGCCCCGGCCGCTTTGGCGATCGCCAGGGCGTTGCGCGCCTCCAGCAGATCGAGCGGAACATCGAGACTCGCCTGGCTTGAGGGCAACTGATCTCCGGGCACGTCGATGGTGTACTGTCCGCCTTCAAGCACATCGAACTTGGCGTCGATTGGCTCTTCAAATCCCTTGGTGCTATCGCGAAGAATATTTTCCGCGACCACTTTATTACTCGGATAGGTGACGGCATAATACGGTTCCGCCGTCACGATTAGCCCGAAAGCCTGGAGATCGGTGGTGACCTGCAATTTATCTTTGCCGCTATCGCCCGGCACCACTTCGCCGAGATTCACGGCCCGGCCTTCGGGAGTAATTGCCCACAACACATAAGTAAGGAACTGGCCTCCGAAGAGATGCGCCTGTGGCATGTGCTTGAGTTCGATGTTGATGGTCATGCGGCCATTCTTGCTGTCGACTTTGGCGTGACCTTCGACACCGGGAAGCAGATCGGTGCCCCTGAAATCGACCATGGTCGAGCCGCCGCGGTTGCGATAGTTGACGGCTTTGGTGGTGCGCTCGCTGACAGTGACGCGGAATACCGGCATGTCGTTCTGCCCTGTGTTCTGGTTCATCGCGGGTGGGGCATACTGGTCAGAATTTGGCGCCGGGGTTGGGTGCGCTGTATCAGGGTAGATCGGCGCGGAGGTATCCTGCGCGATGATCGCGCCAGCAACAATCGCTTCAATTAGCAGTACGAGAAAAATGTTCAGCGGACGAATTTTCATAAGGCCATCCTCGGAAAATTTTCAACCGACAGCAAAACCTCCGCCGGAAGGATATCTACGCCTTGTATAAAGTTAGGGTGGGTGTCCGGGAACAGCAATACAGCGCATTACTTAAGCAGCTGGCGAAAAGTCTGGGAATTTCGCTGTACGTTTATAATCAGGGATTCACAGCACTGCCGGCAGCGAATCTGCATATAAGCCACGCGCATTCAACAGAAGTCGTATAGGGAAACTCATTTCACGGACACTCGTACAAGGACACTCGTACTAAGGACACTCATTGGCACTCGACGAAAACATTTATGAAATACGGCGCGAGAAGCTGAAGAAGATTGAGGCTCTCGGGCATCCCGCTTATCCGCGCAAGTTTAACTTCAGCCACACTGTGTCGCAGATCCGTGAACAATACGACGGGCAGACTACGGAGGAATTGGAATCTCCGCGGGTGACGGTGCGGGTGGCGGGGCGCATCATGGCAATACGACTGATGGGCAAGGCTGGCTTCGCGCATTTGCAGCAGGATGGGCAGCGGCTCCAGATCTACGTCAAAAAAGATGCGATCGGCGATGCGGGCTACGAACTGTGGAAACTCCTCGACTTGGGCGATCACATTGGGGTCCGCGGATATTTGTTTCGCACGCGCACGGGAGAACTCAGCATTCACGCCGAGGAACTGACGTTCCTTGCGAAAGACCTACTGCCGCTGCCGGAGAAATTTCACGGGCTTACGGATGTTGAGCTGCGCTATCGGCAGCGCTATGTCGATCTGGTGATGAATCCGGAGGTGCGCGAAGTTTTTTTGAAGCGCAGCAAGCTGGTGCAATCGCTGCGGCGATATTTCGATTCGCAAGGATTCATGGAAGTCGAGACGCCGATGATGCATCCGATTGCGGGCGGAGCGGTGGCGCGTCCGTTTAAGACGCATCACAATACGCTCGACATGGATCTGTTTCTGCGCATCGCTCCCGAACTTTATTTGAAGCGGCTGACGGTGGGCGGCTTTGATCGCGTCTATGAGATCAATCGCAACTTCCGCAACGAGGGCCTGGGATGGAGATGGAATCCTGAGTTCACGATGCTCGAGGCCTATCAGGCTTATACCGATTACCTCGGCATTCTGGATACTACCCAGGGATCGATTGAGCAGGCGGTGAAGGATGTCACGGGCGGGACGAAGACGAAGTGGGGCGAGCACGAGATTGACTGGGCGCACGCGAACTGGCGGCGGATGACGATGCGGGAGGCGATTTCGAAATTCTGGCCGGAGAAGGCGGGGACGGCGCCTTCGCGGAATGACTTCGCTTCGCACGAATCGGTCGCAGCGTTGGTCGAGCGCGTGCGCGGCGCGGGAATTAGTTTGAGCTATGATGCGGCGGCTCCGGTGGGCAAGACGATTGCTGCGATTTTTGAGGCGATCGCCGAGGAGCACCTGATGCAGCCGACGATTATTTATGAGTTTCCTACTGCTGTGTCTCCGCTCTCGAAGCAGAAGCCGGATGAGCCGGACTGGACGGAGCGCTTCGAGATATTCGCCGGGAAGATGGAGATTGCCAACGGCTTCAGCGAACTGAATGATCCGGAAGATCAGCGTGCCCGCTTTGAGGCGCAACTGAAAGAGCGCGAGCGCGGCGACGAAGAAGCGCATCAGATGGATTCGGATTATGTCCGGGCGCTGAGCTATGGCATGCCTCCGGCGGGCGGAGTCGGCATTGGAGTGGACCGGTTGGCCATGCTCATCACCGACTCGCATACGATCCGGGATGTGATCCTGTTTCCGCTGCTGCGTCCGGAGAGGCATTTGACCGCGGAGGACGCGGAGAGCGCGGAGACGTCCTAGGGCCCTTCGCTGTACCTAAACAATCACTTGAAGGATTGCGCGCGGCGGCTCATGCTGAAGCCAGTTAGAGCTCGCTTGTGTGAGCTTGATTACGGGCCGCGCTGTTGTAGCGCCACTTCGTGCGTTGGGTCGGCAGCGCTTTGCTCTTGATGGCTGCGGTGTGGGCTCGGCGAACGATCACAGTTGATCCCTCGCATTTATGCGGGTTGGAGATTTAGCGGACAGGAGTGTCCGCTCCACACGAAAGGCTAGTTGGCTGGGCTAGCTGACTTCTTTGCCGTTCCCTTTTGCGGACCAAAATTCTTGACCAAATAATTCAGCATCGGGTCGCGGTCGGCGTCGGGAATCACGGCGCCGAGGCCCTCCATTTTTGTTAGCTCCGCCGACCATTGCTGACGATTCAAATGCTGTTCGGTGATGCGGCTGGTGTTGTGACACTGGGTGCAGCCGGCTTTCACTTTCGCCTGCATAGGCCCGGGCGGAAGCGGCTTGCCGGGAGCGCTCGGCGGCTGCGCACGGGTTATGACGACGGATGCCAGAAAGATTGTTGCTGCAGCGATTCGTTGGAACAAGTTGTATCTCCACATGTGCTCACGACTGCTGGAGCGGATTCAAAGCACCTACGAGCCTAATCGATTTTAGCCTATAACGGCTTTCATCCTGAGCTCAGCAACAGACCCTGTGCATTTTTGCCCGGTCAACTACATAGGTCCTTCGCTGCGCTCCAAGGTTGACAAAGTTTTTTGTGAGCAATGACGTGCGATCAACAGCGACGGCGAGTCGGCGACTCGAGCTATTCCGCAGACGCTAGCGCTGGTCGAGCATATGAATCGTCAGCATGATCGTGTCGCCGGTGATTTCGAGGCTCTTGGGGCTCAGCTTGTCCATGGTGTCTTGCGCGGTGTGGTGAAAGACGTTGTTGTAGCCGTAGTCGAGATCGATCACATCGGCGCTGGGCACGCCGCGTTTGACGAAGGGCAGGTGATCGTCTTCGATGGGGCCTTGCGCCGCGTAGAAGTGGGATTGATAGCCCAGGCGCTCGGCGGCGGAGTAGATGAGATCGAGCAGCCAGGGTGTGCCGTTAGTGTCGCGCAGGATGTCGAGGTCGGCGTCGCCGATCATGTCCATCACCATGAGCGCTTTGATTTTCTTGAGGGTGCCGTCTTTTTCCCAGCGCTCGGCAAGATGGCGCGTGCCGTAGAGGCTGTCGGTGTCAGACCATTTTCTTACCGCTTCTTCGCCGTCGGTCCAGACCAGCCAGACGCTGTAGCCATCGCGCTTTTTGCCGGGCGCGACCCGCAGCTGATTGGCGAATTCGAGCAGGATCGCGGTCGAAGAGCCGCCGTCGTTCGCGCCCACGTATCCGATATTGCGCAGCGGGTAGTTGGTATCGTAGTGGCCGAGGATGACGATGATGCCATCTTTGGTGCCGGGAAATTTGGCGATGATGTTGCGGACGGGAAACTTCCCTTCCACCGTGTCGGCAGTAAAGACGTCGTCTTCGACTTCGTCGCCTTTCAGGTGATCGGTTATGTAGCGCTCGAGTTTCTTATGATTTTCGTTGCCCATGTAGCGCGGTCCGAAGGCGGTGACTTCGCGGGTGTATTGGAAGGCGCGCTTGGCGTCGATGTGTGGGAGCGGGGCGTTGTCGGCTTGGGCTGCGGTGCTGGCTATGGCTGCTGCCACGGTCAGCAAAAGGCCAAGGTTTAACCACGGGGGACACAGGGGAATACGGAGGAAGGCTTTGCGGNTTGCAATTTGTGCGACTGGTCTTTTCATGGTTTACGCTGTGGTCCTCTGTGTCCCCTGTGGTCACGACTTTTTCTTATCCGCGCGCTTCTGGCGCTGCGCGGGATGCACGATGTAAGCGATGCCGGTACTTAGCATATACAAACCAACCATGGGCGCCGCGAAGATGCACATATTCAGGATATCGGGAGTGGGAGAGACGATGGCGGCGACCACGAAGATACCCAGGATGGAATAACGAATGTTGTGCCACATCCAGCCGGCGCTGACGATGCCCATCAGCGACAGAAAAAATACCAGGATCGGCATTTCGAAAATTATGCCGAGGCCGACGATGATAGTCAGAAACAACGAACTGTATTCGGTGAGCGTGATCATCGGCTGAAAGTCTTTGCCATAACCGATCAGGAAGACGAGCGCTTGCGGGAGAACGACTTTGTAACCGAAGTATCCGCCGGCTAAAAACAAGGCGATGGTCGAGACCATGAAGGGCAACACGTAGCGCTTCTCATTGCGATAGAGGCCGGGCGAAATGAAGCACCAGAGCTGATAGAGAACGAAGGGCGAGGCGACGAAGAGGCCGGCCATCATCCCGACTTTCAGATACAGGTTGAACGGCTCGGTTGGATTAACGTAGACGAGCTTGGCCGAAAGGTTATTGCGCGCGAGCGCGTCCATGATGGGGCGCTGCATCACTCCGTAGATGCGCTCGGCGTATCCCCAGCAGGCGAAGAAACCGACCGCAATGGCGATGACGGAATAAACGATGCGCTTGCGCAACTCCTCGAGATGATCGAGGAAGCCCATGGAGGGCATTTGCTCCGCGTCGCTATTCTTTATGGCGGAATTGTTTAACGGAGAGATGGCCGATTCAGGCATCGGGCGCTACTTTCGAGGCGGCGGCAGGTTCGCCGAGCGGCGCATCTTCAGCCGCGGTTTTGCGGGCGACCGATTCCGCAGCGGCCGCTTTGACTGCGGCATCTTCGGCCGCGGCCTCTTCGCCAGCCTGGAGTTTTTCAGGCGGAGGAGGATTGAAGATGCGATTGGCTAGCGATCCAAGCGGAGCCTGCAAAGACGGCAGGGGGCGGGAGTTGCCATAGCTTCCGCGACCATTGCTGGCGTCGAGGGAATTTACTTCGGACTCGATTTGCGAACGGAATTCGTTGGAGGCGCGGCGAAATTCGTTGAGCACTCGCGCGATCTGGCGTCCAATCTCGGGCATCTTCTTGGGGCCGAAAAGGACCAGCACCAGAAGAAACAAGAAGATCATCTCGCCGGAGACGCCAAAATTCATAGCCTTATCATAATGCGTGATGGGGGCAGCGGGCCACTAGGGAGCAGAAAGGGACAAACAGTTTACAAAGTGAGGGCAAATTCGAGACGGTCGAATTTTCGCAATTCGCTAAGCGCAGGTCCTTGGCTGCGCCCAGGATGACCACTCGATTGGGTGACGGCAGAGTGGCAACCTAAGATTATGGGTGGCTTCCGAAGGTATAGCCAATCGAGATACCGACTCGGCCGGCGTGATTGGAGCTGAAGTTGGTGTCGTTTCTGATGAAGTAGAAACGCGCCTCGGGGCGGATGAAGATACCGCGCTTGGCATAGAACTTGACGCCGCCTCCGAAATCGACGTCGAAGTGGGCAAAGCTGTTTACCCCGCTGCTCAGGCCAAGATTGCAATCGTAGTCGGGGCATTCATAGAAGCGAGTATCGAGGCCGCCTAGACCGCCAACAAGCTCGAGGTAAGTATGGTTAGCGAGCTTCGGCGAATAAACGGCGTTGAAGTTATAAAAGAACGGACGGAAATTGACGCCGACGCTGCCACCGTAATTGACGCCTTGGGAAGCTCGCCAGTAGATTTCGGCTCCGATACCGAGATTGCGCCAGAAGATCAGATCGCCGCTGAGGCCGGGATAGAGACCACCGCTGAGCGACACAGGGTATTCCGAACTGCTGGCGGAACTGGCGCCCGGCGCCAAGATCGTGCCGACGCCTACTGCCGCGTCAATTCTCTGGGCCTGAGCCAGGTTCGAGGGCACCGTTAAGGCGATGCCGACGAACGCCAGAAGCAGGGCGCGTTTCGCCGCCGAACGGAAACCGTTGGAGGCGCGCCGGGATCCGCGAACGAGTACTGCGACCGGTCGGCCGATCTCGGGTAATTTATTGGAACCCAAAAGCATCAGCAGCAGAAGAGAGAGAAAAATCGCCTCGCCAGAGACGCCGAAATTCATGCAGCTATCATAATGCATAATGCGGAACGGTGAAGAGCAGCCACTCGCTGCCGATTCGATTACGAACGATTCGATAGCAAACGAAAAATTAAAAGGACCCGCCGGGATACGGTAGGTCCTTCCCTCTCGACCTGCTGACAGTCATGACCAATTACGTCGGACGCTACTTGTGTCCGAAGGTGTAGCCGACCGTAGCGCCGGCGCGCGCGAAGCGGCCGGAACTGAAGAGGTTATTGTTCGTGGCATAGTAGAGGCGCGCCTCAGGGCGAACAAAAAAGCCGCCCTTCACATAGAACTTGATGCCGCCGCCAAAGTCGACTAGGAAATGCTTGTCGCTGGTGTAGTTAGTGGTGTAGCCGTTGCCGCATCCGTCGCAGTAGAAGCGGTTGCTGATCGCGCCGACGCCGCCATCCAGGTCAAGATAGGTGTGCGTGGCCAGCTTGGGCGAGTACACGGCGTCGAAGTCGAAGAACACGGGGCGAAAATTCAGACCTTCGTCTAGATTGCCGTAATTGTCGGCCTGAGTAGCCCGCCAGAAGATCTCGCCTCCGATGCCGAGGTTGTGCCAGAAAATGACATCGCCGCTAAAGCCGGGATAGGTGCCGCCGCTGAGTGAAGCCGGTGCGTGACTGCCGCTCGCCGAATCGGCGGAGGGCGCGACTAGTCCGCTAACGCCGAATCCCAGGTCGATTTTCTGCGCCTGCGCGAAATTCGAAAACGATGCCAACGCAGCCCAGGCAAAGGTCAAGAGGACGGCGATACGCGATATCTGTTTCAATTCGAAACCTCCTAAGCAATAAGTGAATTTACGTTTAAATTTAACACGTTGGATGCAAGCCAAGAGCGGGACGATGCCGGTCCAAAATGAGATTTACAGAAATTTACGGATACCGGAAGTACATGAACTATCAGGGGATTTGAGCTCTCGGTGCAGCCAGGGTCGAGGGCCGGTGCGCCGGCGACCAGCCCTCTGAACGTTACCGCACATATAGATTAAGGTAGCAGACACAAGCGGTAATAAGTTAAGTGCGGTTCGTGGCGGCGTGATGCGCGGGTTAGTAGGCGAGCAGAATGCGCAGGTCGCGAAGATTATTTCCTGTGGGTCCGGTGACGATGGCGTCGCCAAGGGTTTCGAAAAGTGGATAGGCGTCGAACGTAGCGAGCGCGCGGCGCACTTCGTTTACACCGTTGCTTTCGGCTTGCATTCGGTCGCTTCTTCGGTCGCCAATTCGATCGGTTATTCGATTCAAGGTGCTGCCATCGACGACGGCTCCTGCAGCCGGGCTGTTGCCGTCGATGCCGTCGGTGCCGGCGCTGAGAATGGTTATATCGTGTCCCGATATTAACTCAGCGCAGGCTAGGGCGAATTGCTCATTGCGGCCGCCGACGCCGCCGTTGCGGACGGTGACGGTGACTTCGCCTCCCGAGATCAGGCAGACGCGCGAGACTTGGCGGTGCAGTTGGCGCAGGCGATTGAGCAAGTATGCGGCAGCTTTGTCGTAAGGCCAATCGTCGCAGGAGTTGTCGACTTCAACGGCAAAACCGGCGCGAGTGGCAGCGACAGCGGCTTCGTCGATGGCTACTTGATTCGACAGCACCGTCCACCAGCGCGCGCGGATAAAGGCCGGATCGTCGGATTTGGGAGTCTCATCGAGAGCATGCTGGCGGAAGAGATCGGCTGTCGATTTCGGGAATTGATCGATAAGTCGGTATCGTTCGGCGATGCGTTCGCAGTCGTTGATAGAAGTGGAATCGGGCATGGTCGGCCCCGAGGCGAGCGCGTCGGGCGTAGCGTCGGGCACATCGGAGACGAGGATCGAAACCTGCTGCGCGGGATAGGCGGCCTGGGCGAGACGTCCTCCTTTGACGGCAGAGAGATGTTTGCGGACGGCGTTGATCTCGGCAATGGGCGCGCCGGAGTGGACGAGCGTTTTGTAGGTTGAGATCAGGTCGGGGAGAGAAATCTCAGCGTCTACAGGCTTCTCTACGATGGAGGAGCCTCCGCCGGAGATCATAAAGATGACGAGCGACGCGGCATCGAGAGAATTGAGCGATTTGAGAATGGCCTCGGCGGCGCGAATGGATTCGGCGGTGGGGGTGGGGTGGCCTCCGCAAAAATAGCGAAAGGCGCGCACCTGCGTCGTGTGCTCGACCGACGAGGCGACGATGCCTGCTTCGAAACTGCCGCCAGCTTGCGCTTCGAGAGCGGCAGCCATAGTGTGGGCCGCTTTTCCGATGGAGACAACGAAGATGCGATTGTAGGAGTCGAGATCATGAAGATCTTCGCCGATGCGGAGCAGCCGGCGCTCGCAGTGCAGGTTGCGGGCGAAGGCGCTTTCGATCGACGCGTTTTTGAGCGCGGAGGCGAAAATTTCGCGGGCTGTGTCGCGCATGCTCGCGAATTGGCGCTGGCGTTCGGGGGATATCTCCGGCATGGAGGAGATTATAAGGAAGCGAAAAGCGCGTGAGAGCGTCGGCTATCAGAGCTTCCATACGACAACGAAGACAAGAAAAATGCCCAAAAGAAACACGACATTACGCAAGGCTTCATTTACGGCACTGTCCGCGACTTCGAACCCCTGGTCGAGCGGCGATCCAGCTGCCTCTGTAATGTAGCCCGCCACATAGAGATCGTTGATCTTTCTGTGGCGTCGGAGAGCCCCCCAAAAAATGGATACACCACCTTTTTGGGGCAAGCAGCGCCAACAGGACCATCCGGATCGTCGACCTCTGGTTCAATTTGTCCCAGTGCTTCCAAACCATCCCGGCAAAAACCAAACTCACCACCGCGACAAGCCCCGTATTGATCAGGAATTTCCACGAGTGAAAAGGTGATCGAAGAAGAAATTGTTCGGTTTCCGGTCGTTGGCGAACCAGATTTCGGGCTTAGTTTCACTCATCGCGCCCCCTTTTTCCGCGGCATCCGCCCCGAAGTCTATACTTCGTGTTTGGACCGTGCACGGGTTCAGGGGCTCACGTGTTCAGGTTCTCAAGCTTGCCCGCATTCTTTCACCCAGATTTCAATCGCTTCGCGCATCTCGCGCAGTCTGCCTTCGAAGAAGTGATCTCCGGCTTCGATGCGGACTAGCTTCTTCGGTTCGGCAAAAGTGTCCACGAGCGCTTCCAGCTTGCCCGGAGGACCGAACTGATCGCGCGATCCGCTGACGAAGAGTTTCGGCTTGCTGCAGGTGCGCAGAAAATCGAAATCGTAGATGCGATCTTCGACAGCGACGGCGGGCAAGCCTAGCGCTATGAGCGCGCTTACACGATCGTCGGAATAGGCGGCGCGCACTCCGACAGCGGCTCCGAAGGAAAAGCCGGCGAAGACCACCGGAAGCGGGAATTCGCGTTCGAGCCAATCGAGCGCGGCGCGCACATCTTCTAGTTCGCCCACGCCGTGGGCGTGCTCGCCTTCGCTCAGGCCGGTGCCGCGGAAGTTGAAGCGGAGCACGGGGAATCCGAAACTGTTGAGCGCCTTCATGGCATGGAAGACGACTTTGTTGTGCAGCGTTCCGCCGAAGAGCGGATGGGGATGGCAGACGATGGCAGCGTGCGTCGCGGTCGGCGATCCGGCATTGAGCAGCGCTTCCAGGCGACCGGCGGGGCCGTCGATAAAGAAGGAGCGGATGGTGGAGGATTCGGGCACGCGCTGTCGTCGGTCGCTGGTCGTTCGCTGTTGGTCGTTCGCGGTTCGCTTTTCTTCGCTAAACGTCCATCGATAGTATGGCAGACAATCTGCCTGCCAGCGACTAGCGACCACCGAGTTGCGACTAATGACGAACGACCTCCCACTGGCGACTTGCGACCAGCGACTGTTACTCTTTTGCTGCATGGAACTGTTTGCGCTTACTCGGCGGCTGGTCGATATCGAATCGATTACTCCGAATGAAACTGCGGTGGGAGATTTTCTTTGCGGCGAACTGCAGGGGCGCGGATGGGATGCTCGGAAAATGCCGGTCGAGGGTACGCGCGCAAATGTGCTGGCAACGTGGCCGGAGCATGAGCATCCGAAGATAGTCTTTTCCACGCACATGGATACGGTGCCGCCATTCATTGCGTCGTCCGAAGACGACGCGCGAATTTACGGTCGCGGCGCGTGCGATGCCAAGGGAATAATCGCGGCCGAGATTATGGCGGCGGAGAAGCTGCGCGGGGCGGGCATCTTCGTGGGTCTACTGTTTCTGGTGGGCGAAGAGCGCGATTCGATTGGCGCGAAGACGGCGAACCTGCAGCCGGTCGGGGCGCGCTTCATGATCAACGGCGAGCCTACCGAGAATAAGTTAGCGCTCGCCAGCAAGGGTGCGCTGCACGTGGAATTAGTTGCCCGCGGAAAGATGGCGCATTCGGCATATCCGGAGCTGGGCGAATCGGCGATCGACAAGTTAGTGGAGGCGCTGCACCGGTTGCATGCGATGAAACTTCCCGCAGAGCCCGACGTGGGCGCGTGCACGAAAAACGTCGGCTCGATTCAGGGTGGCCGCGCGCCCAATGTAATCTCCGACTTTGCCAAGGCCGATCTTTTTTACCGCCTGGTCGGCCCGGCAGATGCGCTTCGCCGCGAAATCACCGAGGCAGTCGACCGCCTGGCTGAGGTTCATTTCACGCGCGAGACTCCATTTCTGCGGCTCCGCACGCTGGACGGGTTGCCGACGATGGTCGCGGCTTTTACCACGGATATTCCATCGCTGTCCGATTGGGGAGAACCGCTGCTGTTGGGACCAGGCTCGATTCACGTAGCGCACACCACCGGCGAGTTTGTAGAGAAGGCGCAACTGGTAGAGGCGGTGGAGATTTATAATTCGATGGCCAATAAATTAAGCGCTAACCTCGTTTGATTAGTTTTATGCCAGACGCACCCGACAAACTTCTGCAACAAGCCCTGCAAGCGAGACGAGAACATCGGCTCGTGGATGCTGAGCGCGATTTAGTTGAGGCGGTCGCACTCTATCGCGATACCGGTGTTCGAGCTGAACTGGCGCGGGCGCTCGCCGCTTTAGGGCAGATCGAACGCGACCAGCGCCGCGTCGATGAAGCGCTGCGGCATTATGAGGAAGCTGCGGCCCTCTACCGAGCCGAGGGCGATCCGCTGCCAATCGCGCACACGGTGCGGCATGTGGCAGACATCCAGCGCGAAGCGGGGCGTGCCGAACTGGCCGAACCGTGTTACGAGGAGTCTTTAAAACTCTATCGCAGCGAGGCGAGCACCCCACCGCTCGATTTGGCGAACGCGATTCGCGGGCTGGCAATTCTGAAGAGCGACACCGGCGAGGCGGAGACGGCAAAGGCGCTGTGGGAAGAAGCGCGAGAGCTTTATGCAGCGGTCAATATCGATGCGGCTGTCACAGAATGTAATCGCCGACTGGGGCTATTGCGGCGCGGGACTTGAGCCGGCAATTCGGGGATCAGATCATATTTCCGCGTGCAGCGCTATTTCGCTCTGCAACACCCATTCCTACCCGCTCTCGCGATAGACTTTCTTGATGACATCCGGCCCGTACAACTCTCTTTCTCGCGCTTCCTCTTCTTATTTGCGTTCGGCTATGCATCAGCCGATTCAGTGGCACGAGTTTGGCGAGGAGGCATTTGCCGCGGCCCGCGCGGCTGACAAGCCGGTGCTTCTTGATATTGGCGCGGTGTGGTGCCACTGGTGCCATGTGATGGATCGCGAGTCTTATGACGATCCCGAGGTCGCGGCGATCGTCAATGAGAATTACATTGCGGTGAAAGTCGATCGCGACGAGCGGCCAGATATTGACAGCCGCTATCAAGTGGCGGTCGCTTCGCTCAGCGGGCAGGGCGGATGGCCGCTGACCGCGTTTCTTACTCCCGACGGCAAACCGTTTTATGGCGGCACTTACTTTCCTCCCGCGGATGGCTACGGGCGGCCGAGTTTCAAACGAGTGTTGCTTTCGATTGCCGCGGCTTATCGCGAGAAGAACGGTGACGTGATGGAGCAGGCGCATCTGGTCGAGAGCGCGGTCGCGCGAACTGAGTCGTTGTCGGCGGGAGGTGCGGTGTCGGCGAGCGTGATCGATGCGATCGTGGAATCGGCGCGCAAAATGTTTGACGAGGCGAATGGCGGATTTGGCAACGCTCCGAAGTTTCCGCATCCAGCGACGCTTGATCTGGTAATGGAGCAGTATGCGCGAACGAGCGACGGTGGTGTTGGCAATGGCAATGAAGAGCTGCGCACTATTTTCGTCCACACGCTGGAGAAGATGGCGCGAGGCGGCGTTTATGACCAGTTGGCGGGCGGGTTTCATCGCTATTCCGTCGATGAGCGCTGGATTGTGCCGCACTTCGAAAAGATGTGTTACGACAACTCGGAATTGCTGAAGAATTATGTCCACGCGTATCAGGCGACGGGGAATGAATTCTTCGCGGACGTGGCGCGCGACATTATCCGCTGGATGGATGAATGGCTGAGCGACCGCGCGCATGGCGGGTTTTACGCTTCGCAGGATGCGGATTATTCGATGGACGACGACGGCGACTATTTCACCTGGACGTTGGAGGAAACGAAGGCGGCGCTGACCGAAGAGGAAGCGGCTGTGGCGATCCTCTACTACGACATTCAGGAGCGCGGAGACATGCATCACAATCCGGCGAAAAATGTGCTTCACATCGCAAGCTCGCTGGAGCAAATCGCGCGGCGGCTGAGCATTCCGGAGGAGCAGGCGCGGGCTTTGCTGGCGGCGGCTAAGAAAAAAATGTATGCCGCTCGCCTGCTGCGGCCAACGCCTTATGTCGACAAGACGATCTACGCGGGATGGAACGCGATGTGCGTCTCTGCTTATCTGGAGGTAGCGAAGGTGCTCGATCTGGCGGTGACTCGACAGTTTGCATTGCGCTCGCTTGACCGGCTGCTTTCCGAGGGATGGCAAGGCGAGTCAAAGGCAACGGCAGCGGGCGAGGGCGCCCGCTCCCCACTCAAGCACGTGATTGCTTATTCCGATCCGAAGGCGGAGCGGCGCGAAACGACTGGGGTGCTCGATGATTACGCTTTTGCGGTGATTGCCTGCCTCGATGCTTATGAGGCTACGGCGGACTTGAGCTATTTTCGTTTTGCGCGGTCGATCGCCGATGCGATGGTGGCGGGATTCTTTGATTCGGATGAGGGTGGATTTTTTGATACGCGCGTGGCGCCGGACGAAAAGGCCGCGCTCGGAATACTGGGGACGCGGCGGAAACCGTTTCAGGATTCGCCGACTCCGGCGGGAAATTCGGCGGCGGCGATTGCGCTGTTGCGGCTGCATGGCTATGCGAATGATGTATCGGATCACGACGCACCGAGCGACTCCTATCGCGACAACGCGGAACGGACGCTGGAGATATATTCCCGAGTTGCGGGCCAGCACGGAATTTTTGCGGCGACTTACGGACTGGCGGTTGTGCGCTTTTTGCAGCCGCACACGCAAGTGGTGGTCGTGGGAAAAGATGCTGCGGCTTCAGAGTTGTATCTGGCAGCGGTGCAGCCCCTTGATTTGAATACGGCGGTTTTGCGTTTGGATGCCGATAAGGCGGTCGCGCAGAATCTGCCGCCGGCGCTGGCAGCGACGATTCCGAATCTGCCGGCGCTTTGCGGAGGAAAGTCTTTTGCCGTGGTGTGCTCGGGATTTGCTTGTCAGCCGCCCATTTTCGACCCGCAAGAACTGGCTCGGCTTTTAGGGCGGCAAGCGCGCCCGGCCGCCTAGGTTTGCGCGGTTGTTGGAGATCACAATCGACGTTACAACTCTAGGCGTTTTACTCATTCTATTTCTAGCCACGCTGATTCGCTCGGCGTTTGGCTTTGGTGAGGCGCTGGTGGCGGTTCCGCTGCTTGCCTTCTTTATGCCGCTCGGCGTTGCCGCTCCGCTGGCGGTTCTGGTGTCGATTACGATCGCCGCGGTTGTCGTCCTACAAGACTGGAAGAAAATTCATCTGCGAAGCACGGCGTGGCTTGTGGTTTCAACTCTCCTCGGCATTCCGCTGGGCGTACTGCTGCTGACGAGCAGTCATCAGCGGATGGTCAAGGGCGCGCTCGGCATCATCATCATTTTGTTTTCGGCTTACTCGCTGATCGGGCGAGCACCGCTGGAATTAAAGCACGATAGTCGCGTCTGGCTTCTTCTCTGTGGATTCGGTGCCGGAGTGCTCGGCGGAGCCTACGGGATGAATGGGCCGCCGCTGGCGATTTATGGCGCGATGCGGCGGTGGTCGGCCCAACACTTTCGGGCGACGCTGCAAGGATATTTTCTACCGGCGAGCATGATTGGGATGGGCGGCTATTGGCTGGCCGGACTGTGGGTCCATGCGGTAACGCATTATTATCTGGTCTCTTTGCCGTTTACGCTGCTGGCGGTATTCCTTGGGAGAGTGATCAATCATCGCCTGGACGGGGATGGTTCCTAAAGTATGTTTACGTCGGATTGGCGGCCATTGGCGCGCTTCTGTTGATTCAGGCTGCGATCGGGCGGCTTTGAGCGCTGTAGCTTCCAAAAGGGGGGGCGTGCATCGGGCGTCTCCTATTGACGGGGCACCTCGGGCGAGTCAACGGAATTGGAACTGTGAAAATGGCGCGCCTGCCGATGGCGTTAGATGGCAGTCGCCCCACCATTTATTTATTTTCTGTTTTTGCCGCGGTGGGTTCTCTTTGACTTATTCCACTCCGAATCCTGGCCTCTCGCTGCTAACAGGATCAGCCTCCGCCGTGCGGTGAAGGTTACGAAGAGCAACAGCCCGGTCGCGGAGGTCGTCCGCCACACCCATGTCGTTCGGCCCTAAGGCGCGTTCGTCAATGGCCAATCCGCGCTCATACAGCGGCACGAAGCAAGAATGGACAGGAAATCGCGTCGCTGTTGGCGAAGGTACTGCGGAAGCTTCCGAACCACATTTCGGTCGAAGGGCACACCGACGCCAAGCCTTATACAGGCAAGAGCAGTTACAGCAATTCGGAACTCTCGTCGGACCGCGGCAACGCGGCACGGCGGTTGATGCAGTTGTCGGATTTGCGGGCCGATCAGGTTTCTGAGGTGCGGCGCTTTGCCGATCAACGACTGCGCAATTTAAAAAATCCTCTCGATCCTTCGAACCGGCGTATCTCGATTATTGTGCAATAGCTCAGCAACACCGACGCGGTCGAGGCTTCGGGGGAGAATGGCAAGGAACCAGCAGCCGAGAAATCAGCCGCGCCGGCAGCAACTACGGAATCGGAGTTGAAGGACAGGCCGGAGAAGAAAGACAAGCAATAAAAAAGGCTGGCCAAGGAGGCCAGCCGGAAAATTGCATTTCAAGATTCGAACGCCCGCCCTATCTCACATCATCGGGGCAATTAGAGTTTTTCCAGGGGTCACATAGCGGTACCGGTCCCCCGTGAGTTGTAGCTTTGGGGATAGCAGCGTACGCGAATGTGCCCACAAGACCTACCAACAGTAACAACGCCCTGAAAGAACGTTTCATGGGTTTACTTTCTCCTTAGGGTCTGCCGAAAGCTCGAAGTGAACCTGCTAGCGTCCGGCGCGTGAATTATACACAACGTTGCAACTTTATGATTAAAAGGACGTTAATTCGCAGTGCGCAGGTGACGGGATCGACTGCCGAACATGCCGAGAATTGACGACTCCGTCCGGCACGCCAAAGCAGCGGCGTTTACGCTGTTTTCTTAAAGTAATGGTTTGACTGAAGGGGGCAGGGTATAGACCGGTCGAAGGAGGACTGCTGATGACAAAAAATTACACTTGACAAGGTTTTACAAAAGTCTGGTTTTCACGCAATCGCGGCTAAGGGCGAATCTTCGATCCGGCTGCGGCAGAATTGGCTTTCGGTCGATTCAGGGACGGGCTCAGCGGGATAGAATCGTCCGCGGATTCGAGACTCGAGCTGCGAGAAAATGCGCGCTCTACCATGCCTTCGAACATCGGGATCAGGGAATCGGAAGTTACGGGGTTCTGAAGGTCGGCCAAGCTCTGTTCCCAACGCTGCGTCTGGAAGTGATTGACGGACGGAGCACGTACGGCTTGGCGCGATACCGAGTAGGCCAGCCACACGCCAATCGCGACGTTGTAGGCTGACATATCGACCAGGTTAAAAATGCTTTGCCTGACGAACCCACCCGAATTCAATGCATACATCATCAAATCCACGCCGGCGAAGAGCCCAAAACCGAGCGCGATGCCGAAACTGATCTGCCTCTTCGACACTCCCAGAAAGCGCGAAAACAGCACCAGGAAAAGAATGAGGCCAAGCTGTACGATGCGTACCGAGCGCTGCAATGTAGTGAGCGCGTGAACCAGCGGGCTCTGGTCAAGGGAATTCGAAAAGGCCACAACCACCGAAACTAGCAACATCACCACGCCAGCCCATTTGAACATCAGCGTGCCCAGGTCCTTCAGCGTGTGATAGGGACGGAACACATCGAGGAAAATCTCGTGAATTACCCTGAAGCCGAGCACCGCATTGGCGGCTTCCCCGAGCCAGAACATGCCGAAATACATTTTGTGACTGCCGGCGAGCCAGAGCGGGAAAATAGCGGCGAACACCGCCACCTGCACCACGAGAAACAGGAAAAACACGGGATACTGCTGGTGCAACTTGCGGCGCCACAAGATAAAGCCCACTACCGATTGCAAGATCGGTTGTGCGCACCATAAAACCAACAGAACGGTATGGATGTGCCAAGTCATGAGCCCGTTGCAGGGGAGCAGCACGCGAGAGACGCCAGAAATACGCCGCGGCCCTTCCACACATCCTCATGCAGATTGCCCCGTTGGGTCAACCTACTTAGGTAACCTTAGTAACCGTTACCTTCTGGCTACCTCGCGTACAGGGGCTCCTGGAAAGATGGACCTCGCTGACATAACGCCAATGAGGTGTTAGATTTTCCGGCGAAAAGGGCCATTCTCGGACGGATAACCCTCTGACCAAGGTCACACCTCGATCCCAAACGGGAGTTTTCTTGCAGGGAGGTCCAACTCTTGACCTTAGCCGGCGTTATCGGGCGTGGAGTGCAAGTAGGCACGCATCATGCGCACCTCATCGTCTTTTTCGTCGAGGTTTTGCAACAGGATGTCGCGCAAAGAGACGACACCCCTCAGCTCACGTCCCGAGCATACAGGCAGGTGCCGAAAACCGTGACGCTTCATCAGGGTCATGCAGGTTTCGAGCGAATCGTTCGGAGAGACGGTCAGAGGATCTTCTGTCATAACCTGGCTCACCAGGATGCGAGCAGGATCCTTGCCGCCGACGACCACTCGGCTCATCAGGTCGCGCTCGGAGAAAATCCCTTTCAGCTGACCACTCTGCAAAACCGGAACGGCACCGATGTTGTGCTCTACCATCAGGCTGGCCACTTCGAGCACGGTCTGATGCGGCTCGGCGGATATGGGAACTTGGTTTCTGAGCAGATCACAGATCAACATTTGCACCTCCTTGGGGCTTGTGCCGGAAACGACGTGGCCGGCAAACCGCGTTGTCAAAATCGGAACGAAGGGCGCAAAACCGTTTTATCTCTGGACCCGCGGCGGAGTATATGTCGAACTACGCACCCTAGTCAATCGCTGGGTTTGTCGCTGGGTTTGTCGGTGGGTTTGTCGGGGTTTGTCAGGGCTTCCCCCGCTTGTGTTCTCTTCGATATACGCCGAAACAGCCTCATTTTGCCATTATTCTTGGAACATTCAAAGCGCTGCTTTGTGGGCGATTGTGACCAAAATTATGACCACTACATAACTCGCTTCGGGTCTCCATGTCCGAACCTCGCCACAGCCTTCTGTACCACCCTAGCGTGCATGTCCCAGCGCCACTCGAATCCGCAAAGGTGCCGCAAGTGAGAGCAGTGACGCCGTGGCATACGCTCAGCAATCGCGTGGAGTGCACGCCTTCGGAAGGCAGCGCACTATTGGGGATATGCTGCTTCGCGATGAGACTACCGAAGTCGAGCACGCACTGAAAAAAGCAATCGGCGTGGCAGAATGATTGGCGTAACAGTGCGCCGTGAAAGGCGCTGGACTTCAGCCGGTGCAAGTCCCGCCCGGAAGCTGGTTCGCTCCACTGCGCCCAGCGACCAGCGGGCGAAACGGGAAACGCCTTATATGGCAATTAGGTCTGCACCAGATAAATGGATCACTGAGGCACTGTGAAGAACATTCAAATTATTGATGGTGCGGACAACGCGACCTATAACATTTTCCAAGCCACCAATGATGAATTTGCGGAAATTTTTCCCGGCTCTGGGCAGGACATAGAGGTGGTCGAGGATTATGTCAGGCGGGTGGGTGAAGATGAGGCACGCAAGACGCTGTCAAAGGTCTGGGAGAGGCCGATATATAAACATGATGTCAAAGGAATACATGGCACTCTCTATTACGACTACAAGGAGAAAGCGAGGTATCTGCCAGAATCAAGGCGCGAGATAGATCGCCGCGCTGGGCTCAATGAAGCCGAACGAGCGTTGTATGCAAGATTGCGCGACACCGAGCCGCGTTGAATTAGAGCAGATTCTCTCGATCACGACCATCGAAATCCGGTTCATCCTGGACCTCAGTTATCCCCATCCTTGTCATGTAAAACGATGGGCTCCAGTCTCGCCACAGTTTAGCGGGACGCAACCGCCCAATTTCTAAAGCACTGCGCGATGGAAGCCCCCTCCTTCGCGCACCCACCCCCGAAACCCCACCGCAACGTTCCAAACCTCCGGATCATTCGATCATACTCGGATTGAACGTGCCGCCGCCTCGATTCAGACGATCTCGCTTAACGATTCCGAACACATGCTCCACAATCACCACATCAGCGTCGCTGCGCTCCGACTGCTGTTCACCTGCGCCCCGGAATGCTGTTCGGCTTGCCACCGGAATTGATGTTCACCCTCACCGCAATACCCCTGACGGCGGCGCCGACGCCGATGCCCATCTGTCCCGCGACTTCACCCTACGATGTCGCGGATGACAATACGAGCGGTAAACAGGGACACCCTCACCTTTTTCAAGATTGATTTCGTCGGCCGGCGTTTGACTTCGATCGCGTGGATGAGACGCAGGCTCTTCTCTGGCTTCCCTTTAGCCACTGCACGTCGTGCAAACTGAATCCTAAGACTTCCAAGCGGTTTGCCCCGGCGATCGGCTCTCATTGCAAAAATCAAGGCCGCGGCATTATTGCAGAGCACCCTGCGTGAGCTTGACGGCGCAGTAGTCTTGCCCTCCACAATTGCTGGATAGAGCGATGGCGAGAACCACGACGACGTGATCAGCGCTAACTGGCGCCGGTAATGTGAGGCTCTTGACTATCTTCTTGGGATTGATAGCAAACGAGTAACCGTAGAGAAGGAAGGTCTGGTCATCCTTGTTGCCGTTGTACATGTCACGATAGGTTGTGGTTGCTGCCACCGACTCTCTCGCATAGTACTGCGGCGTGAACCAGTCGCTGATGCTCTGGGTATACGTGGTTGTGGAATTATCGCTGTAGGTGACGATAAAGTTTTGGGAGGCTAGGTTGCCGTTGACGGCGTTGCCCAGAAAATTCAGCGTGCTGTAACTGCCAGCGGGGAGTTGCACAACGACGTTCTGCCAGGCATCCGGACCGTTCATTGGTCCGAGGATGTAGGTGGTGCCATTCCATGTGACCGAAGTACCGAGCAGATTAGACGAGTACGCGTTGCCGTCGTCATCCAATCCTCCGGTTTGGGGGAAGGTCTGGCCGTCGGCGTAGATGCCGTTGACGTTGTAGGCCGTTGTGGTGCCAACGATGGTTGAGGCAATGCCGAGCTGTTCGGTCGAGAAGTAGATGCTCTCCGCTTCGCTGTCTCCACTGTTGTTGTCGGCAGCGATGCCGCTGGTGCCTCCGACGTAGCCGGTGGCTTCCGCAGTGTAGGTGGGCATGGTACCGCTGGTGCCGCTGGTATTGGTCAACTGGTTATTCACATTCCACATGGTGACGACGTTGGATCCGCCGCTACTGGCGGGCTGTCCCATGCCAACGAAGATGCGGTCATTGGTGCCATCGTAGAACTCGGTGATAGGAGAGCAGAGTCCGAGCACTCCGCTAGGGCTGACATTGGTATTGTAGGACATCGCAGGCGTGGTGTTAACAACGCCAGTGCCGGCGTTGAAACGGATGGAGAACAGGTCCTGCCAATTCGTATTTGTCTGGTCGGTGCCGCAACTGTAGAGAGTGGACAGAGAGCTCTTTGGGCCATTGTTGTAATAGTTGTTGTCGAACGCTCCGTAAAACAAGATGGGGGCGGTGTTGGTGCTTTCTGGTCCCAACTCAACGGCAGTGCCCGAGGTCAGGCTGGTTGTGATCTGGGTCACGGATGTGTTTCCCGCCGCGTCGTAGGTCGAGAAGACGTAGAGATAGCCGTTGAACATATCGAGCAACGGTCCCGGGCCGGTCGGGTAGTTGTAGTTGCTAGCGCTGTTTCCAAAAGTGTAAGACGGCGTAGAAGAAGGGGAGAAGTTGGGTGTCGTCGCAGCGGTATTTACGGAATAGGCGTAGATTTTTTCGGAATCGGTGAGGAAGACCTCGTTCAGGGTCGGGTCGTAAACCGGGCCGCTCATAGCTCCCGACGGCGTGGTTTCGAACGTCGTATTGACGGGAATACAAAAATCCACGACGGGATTAGCAGTGCTGCTGAAGATATTCGAAATGTGATAGAGAAGTCCGTTGTTTGCGCTGATGAAGCCGGTATTACTGGAATAATCGACATAGAGGTCGGAGTGGCTGTTGCCCGCTGTGTAAGCCGTGCTGCATCCGGGATGAGTAGAAGCGGTGTACGCGACGGAAAAATCGCAGGGCGCAGTGGTGGGGGTGCACGCTCCATTCGAAAAGGTGCCAGTCACGGCGACGGGAGCGGTAGCCGTTGCACCCTGGTTAGCGACCCATTTGGTTACATGCAAGTAAGAAGTCGTGGCGCTAGGGCTCTCGATCCAGGCAATCTTTGTCCCATCAAGGGAGAGCACGGGCGAAAGGGCCGATCCGCCAGTGCCGATCGCGTAGGAGAAAAGAAAGGTAGGAGCGGTGCCGGAACAGAATCCGGCGCTAGCGCTGTCGCTGTAGAGATTCGTCAATCCGACCAGATTGGCTTGCTTCGCCACGGTGGGAGCGGCGTTAATGGTGTAGACGGCGAAGTCGGCACTGCAACTGGGCGAGAAATAATTAGCGGTATAGATTGCCGGCGTTTCACCGTATGACATACCGCCGGTGGGACCCAGCGAGATCGCCCAGTCAACTTTGGAGTGCTTGTTCTTGAGACGTGAGATCGGGCGCGTCGGATCCCAGATCATCCAAGGCCGGAATCCTAGATCGTGTTGTTCCTCGTTAGCATTGACGTCATGGAGGCCGATGTTCCAGTCGGCTTCTTCCCGCTGATTCTGATCTGCTTCAGGGAGTTGTAAGCCGAGGGCTGCCGCGAGGTCCTTACGGTGTTCTTGCGAATAGTGGCGGTAGAGGTTGTGGACAAAGCGGGGATCGTCGCGAAGGAGCATCATCTGTGCCACGGAGCCGTCGCGGGTGTAGACGACGTGGCGGTTGCTCCAATCCTGCGGGCCACCAAAATCCGATGGCGAAGCGGTAGAAGAGCTCTCTTGTGCGGACATGGCAAACAAAATCGCCAGTACGATTGCGAAACAGAACACGACGGCTCTTGCGGTACGAAGCATCCAGCCCTTCCAGAACTCAAGCGTACATGATCATGCTGTCCACATCTTCTCGGCTCCAATCTCGCTTACTAATGGCACTATTAAGTGGGATAGGATGTTTCGGGCATGGCAGCTACTTTTATAGCCAAAAGATTTGAGGAATGTTTTCACATTCCAGCAAATCATTGATGCATAGAAGTACAACGCTTTTGAGTGCCCTTAGAATGTGAGGCAGGCACGATTCAGTCCTCAATCCAATTCTCGACACCTCAGCTCAGAAAACTGTCCAAAATTGCTCATGAGGGCGAGGATCTGCGTCGGCGGGTCTGACTAGTGGATATGCCTTCCGCATCGCCCTCTTGATGGAGCCGCATACCTGCCCCCAGACATTTCTTCCTGGCGTTCCAAAGTCCAGCGAGCCAAAGCCCTGCCCTCGGGCCAGTTATGGAAGTAGCGTTAGTCAATAAACATTGACCGTCGGCGTCCTTACGATCCTGCTGGGCGTGATTTCGGTTGGGCGGATTCGTACTAACATGCGGAGGACGACAAGGCGGACCGCGAGCCAGAGTGATGGCGCGCCGGTTGTCCCTTCAGTGAGAGCCGGCGCGAGGCGGAAGGGCATACAGCGGGGTCAGTTTCTCGTTCAAGCTTCCCCAGTGCCATACCACTTGTTTTTCCGCCTGGCATTTACGTCTCCAAAAGCTGAATACTGTCTGCTCTTGGAGAACCGAGCGGAATTGCGACCAGATTATTATGACCAGCCCGCAAACCCTTTGGAATCAAAGGGCGCGTTTTCTATGTCGAAAATCATTGCGGGGGAAGAGAAATAATGAAGAGAAAAATGAAGATGGTGGCCGTCCGAAGGCGGTATGTTCTCCAATCAGACTAAGCGTTTCGGCGAGCGGCTAACGAAATCACGTACGATCTGGCGGCCAGAGCTGAGGGAATCGCGGCGGCATCAAGTGGAGTGACGATCAGGTTGTAATCTGCGCTGGCGCGCAAACGACTAAAGATGGATGTAGCCTCCTCCGGCTCGACCAGGGCCAGGTAGCGCAGGAAGGCGAAGACGTCTTCGGTGGGTTCCAATCCTGGCGCGACGAAGGAGACTTCAACATCTTCATGATGAAAGTGCCATGCCAGCGAAGCGGCCAGGCGCACGCCGCGCTCGTATGCCGCGGACGGTAGAACTCCGGGCGCAGGATTGTCAAAGACGATACGCAGCTTGCGCTCATCTTCGCGGTTGAACTCGCGTACTTTGAGCGCGCCGGTTCGCGCCGTCGCTTTCCAGTCGACATGGCGCGCCGAATCGTCGGGCATGTATTCGCGGATCAGGTAAAGATCGTTACCGCGTCCGCTGACAAAAGTTTCGAACTCGCCGGTAACCATGGGCAGAACTTCGAGAAACTGATCGGCGGGCTCGACTGCTGGATAGACAATCACTTCGCGCGAGAGGTTGATGCGCCGAGTCTTCATCAGAAAGGCGAAGGGAAAGCGCGTAGCCAGACCGAAGTTCTTTTCAGAGTAGAGGCCGCGCGTCCTAAAGCTGATCTCGAGATCGGCGCGCAACTCCTGTCCGGGGGCAAGAAAAGGAAAATAAACAGATTCTTGCAGGATTGGCTTGTCTTCCGGCTCCCGCAAGCGCCGCAAACGGCGGTCGGGCAGACGGAACCATTGATCTTGAGGAGCGCGATTGCGCGGCCAGCCGAAGGTCGAGGCCTCCCATCCCCAGCGCGCTTTATTTTTATTTTTGCGCTTGGCTGGAACCACGCGCACGGAAAACGACGGCAGCCAGGAACTCAAGTTACGCAAAAGCAGACGCGCCAGCATCGGACGACCGGCAAATACGTGCTCCGGCAGATGCACATCGAGTTGCAGACTGCGCAATACCAGCGCGGAAGCAACACCGGAGACGAGAATGGCCGAGAGCAGCGCGGCAACGACAACGTAAAGCAGGTTGTTGCCGGAGCTGAGGGCGGCGATGCCGATCAAAACGCTGGTTAGGATGTAGATCAGGCCCGCGCGCGTGACATCATAGTCCATCGCTTCGCGCACGCGGCTGGCAACCACTCGGCGTGCCAGATAAGGCACCGTGGTAAGTCCAACGAAGGTTGCGAGCAACAGCGCGACCGAAGCGAGAATCAGCGTTCCCCAAAGGCTGCCCGCCTCTCGCGACACAGTGGAAAATAGCGCCGCGCCGAAGGCCAGCACCAGCCCCACAAGGGCCGCCAGAAATCGTACCCACACCTGCGAAAGTCCGAGCCATGAATGGGACGGGGTCGAGGGCTGCGCTAAATTCTGCACGTTCGCCGAGATTGCTTTGCCGATCAGGTTGTTCTCCGCTGTCGAGATTCTTCTACAGCATATGACGGCGCGCGGGCGAGGGGGAAGTGACCGAAGATACTTGGGCCGGGAACAGCCGCGGTTTGTTTATCGACGAGAAAAAGTTCATTCCTTCTTCTCCTTCTCCATTTTGTGACGAAGATACGCCTCGACTTCCGACTTCCCGCCGTGCCTCGCCCAGTCAGCCGGAGTTCCGCGCCAGAGCACATCTTTCAAATCCAATCGCGCGCCGCGTTCGACGAGCAGTTGCACCATTTCAAGGTTGCCCGTGCCCGCTGCTTGATGCAGAGGCGTCGTATGCGAGTGGCCGCCGACCGGGTTATATCGATTGGGATCTTCGCCCGCATCCAGCAACATTCGAACGATATCGACATGTCCGAATTGTGCGGCCAATGCCAGCGCCAGGTGGCGAGCTTCGGCGTTGCCATCCGGAAGCAAGCGGCGAAAATCATCGAAGCGGCAGAGAGCCGCCGCCACCGGCAGATCAACCCGAGCACCCCGCCTGATCAAAGCGCTCACCGCTTCCATTTCGCCGTGTATGGCGGCAGCGTGAGGGGCGCTAGTGGGATCAGCTCCGTGATCGCAAAGCAGATCGATCAGCGCAACTTGCACGCCGCATTCCCGCGGCACGCTGCCGGTCGCGACCAGCATCAGCGTCTCGTTCAATGACGATTGCTCCGACGGCTGCCCACCTCCGGCATCGAGAATAACCTTAGCCCCCTCGGCAATATTCTTCGGCATGGTGCCATGGCGAACTGGATTCTCTGCGATGAATTCCAACAGTGTCGGATGCCGGAAATAATTTCCGCCTTCGAAGGTCACGTGCTGATGCGACAGATTCGGATGTTGCTTGAGGTGGGTTCGCAGACCTGCGACATCGCCCGCATCGAGCAGTTCTACCGCGCGGCGAAACGTGGCATCTTCGATTCGCTCCTGATGCGGCAAATCAAGTTGGTCGGCGAGCGTCGGTTTTTCGAGATGCGCTTTCAATCGCGCCCAGCTGGGAAATCCTGACTCGCGAGCGATGGCCAGCTGCGCGTCGCCAAGCTTGAATTGCGCGGCGAAGATTTCGGCATCGGTGGCGCGGATGAAGCGCGGATGAAATTCCCTGATCCGCTGCGCGACTCCCGCAGTGTGGGCGCCGTGCTCCTGGAGCAAGTCTTTCGCTTGATACTTGAGGTGATCGAGGTTGGGATGCGATGGGAGACGTCGGACTGGCATAACGAACTTCCTTTCGTATGCCCGAGGTCCGCATTGATGGGCAGAAAGTCAGTTCGTGAAAACAGGTTTTGCAATCAAGGTGGACTTCTGTCCTTCCCGCGGACCGGACGCGCCCTTCGCGCTGGGGACATATTAGCACGAGGGCGCTCTCAAGAGGATTGTCCGTCTGGACTCGTGATCAGTCGCATCGCCCGATATAGTCGGATGCAACACGAGCGTCTGGTCGAGTGTCTTTGTTTGAGAATTTTATTATGCAACCTATGGGTTGCTATTTGCCAGTGGCTTGTGTAATATGCAACCTGGAGGTTGCGTAATATGAGTGACACTAACTCTATCGAAAAGCGCATTGAGCTCAAAGCTCCGATTTCGCGCGTCTGGCGCGCCCTTACGGATTCCCGCGAGTTTGGCGAATGGTTTCGCGTGAAGCTCGACGGATCGTTTGTGCCCGGCCAAGTCTCGCGCGGCCAGATGACTTATCCGGGATACGAACACGTCCGATGGGAAGCGCTCGTGCAGAAGATGGAGCACGAGCGCCTCTTCTCCTTCACCTGGCCCCATCCCAAATCCTTCAATAAAACCGATGCCCCGCAGGACTACTCAGGCGAACCAACCACGCTCGTCGAATTCCGGCTGGAGAAGACTGCCACGGGCACGCTCTTGGTAGTCACCGAGTCCGGCTTCGACAAGCTTCCCGAAGATCGCCGTCTCGACGCCTTCCGCAGAAACGAGGGTGGTTGGACCGAGCAGATGAAGAACATCGAAAACTATGTCTCGTAGAAATGGTGGCGGTCGGGCTGCGCAACGACGGGCCTCTCGAGGGATGAATCCCGCGCCCGTGTTCGCCGCCCTCGGCGACAAAACCCGCTTGGCGCTGGTAGCGAAACTCTCCGGCCGCCGGCCGCATTCGATCTCCCAGCTGACGCGCGGCTCGAAGCTGACCCGGCAAGCGATCACCAAGCATCTCCGAGTATTGGAGAGCGCCGGAATCGTCCACAGCATCAGGTCGGGCCGTGAGAGCCGATTCGAGTTCGATCCGCAGCCAATGGACGGAGTCAGGCGATACCTCGACTTCGTGTCGGAACAGTGGGATCAGGCATTATCGCAATTAAGGGCATTTGTCGAGGAGTGAAGGCCGGGACGGTGATTGTAGGACTTGGCAGCGACGGCAGTAGCCACTTCTCGAAAAGTGCGAGAAGTGGCGCGGCGCTCGGGCGAGCGCCGCATTCAACTTTTTTTCGCCAAGG